>Ga0172379_10012213_pt1 | contig 10097 bp, 4 predicted proteins | sample GrowelOW334metaG_FD_119756 | JGI IMG/M metagenome (GOLD analysis project Ga0172379, IMG submission 119756) | Groundwater microbial communities from an aquifer near a municipal landfill in Southern Ontario, Canada - Groundwater well OW334 metaG | ecosystem: Environmental > Aquatic > Deep...
ACAACATTTCCTGCTGCCCCAACTCTCATTGCTTCGTATAATACTTTAGCTTCCTTTGATCTTACTTCTCCAATAACTAAAGCAGAATCACCTAACCTTAATGCAGTTCTTAGAGCTTCAGCAGGATCAACTTCAGTGTCACTCTTTGAAACACTAATCGGACTCCTTGTTTTTAATCTTTGAATATTAAAACCAATTTCTTTCATGTAAGTAACTGGTAATTCTAAAGTATCTTCTTGAGTAATTATTCTTGAGTTCTGTGGAATCTCAAGCATTACTGCTTGTAAAAGAGAAGTTTTTCCTGAACCTCTTGAACCAGCAATAAGAGTAGTTGCTTGCATATCAATAAAGAAACTTAATAGTCCAGCAGCAAGAGGATTAAGATAATTCACATCAATGAATTGTTCAAGAGTCCAAGGAGTCATTTTGTGTAATCTAAAAGCAAAACCATAACTCGTTGGAGAAAGTGGGGGACCAATTACAGCAACACGAGTCTCAAGGTCAGCCAAATCAAAATCAAGAACAGGGTGAGCTTCATCAAAAGGTCTAGCAGACATTGCTCTAAGTTTTGAAATCAAAGAGTTAGCTTCATTCTCAGTAAAAGTAACATTTGTTTGACACTGACCATAATCAGCATGAACAATATAAATTGGTTTAGAACCAATTGGAGAATCAATATAAATATCAGTTATTTTTCTATCGTTTAATAGTACTTCTAAAATACCATAACCAACAGTGTATCTTGCAACTACTTTAGCAAGAGAAGACATATCTTCGGGAGTGAGTTGAATTCTACTAAAAGCGGCAACCTCTTTAATAGTTGATTCGTACAATCTTTCAAAATATTTTCTTGAAGTAGCAACAGTACTAAGCGAAGTTCTACCCGGTTTATATGAAGCAACAATTTCTCTAGTTTTACTTAAAACAAAATATTGGTCAGGTGCAAGAGAATATTCTGGAGGATTAATATAATACAATTTTTCAACTTTATTTGGATCCGCCATTATTTGAACGCTTGATTCTTTTACTTGGTATTCATCCATTAACTCAAAATTCTCCATTCCTGCGAATGAAAGTTTTGAACCAATAAAACTAGGTTTAATATCTGCTTCAAAAAGAGATTTGTAAACCATTGCCGTCTCGGGCATTTCCTGAAGCTCAGTTAAAATCTTTTTTGCTCTTACAACCAAAAGCAAAGCATCAAAACGATTCTTTAATTCAACAAGAGTAGCAACATAAGGCTCAGTACAAGAAGCATACATTCCATCTCCTTGCTTTATTTTTTCAGTTTCTTTTTTTAACTCCTGAACAAGAGTAAGATAAGCGAGCAAAGGATCATAACTAATTAAATCATTTGCAACTCTAACTATTATTTGGTGACGCTCTGGAAAAAATTGTTCACACTCTTTAGCAGGTTTACCTAAATGATTATAACTCCAAACTCCTTCAACAGATAATTTTTGTGAAAGATTAGCCACTTCCATTAACATTTTTGTTTGAGCCTCTTCATACACTCGCTCATAAACTTCGGCCAAAACAACTCTATTTGCTTCAACTTCTTGCAAAATTTTTATAGTGTGAAACCTACAATGATGATCCTCAGCAATAGAAGCAGTGTAAACACAATTCTTACAATCAAAAATCAGTGCACGTTTGCCGCCAACATCCTTGACAACAAAATCACCAACCTTAAAACCGCCAATCTTCAAACAAAATCACCAATTACTACGGTTAATTAATGGTTTGAAGACATATAAAAACTTGTTTGGAGAAATTTGGAAGACAAAAATTGAGTTCTATTAATTAGTTTGAGACTATTGGGGTTAAAATGAAGGGTTTATTTTTTCTCTTTAGGGGTTTGTCTTCCAGCTTCTAATATCCCTTGTTCTGTTGAAGTTCTTTTTGCCTTAATCCACTGGGCTTCGTTAGCTTTGTTTCGTTGATCTTGAACACTCGCAACATTAGCCATTGCTTCTTTTTGCTTTGCTTTTTTTGTAACCATAATAGATTTAGATTTAGTTGTGTATTTAAGGAGGTTTGTTTGGGGAGGAATTTTGGGGCTTTTACGAGTGATTTTTTGATATAAGTTCTTCTTTCTTTTTCCTTGTAAACTGCTTAATTTCGTACTCTCGACTTAGCGCTTTACTTAAAGAAGAAAACTTTTCAAAATAAACAAGTTTGACTGGGAGATGAGCACGGGTGTATTTACTTGCTTTTCCTAAGTTGTGAGTCTTGATTCTTTTTTCTAAATTATTTGTATAACCACAATAAAGAGAATTATCTGCGCATTTTACTAAATAAACAAAGTGCATTGTTGTATTGTGAATTAACTTCTATAAAAATTAAACTTAATTGCTATTTATTATTTCGAGCAACAAAGCCATTCTAACATACAATCCATTTTCTGCTTGTCTAAAATAAGCAATTCGTTTATCTGTTTGTTCAATTTCAATTGGCAAAGAAAGTTCTTCAACATGCGGAAGAGGGTGCATTATTCTTGCATTAGGTCTAACGAGCGCGAGTTCTTTTTCGGTTATAATATATTTGCCTTTAGCCCTCTCGTACTCTTCCGGAGAAATTCTTTCTTTTTGAATTCTAGTCACATAGACTATATCTGCAATTGGCAACACACTCGCAAAATTAGTTTCTTCTCTCCACTTAGTGTTGTGTTTTGTTAAATATTCTTTAATGTCATCTTTTATTTTCAAGTTCTCTGGTGAAACAAAAATTATTTCATTATTTTTATATTTTCCGAGTAAATAGCAAAGAGACCTCACGGTTCTGCCTGAAGCTAAATCGCCAACCATTGCAACTTTTAATCCATCAAGCTTTCCAACTTCTCGAAAAATAGTGTAAGCATCAAGAAGCGCTTGAGTGGGGTGTTGACCTTTTCCATCCCCCGCATTAATTATTGGAACTGGGCTTACACTAACTGCTCTTTTTGAAGTCCCTTCTTCATAATGTCTAATTACAATACAATCAGAATAAGCTCCAACAATTCTAGCAGTATCCTCCATACTTTCCCCTTTAACTGCGGAAGAAAATTCTTTAGCATTTTCTGTGCTCAAAACACTTCCTCCAAGTCTAAGCATTGCACTCTCAAAACTTAGTCTAGTTCTAGTACTTGGCTCGTAAAAAAGAGTTGCTAAAATTTTTCCATTTAATGCGGAAGAAAAACTTTGAGGATTATTTCTTATTTCGTCTGCTTTACGAAATAATTCTAAAATTAGAGATTCATTTAATTGCTGTGCTTCATAAAAGGATTTTAACTTCATTAAAAACCACATGTATTGGCTTTGGAAGTACTTAATATTTTTTTCTAAAAAAAACCCTTTTCGAAAAACCTTTATAGAAGAAACAACACTATTACTTGGCTTCTTTTTAGCAAATATTTTATTTGTAACAAAGCTAAAGTATTTTAAGCAATTAAATCCTTAATGTGTTATGCCAATTAAGAAAAAGAAAGTTGTTGTTTCTAAAAAAAATGATAAAAGTATTATTGCGAGTGCAAAAAACTATTTTTCAAAACAAGAAGAAAAAATTGTTGAAGATAAGAGAAAGCAATTTGCTTTTTTTATTTTAGGATTTATTTTGTTTTACCTTGTCGTAAGTGCACTAGCAATGATTGTGCCTTCTGAATTATACAAGGGGGTTGTGGGTAATACTGTGCAAGGAGTTCTTGCAATAGAAGGGGTTACTACTCAATCAAATGGGTTTGTAACTTGTACTGAATCAAATTGGATAGGGCTTGAAATTACAAGTAATTGTTATTCGTTTGATGTAAATGGAAAAACAATTTTGATTTCATGGCTTTGCACAGGAGTACTTGAAATAATTGTTTTAATTGCAGCGATGTTAGCAAGTTTTGGAGTAAATTGGGAAAAGAAAATCAAAGGGATTGGCTTAGCAATAGTTGCTGGGATAATATTTAACATTCTAAGAATTGCAATTACAGTAAATATAGTTCTTACCCAAAATTTGCAAACCATTGAACTAGCTCATGATTTGTTGTTTAGACTAGTTTTATTTATTTACATAGTTGGAGTTTATGTTATGTGGTTTAACTGGGCGATGAAAAGTAGTAAATAATTATGATTTAATATTTTTAACTTTGCTAACTTAGTTTTTATTGTTTTTTTTTGTTTAAAAAACTACGAAAAGATGGATTTTTCTTGAATTGTTTGTTTTTGGTCCAATCCGCAAAGGTTTATTAAGGAAGTAATAATAATTACTTATAGGGAAGTAATTAATTTCGATTAATATGTTTCTTTAGCGTTGGTGGGGTAAGTTGATATCTGAAAAACTTGCTGGGTTTTACACAAAAGCGGAAGATAAGTACTTTGACTTACTCGATTTTCTTGATAGCAAAGGCTTACCTGTCTACAAATACTCTGATTTTTTCGAAAACAAAGGGATTCCAAGCTTTGTTGTTACTATATCTATTATAATATTATTATTACTAGTGATGTCCATTGCCCTAACTTATAGGGGTCCGGATGTATCAGAATTAACTCTTTCTTTAAGAGATGCAAGTGGAACTGGGTTACAAAACGTAAAAATAACTGTTACTGATGAAAAAGGAAATGTGCTTTTTGATGGTGTAAGAAGCGATGGGGACAAAATTCCTCTAAATCGTGGGCTTTATGACGGAGAAGTAATAATTATTTCTGCTTCAAAATCAGGTTACCAAGATAAATCAATTCAATTTACGGTTGGAAAAGACAATACAGTTCCCTCAATTTCTTTTGATGCGGCTTATGAAGGAATAGAAGCAAAATTAAGACTAATTGACAATGAAACAAAAACTACTATTTCTGGCGCTACTGCTATAGCAACTGTAAAAGAATTAAGTTTTACTTTTGATTCTGATTTAAACGGTTTATACAAAAAAAGCGGAATTCCTGATGGAGTAAGCATGTTGCTAAAAGTTAGCGCAGAAGGATACAATAATTATGAACAACAAGTAGTATTCAATTCTGGAGAAGTGCGAACAATCTCACTAACTCCTTCAAACCAAAGTTATGTTGGCAAATCAACAGTTGCAATCTCAATAAAGAATAGTGAAGATAAAGCAGTTGATGATGCAAAAGTAACTGTTTATGATTTACAAACAGGAATGGTTGTACTAACAAACTTTACAACACAAGGGACAATAATTGGAGAAGTACAAGCGGGTGTACCTCTTAGAATTGTTGTAGAAAAAGAAGGTTACTTAACGTATGATTCAGAAAAAGAAGGACAAAGTGTTACAATACGAGAAAAAGAAAAACAAATAATTATTACAATAGAGCAAGGCGGACAAAAACTACATGTTTCAGTACTTGATGCAGGAACAGGTTTCTCAGTTGAAGGGGCTAGTGTGCAATTAGTGAAAGAAAACGGGGTAGTATTTGATAATGATGTAACAACTGTTTCTGGAATAGATTTTATTGGATTAAATCCTACAGAAATAATTTATGTTACTGCTTACAAAGAAGGTTACCTTCCTGCGAGAGAAAAAATACTTGTTAGTTCAACTGAAGAAGTAAAATTAGTAATGGAAAGAGTTACTTCAACAAATTCAGCAATACTTGAAGTATTTGCAATTGATAAAGTTGGAACGGCAGTAAATGGAGTAAATTTACAAATATTTGAAATTAATGACGGAAACAAATTACCTTACGGAATAAGCGGACTTGTTACTAGCTTTGCAGGATATGCAGAAGCAAAAATTGGGGTGGGAAAAACTTACCAAATAGTTGGAACAACAGATGTAATGCAAGGAGGGGCAGTTATTGAAGTAAAGAGTGGGGAAGCAGAGAAAAAAGTATACTTACAAATGCTAAAAAAACCAAATGTAGTTGAAATGAAATTTATTGATGTTTATGGAAAAGATGTTTTAGGGACAGCAGTCGTTTCAGGTTTAGATGGAACAAAATACTTTGATGGAAACATAACTAATTCAAGAGTATTTTTTGATGCACAACAAAAAGAAACAGTTGAAGTGCAAGTAACAATGGCGGATGGAAATGTTTTTACTGAAAATGTTAAAGTAAAAGGAAAAGATTACGTTGAAGTAACAGTTTATTCTAAAGATGCCTCCGTATTGTCTCCAGCAATAGAATATATTGGACTAGAAGATGAACAAGGAGTGACTGTAAAAGGACTTACTCCTGGAGCATTTTATTGGGCAAAGTTCACAGTTGCTTATCCACGCGCAGCAACAAGAGGAGGAATATATTTCAGATCAGGTGCTGACAATATTCCATTTTCTGAATCAGAAAAATTTGCTGTATATGATTTGAGTTTTTTAGGCGCAGAAATAGTTCAATCAAATTCCTACACACCTACTCCAGCTCCTGGAAATGAATTAGTTGATAGATCAAACACAACAAATCAAGGGGAAAAAAGTAAATGGATAGAAGCTTCGCTTGCAAATCCAATAGGAACTTACACTGTAAAAGTAAAAGTAAGAGCTGAAGATTTCGCAGAGGGAAAAGTACAACTAAAATATAGGGCATGGTCACTAGTTGGAGAAGATTATTACAGAACACCAGTTGATAATGAACTTGCAAACAAATCTTATAGTTCAACTAAATCAGGACTCTACGCAGAAACAGCTCTACAAGAATTCACTTTATTTGAGTCTCTTCCTGAGTGTAAAGACAATATTTGCTTATCCGTAAACTATGTTGATGATGCTGAAAATTTTATTCAAGAAAAAGGATTTGAAGCAATAAAAGGCAAAATATATGCTCTAGAAGTAGAACTAACTGCGACAGAAGCAGATTATGTTCAAGTAAGCGCAGTTACTGATGGGAATACAGTTAATTTTGTTTCAACACAAACAGGGAACTTTAACTTTGTAAGAGAAACTTCAGATATTTCTTCAACAAGTGCTTCTGCAGCAGTATCACTAACAACAAATGGAAAAGAAAAAATCAGATTTTATTTTACTGGAAAAAAATCCGGAAATGGAGTAATTGGAATAAAAGCAGTTGGAAAAACAACTGTTGAAAAAGTGTTATTATTCAATGTTGTTCAAGAAAAAACTCTTCTAATTGAATTATCAGAATCCCAAGTAATGGCCGGAAAAAACTTTACTGTAAAAGTAAATGATTCGGGATTAAAAGGAGTAGAGGGGGCACTCGTAAAAATAGTTGATAGAGAAGGGAAATTAGTAAAGAGTGTAGTGGGAGACGCTACTGAAGGAAAAGGAAAGAATGGTTATTATAGAATACAAAATGATTTATCAGTTGGATTATATACTGTTGAAGTAAGTGCGCCAACTTACGCAACTTCAACCCTACCTTTGTTAATTACAACTCAAACAGTATTATCTTTTGCTGATTCAATAGAAGTAAAAATGCCAATCGGGCAAAAAAGTATTATTGTTTCAGAACTATTAACAAACAATTCTGATTTCACTGTACAAAATATCACTATCCAAACAGATGGAGACAAAACTACTGATACTTCAACTGCAATTGATACAACCTCAACTACACAAAGCGGAGCATTCAAAATTACTGCAATTGCTCCACAAGCACTAGGTGCACAACAAAAACAAGCAGTAAATATTACTGTGAGTTATACTGGAGCAAGCGATTCAACAGCTGACGAAACAGCAACACTAACAATTTCAGGACTACTAGAAGGAAAATTCCACACAAGCGTAAGTGCAAGCGTACACATGACTTACAATAGACAACTTTCTGCTAGTTGCCTAAAAATGGATCCGACTAGTGTAACAATTAATTTACTTGGTACTGAGGGTTCCACAGGAAGCGAAACAATTGAAGTAACAAATAACTGTGACCAAGCAATATCACTAAAACAAAGAGTAAAAGAAATAACAAAGAGATCCTTAATTATAGTTACCTCGGAAGCAATAGATTTACAACAAGGAGAATCAAAAAACATTACAATAAATGCAAGTAATTTAATTGCAAGAGGAAATCAAAGAGAACAAACTTTTGGATACGAAGTTGTGTTTGATTCAAATTATTTAAAGAAAAAACTTTCAGTTAATGTAAAAGTAGTTAACCCTGAATTTGCTTTAAGTTACCCTCCACAAGTAACACTATGGCTTGCACAAAGTAGTGCACAAGAAAAAGCAATTGCAGCACAACCACTATTTGTGACAAATATTTCTTCTTTCCCTGTTGAAAACATTTCTTTCGCAGTAACAAATCCTATATCGGGTTCAAATCTAAGATTAAGTGTAGAACCACCTGGCGTAGTGAGTCTAGAACGCGGACAAGCAATTACCCCTGCAAAACTAGTTGTAGCAACAGCTGCTTCAAAAATATCTGAACCAGTAGAAGCAAGCATACAAATAACTGGAAAAATGGGTGAACTAAATAACAGAGCAGGACAAAATGATAGATACAATTACTATGATCAATACTATTCAGGACAAGCTCCACTAAATAATTATGTTCCACAACAAACAAGTTACTACCAAAACAATACAACAAATACACTTGGAGTAATAAAAGTACTTGTATTTTACTCAGGATTTAATTGCTTATCGGCAAGCGTAGCTTCTGATACAGCAGGACTTGACTTTTTGTTCCCAATGGGAGGAGGGCAAATAGCAAAGAAAATAAATATTACTAATAGATGCGCAGAACCAGTAAGAATTACAGGTGCAACTCCTGCTGGAATGGCACAACAACCAATAAATCCACTGCTTGGAGTACCAACAGTGGCAAGTTCGATACTAATGTCAATCCCACAAGTAAGTGTAGCACCAGGACAAATAATCCAAGTACCACTAACAATAATTACTGCAGTATCTAATGTGAACAGAAAAAATTATTCAATAGTAATAAATGGAATTTCAGAAGTGAGCGGAACACCAATTACTTCAAAGCAACTAGGAATAAATATTTTCTCAGGAAATGATTTAGCAGCAGAACACGTTAAAGCATATCCGGGAAAAGTAAAGATTTGTAGCGACAAAGGCGGAGAACTAGTTGAAGAAGATGTATCAATTCCAAAAGTAAGTGACAATGCTAATTGTGGAGAAGCATATTGTGACGCAGTACAAGCAGCAAAGTACTTAGAAACAAAAATAAGAAAAACAATAAGTTTAGCACAATCACAAGGATACAATAACAAAAATAAAGAAGAAACACTTGACTGCCAAGTAACAGGCGCATGCTCTTTTGAACAACTTGGAATAGAACCACAATACGTTGATCTGTATTTACAAAATGATCGGGTTACAAGCGAAATACTTCAAAAAGAAATGAATGGAACAGAACTTGAAACTGCATCAAGCACTCCATTTAGAGAAACACTTGGATCAACCGGATTCATGGTATTAGCTGCACCAGAAATATTTGATGTATCTTTCCTTGTAACAAGAATGCTTTCAGGATATGATAGAACAATATTCCTTGATAGAGCAATCCAAGGATGCGGATATTATAGATTAATGATTACAGGCGTATTCAAAGCAGGACCAACAGGAATAGAAACAATGACTCCTGTATTATCCCTTAAAACAGTTCCTCAAAATGGGCAAGCAAAATTAATAACAAACGAATGCAAAGATTCAATAATAAATGTTGCAAACTTTAACCCAGTTGATAAAGGACTAGAATCAGGTTTAGATTATGGTGTATGGGTATCTACAATTGAAAGTGACACAGCACTAAAAGAATTATCAAAAAGCATTTCACTATTAAGATACAAATCAGATAAACGCGTAACAAGTGGCGGAGGAAATATTGTAAAAATAACACAAGGAGCACTATCAGGTTCACTTGCCCAAATGTGTATTAGCGGTGGAGAAAAGAAAACAATTACAGTAACAATTGACTCAATGTACGCAAAAGCTGACCCCGCAACAAAAACAACTTACACACACGCAATAGTTGATTTAGTTTCAAACGGACTTGCTGGATCATTTGGGGGTAATTGTGTAGTTAAAAGAGAAGAGGGCTATTATTGTGTAAAACTAAGTGACACTCAAAATTTAGGAAGCAGAAGACTTGATCTTGAATCAAAAGACTTAATACTTGATGAAAAAGGCGGATGCGTAAACGGAACAGTATACTCAACATTCCCTGGCACACTAAACTTTGATGTAGAACCATACACAGTAA
>Ga0172379_10012214_pt1 | contig 10096 bp, 13 predicted proteins | sample GrowelOW334metaG_FD_119756 | JGI IMG/M metagenome (GOLD analysis project Ga0172379, IMG submission 119756) | Groundwater microbial communities from an aquifer near a municipal landfill in Southern Ontario, Canada - Groundwater well OW334 metaG | ecosystem: Environmental > Aquatic > Deep...
AGACACAATGGCCTTGTTTGGAATATTGCATATACATTCTTTTGGATAGTATAGCAGACTCCGAGGCCAGCGGGTAGACTCTATCCCCGGGCTAACGCCCGGGGAATTGCGTGGGGGTATTAACAACAAAACACGATCTTATCTAAGACCGTGTTTTTTGAGTATTATTTCTTTTGCCTGTTCGTATTTTTCCACCTTTTTTGTCTTCCACGGTAGTTTATAAAACCAGCTCGGCAACCAACTACTATACCCTACTCTTCCAAATACAATCTTTTTATACAAAACCTGTGGCACAAAAACACCGGTTTTATTTTGTTCCAACATCATCAACCACAAATCCCAATCTTGAAAACGTTTTAGTGATTCGTCAAATGGTACGAAATCTTTGGTGCGGACCAAAGAAGTCACATCAATATAATTAATCTGCTTCAAAAGATCAGAATCAAAAACATGGCTCTTCATTTTTTTCCACCCAAAACAAAATTGGCTATAAGCATAACTCGCCTGTGGGTTTTGGTCCAAAGCCTTTTTCATCGTTGAGATCATGTGCGGACGACAGACCGTATCGGCATCAACAAAAATAACATATTCTCCGTGTGCTTCTAGAAAACCACGATTACGCGCGGCCGGCGCGCCAAGGTTCGTTTGCTCAACCACTACCGGATTCATTGCTTTGATTTCCGGATATTTATTTAAAATATTTTTTAAGGTTTCGCCAAAATTATCCGTACTACCATCGTTTACTATTATCAATTCAATCGGCTGATCGTGAGATTGTGAAAAAATCGTACGCAAACAAATCTCAAGTGTGTGAGCGTGGTTGAAAACCGGAATTACAACACTAACTAAATTATTCATAATAATTTCGAAACTTCCTGACTCCATCTAAAAGAATTGTCGGCACGCACTTTGCCAGTCTGTCCCATTTGTTTGCCAACCTCTTGATTGGTCAAAATACCCACAATTGCCGGTACTACACTCTGATCCTGATAAACATCCACTACCATACCGGTTTCACCGTCCAGCACCGCTTCTTCAACCCCACCGACCCTTCCCGCTACCACCGGCAATCCACAAGCGGCCGCCTCCAAAAATACCGTCCCCCAACCCTCTTCATGATTTTCATCCTTGTGTGTCAACAACACAAACAAGTCTGCCAAACGATAATATTTTAACAAATCCTTTGGTTCAATATTACCCAAAAAACGCGCTACATTTTGTAAAGAATTTTTCTGAACCATCGCAAAAATTTCTTTACTCTTTGGACCATCACCAATTACCAACCAAACCGCGTTTGGAACTTTTTTCAAAATCTCCGGCAACATGCGAATCATATGAGGAAAACCTTTGCCCTCCACCATGCGCGCCACTGTTAGAATTACTTTTTTTCCACCAAGCGCCAAACGTGCTCGCAAAGTTGAAATTTCCAACTCATCAACCGGGGTATCAAAAAACAAATCACTCGGACATGGGTAAACCACTCGTACATCACTCAAATTTTCTACCACATCCGACAGTTTACTTTTTAAAAATTCACTATTTACAACTACAGTTTTGGCTTCTTTACAAAGTTTGATAAATTTTTTACGTTTACTTTTGTTGGCAACAGCAGTGGCGATATCTGTTCCATGTAAAAATAAAGTATACGGAATTTTTTTGAATTTCTTTACCAAATAAGCTACATACCCGACCGGTAAAACATGATTCACATACAACATCTCGATCTTTTCTTGATTGACCAAGGTAATAATTTGAAAAAATAACCGCAACCATTTTGGCCAAACAAAACCCCAATATGGATTCAACCGATAAGTTTTCCATGGATTTTTAGCGTCGAATTCTTCTTGGTTCTTGTTTTTTGGGGCATAAACTACAACATCTTGAGCCGGCAAATGCGACGCCAGATTATAAACATAAGTGGCAATACCTCCTATTTGTGGTGGATATTCTAAAGTAATAATTAATTTTTTCATACAACTTTTTTAGAATCAAGAATTTTGTGATAAAATTTCAAAATCAGATCTTTGTCAATGCCACCAGACATAAATAATAATACACCATAAACAACCGCAGACAAAGGAATAATAATCAAAAAACTAATTTTGGTGGAGAGATAAAATGCCATACCAGCCATGAAAGCCGCCGGCCAAAAAGTTTGATTTAAATATTTAAATAGCACCGCCATATTGATCGAAACCAGATGGCGACAAAACCAAAAACCACCGACACTCAAAATAATATTACTCAACAACGCCGACAAAGCCGCGCCGATAATACCAATCCTTGGTAACAACAACAAATTGGCTAAAATATTTACCACCAAAGCAAACGCCAACAAAGAAGTCTGGGTTTTTTGTCTATTGCTGGCATTCAAAGTCGCACCGGTAATAAAACTCAAATAACCGAAAATCAAACTAAGCAACAAAATCCTCAACACTGGAATAGCTGGAGCAAACTGCGGTTTGTACAGTTTGATAATAATCGGAGTGGCCAACGCTATGAGACCAAAAGATATTGGGAAAACAATCGTAAACAAATAGCGCCACGATTTCAAAAACAAATCACCGATTTTTTCTTTTTGGGTTAAAAACAACTCACTCATCACCGGATAAACACTGGCCGACAAAGCTACCGGCACAAATTGAAACGCGAAAGTAATTTTGTAGGGCACACTCCACCAGCCCATTTCCTGAGTAGATAACATTTTGGACATCAACAAAGAATCACTGTATGAATACAAACGCCCGATAATACCCGCCAAAGCAAACGGCAAAGCAAAACCTAAAAACATTTTGAAAATACTCAAATTAAAAGACCAACGATATACCAAACCGTAAATTTTCTTTAAACAAACCGCGGAAAAAATAAAATTTAAAAACGCCGGAATGGTATAAGCCAAAATCAACCAATACAACGGCCAATGATTGAACAGCGCCACCGAACCAATGATCAGAGTGATCGCCTGTGAAGCCACAATACCAATCGATTCACAAATCAAATTTTTACGCGCGCGAAACACCGAATAAAAAGCGGCGTGTAAATTATCAAAAAACATCGTAATACCGGAAACACTAACCAACAATTTTATTAAATACGGATAATTAAAAATATTTATAAAAAACACAACCAAACCATAACTAACCAAACCAAACATAACTTTCGACCAAAACGCCGTATGCAAATATTGTTCACTTCTGTCCGGATAACGCGCCACTTCTCTGGTCAATACCGGTCCCATGCCAAAATCGGCAACCACCGTAAAAATAGTAGTAAACGTAATCGCAAAAAAATAAACACCCGTGTTCTCCACCCCGATCATTCTGGCGATAATCGTAAAATAACCAAAAGAAATCACTTTCTGCAAAATAGAAGCGGCAGTCAAAAAAGAGGTGTTTTGGGTAATAGTAAAAGTTTTCATGAAATATTTTGTTATACTATTTTACCTCAAAACGCCGTATAAATCAATAAAAAAACATCCCGACGGAATCGAGATGTTTTTGAATGTTTTTTAACGTTTTGACCACTGTGGTGCGCGACGAGCTTTTTTCAAACCGAATTTCTTTCTTTCTTTGATGCGTGGATCGCGAGTCAAATATCCTTGAGTCTTTAGTGTCTTTCTGAATTCTTCATTCCAAAGTACCAAAGCGCGAGCGATGCCCAATTGGATAGCTACGGCTTGTCCTTTTTTGCCACCACCGGCAACTAGACAAGAAACATCGAGATCTTTTTCTTTAGCCAAAGCTTTGAGTGGAGCCAAGACAATATCTTGCCATTCAAAATATGGTAAAAATTCTTTGAAATCTTTGCCATTTACGGTAATTTTACCGGTACCTCGATTGATGCGAACACGGGCTGAAGCGCGTTTACGGCGACCAACAGCGCGATTGCTTTCAGTTTTGCTTATCTTGATCATATTTTACTTTTTAAAATGCAAGCGAATCATACGTTGATCGCGTAATTTATTTTTTGGTAACATTTTCATAACAGCGGAACGAATCACATCTTCAGGTTTTTCAGCCATCAAAATTTTGGCTTGCTTTTCTTTCAAACCACCTGGGTGATTGGTGTGGTGGCGATAAAGTTTTTGCTCCATTTTTTTACCGGTGAAAACAATTTTATCATAATTGGTAATCACAACTTTATCTCCAAAATCAATGTGTGGGGTATATTTAACTTTGTGTTTTCCCATCAAAAACGTAGCAATTTTGGTTGCCAAGCGACCTGGAGCTTGTCCGGTAGCATCGATTTCAATAGTTTTTCTATTTGTAGGCATAATTATCAATTAACTATTAAACAAACTCAACCATCGCCTCTTCACCAGCGTCGCCTTTGCGAACTCCTAGCAAGGTAATACGAGTATATCCACCCTGTCTTTTGGCGTAACGTGGACCAATTACTTCCAACATTTTTTTGATAGCATTGTTGGTGTAAAGCACGCGCATCAATTGACGACGAGCAGATAAATCATTTGGCTTGGCTTTGGTAACTAATCTTTCTACAAGCGAACGCACCGCTTTGGCTTTGGCTTTGGTAGTTTTGATTTTCTCATAGATAATCAAACTCTCCGCCAAATTCGCCAAAAGCGAACGACGCGCCGCGGTTTTACGATCTAATGTAGCTTTTTTTACTAAATGGCGCATATCAAAAATCCTTAAATAATTACTTTTTCTTAGAAACTTTCTTTTTTGGTTTTTCTTCTTCTTTTGCAACCAATTCATCTAAAGTAACTTCGGGCTCCTGTGCAACAAATTCAGGTTGTGTAGAAGCAACACTAGATAAAACAATTGAAAAATGATCGATTAAAATCTTTACTGATTGGTTCACCGCATCTTCCGGAGAAATAGTACCATTGGTTTCGATGTTTATGGTTAATTTTTCGTAATTGGTAATATCACCAACACGAGTATATTCAACACGATAACCAACATCTTTTACTGGAGTATAAACCGAATCAGTAACAATTGTGCCCAATGGATAATTTTTCTTATCCTTTTCTTCTACTGGCACAAAACCGCGTCCCTTGCCAACAATAATTTCCATTTCTAAAGTTTTTGTGTTGGTAAGATTGCAGATAACCAAATCTTTACTGACCACTTCGGCGTTACTGTTCTTTTCAATATCCGCTCCGGTCACCGGACCTGGTCCTTTTTTGATTAAATTCAAAGTAACTGATTCATCACCGTAAACTTTCACTGCCAATTGTTTTAAGTTCAACATTATTTCCACCACATCTTCCTGCACACCATCAACAGTATTAAATTCATGCTGTGTACCTTTGATTTTGAAAGCCTCAACTGCACCGCCAGATAATGAGGATAACAAAACACGACGCAAAGCATTACCCAAAGTGGTACCATAGCCATGAAAACATGGGGTAATTACCAAAGAACCAACTAGGTCTGTTTCACCCGGTTGAAATTCTACTTTAGATGGCAAAAGAAAATTCTCCATAAAATTAAAGTTAATAATTAGCGAGAGTAAAACTCGATAATAGCTTTTGGATTAAAATTTGGATTTTCTACTGTTGGCGCGTTTAATATTTTAACGCTTGCAGTTTTACTATCCACACCCAACCAGGAAGGAGCCTCCACTTTCTGTAGCTTCTCACTAATACCTTCAAATAATTTTTTGTTTTTGGCTATCGGGCTAGCGGCCACAACTTGACCGACTTTAACGCGATAAGATGGAATGTCTACTTTTTCACCATTTACAGTCAAATGACCGTGATTGACCATCTGACGAGCGGCAGCACGAGAAGGTGCCAAACCGGCGCGATAAGTCACATTGTCTAAACGTGATTCCAAATAATTCAAAAGAATTTTACTGGTGTCGCCTACTTTTTTGGAAGCTTCAGCAACATAGTTGGAAAATTGACGTTCCAAAATACCGTAAATTCTTTTTACTTTTTGTTTTTCTAAAAGTTGTTTGCCGTATCCGGAAATCTTTGGACGTTTCTTGCTTGGGCCGTGTTGACCTGGTGGGTATGGTCGTTTGGTCAATGGGCATTTTACAGAATCGCACAATTTTTCACCGTACTTGCGACATAACTTATGTTTTGGTCCAATTTGTCTTGCCATAATATTTTAATTACAATAGGGTAAATTACACTCTGCGTCTCTTTGGTTGACGACAACCATTGTGTGGAATCGGGGTCACATCGTTGATAGACACAACGTTTAAACCGTTGGTATGAAGAGCACGAATCGCGCCTTCACGACCACCGCCGATACCTTTTACAAATACACTCACTTCTTTTACCGCGTAAGCGGCAATCTTTTCCATCAAATCCTTGGTCACTAGAGAAGCGGCATAAGGAGTAGCTTTTTTTGGACCTTTAAAACCTACCACACCGGCAGAAGACCAACCCAAAACGTTGCCGTTTGGATCAGAGATAGTGATAATTGTATTGTTGTAAGTCGCCTGGATGTAGGCGTTGGCGCGAGGAACTTGGCGATCAATCTTCTTTTTTTTGTTTTTCATTGAACTCGCCTTAGGTGTACTGGTTTTAGCAGAAACGCCTTCAACTTTGCCCTCGGTTTTATTAATTTGTTTTTCTGTCATATTTTTAAATCTCTGGTATTAAAATTAACAAACGTCTGCTTTAGGTCTTCTGACCAGTCAGCTTCTTGCCGCTGACAGCTGTCTTGCGAACGTTGCCGCGCACAGTACGTGAATTTGTCTTGGTACGCTGACCGCGAACCGGCAAATGTTTCATGTGGCGAATACCACGATAACACTTCACATCTTTTAAGCGTTTTATATTACTCATGATTTCACGACGCAAATCACCTTCGGTTTTATAATCTTTTTCTACAATCGAGCGCAATTTATCTTGTTGAGCTTCGGTTAAATCTTTGGCACGAATGTTGCCATCGATACCGGCATCTTTTAAAATCTTGACGGCCAAAGTACGACCAATACCGAAAACATACGGTAAGGAATAGGCAATCTTCTTTTCATTTGGGATATTAGTACTTGCGATTCTCATAGTTAGTTAAGTAATGTCATCCCCGCGAACACGGGAATCTAATATTTAATAAATTAACCCTGACGTTGTTTATGTTTAGCGTTTTCACAGATGACAAACACACGGCCTTTGCGACGTACGGTTTGACATTTCATACAAATCTTCTTGACGGAAGCTCGTACTTTCATATGGTATTGATAAATAGATAATTAAGTAAAGCAAAAATACCAATCACTGCCGCGATATCGACGCCCCTCTAAAAGTGAGAAGCTACACCGCAATGATTAGATAATGCTGAAAATTGAATTGTTTAGAAACGAAATGTGATTCTTCCTTTTGTCAAATCGTAAGGTGTCATCTCTACTTTGACCTGGTCACCTAGGCTCAAACGAATTTTGTTTAAGCGCATTTTACCAGACAAATGAGCGATGATCGTCTGTCCACTTTCGAGCTTAACGCGGAAAGTGCCAGCCGGCAACAACTCTTCGATTGCCCCTTTTAATTCGATTACGTCTTGTTTGCTAACCATTTGGAAAAATGTTATTTGCTAATAGTTTAGCTAAAAAAATGAAATTAGTCAAGGGGGTTGTTAATAACCTCTATTTCAGTGGGTTTATAGACAAAAAACTTGTAAAGCAGGAAATTCCAAGATACTGCCAAAGCCACGTTTACCGTCCTTACTACTAAATAGTAGTTTGGCTCGGAAATGCCTAAATACTGGGTATATTGATGTAAATTTACCAAATTGGTAAAAAACCACATCCAACTAATAGCAATCAGATAGTTCATACCAGCCACCATATAAAAACGAATCGCTTGCTGATGAGTAATCCCCTTACTGCCGAATGCCCAGTGTTTGTTGAGCAAAAATACAAAGTTTAAAAGAAGTACCTGATTGGCCACAACCGCCAACACCGGATTGAATTTTAAATAAATCACAAAAAATCGCAATGTACAAATATCCAAAACTACCGCACTAATACCAATGGCAAAGTATTTGGCAAACTGTACACGTATGGACCAAAATTTTTGTAAAAATATTTTAATCATAACAACACTGCTTTGATGCGACGAATGCCGGATGACACAGATTCTTCTTTGATAATTTTAAATTTGCCAAGCACGCCGGTATGATCTACATGCGGACCACCACAAATTTCTTTACTGAACGCTTGAGAATTTATCGTGGCAGACGGCATCACATCCGGTTCACCTACTGAATACACTTTTACTTTAGCGCCATATTTATCTTCGAACAATCCCATCGCCCCTTTGGCTTTGGCTTCTAACACAGTCATTTCAGCGCAACAGATTGGATAGTTTTGAGAGATGGCATAATTTACCAAATCTTCCACTTCTGTTTTTTGTTCTGTGGTCATTTTTTCCGGATGAGAAAAATCAAAACGCAAACGCTCAGTGGTAATATTACTTCCACGCTGTTCTACATGTTCTCCAAGCACCTTGCGCAAAGCCGCGTGCAACAAGTGTGTGGCGGTATGATATTTTACCGACATCTCGCCATTGTCGGCCAAACCACCTTTAAATTTTTGTTCGGCACCGGCGCGAGATAAATCTTGGTGGGCTTTGTAGGCTTCATCAAAACCATTTACATCTACTGTCAAACCATTTTCTCTGGCCATTTCCAAAGTAATTTCCAAAGGAAAACCATAGCTCTCAAACAATTTGAAGGCTTGCTTGGCAGAAATTTCGGTAATATTTTTCCCAGTCTTTTCAAAAGCAATTCTAAAACCATTCAAAAGTTTTTCGAATTCTTTCATTCCTTGTTCAATGGTGTTTCGAAATTTACTTTCTTCCTTGGCCATTTCGTTCATGGCAAATTCGTAATTGCATTTTACCTCAGAATAAACATCTGAAAAAATCTTCAACACTTCTTCTGCAATTTTATCACAAAAATTTTCGTGGATGCCGAGCGAACGTCCGTGACGCACAGCGCGACGAATCATACGACGGACAATATATCCCTGATCAACATTGCTCGGTGCCACTCCATTATTATCGCTCATTATCATCGTAGCAGTACGAATATGATCAGCGATGATACGCATAGATTTTTTCACTTCTCCACCTTCAATATATTCATGCCCGGAAATTTCTTCAATTTTTTGAATCAACGGCCAAAAAGTATCCACTTGAAAAACATCGGCAAAACCGTTTAAAACCACCAAGGTACGTTCTAACCCCATACCAGTATCCACATTCTTTTGTTCTAATGGAATTATGAAAAAAACCTCTGGAACATTTGAAGGAATACGATGATATTGCATAAACACATTATTCCAAATTTCAAGCCAATGTTCTTCGTCGTTTGCAGGATTTGAACCAACAGGCGGAAATTCTGTATCTCCCTTCCAAAAAAATATCTCTGTATCTGGGCCACATGGGCCAGTTTGCCCAGCTGGACCCCACCAATTATTTTTTCTAGGCAAACAACCAATACGATCTTCAGAAATGCCTAGTGATTTCCAAACAGCAACAGCCTCATCATCTTTCGAAATAAACTGCCCACTAATCTCTTCACCTTTAAATACAGTTACGGCCAATTTTTTTGGATCCAAACCCAAATATTTTGGAGAAGTTAAAAATTCCCAACTCCACTCTATCGCCTCTTTTTTAAAATAATCCCCGAGTGACCAATTTCCCATCATTTCAAAAAATGTCTCATGACGGTTGTCGCCAACTTCATCTATATCTTGGGTGCGAATACATTTTTGAATACTGGTGAGGCGTTTGCCTTCCGGATGTTTTTCACCAAGCAAATACGGCACGAGCGGATGCATACCGGCGGTAGTAAATAAAACCGTTGGATCATTTTCCGGAATCAAAGAAGCGCTCGGAATAATTTTGTGATCCTTGCTGGCAAAAAATTCTAAATATTTTTGACGAAGTTCTTTGGAGGTGAGCATAATTTTTTATTTAATATCCGACAAAGACAATAAAGCGCGATTGGTACTTAAATTGAATTCTTGCCAAGAATCATAATGGCTGAATGAAACACCACGGGCTTACGCCCGTGGTATCCGGGCAGAGTCACAGTCCAAGCTTCGCTTGCCCGCTGTCCTCTCGTCCTTGGTTAATAATGTATTTCTTAATTACTTCTTCGTCTATCCC
>Ga0172379_10012215_pt1 | contig 10096 bp, 11 predicted proteins | sample GrowelOW334metaG_FD_119756 | JGI IMG/M metagenome (GOLD analysis project Ga0172379, IMG submission 119756) | Groundwater microbial communities from an aquifer near a municipal landfill in Southern Ontario, Canada - Groundwater well OW334 metaG | ecosystem: Environmental > Aquatic > Deep...
ATTAAGAAAGGCACAGCAAAAGCGATAACTATTGTTACTAGCAACGAGATAAACTCTAATATATTAATACTTCTATCAATAACAAAGGCACCTGTTTTTTCAAATAAGAGAAGGTCTAATACTAACAAGAGTAAGTCCCCTATTATTAGTAATATCACAAAAAGATTATTTCTTTTCACGCGTTCTAGGATTTTTAATTTCCTTAATGAACTCCCCAAGTCTCGTTTCGCTATCATCCGACTTAAACTCAATATGTCTTAATACAACATCAGAGCCATTTTCTAGTGATAACTTACCAAATGACCCAGAAATAAAGGATGATGGATATCCCCATACACCATCTAAGTCAATTAATATTTTATAGTCACCACTAATCGCTTCTTTGAAAGCAGGCTCTAAAATCTTATTAAGAAATTCCTCTCCTGAATATTCTCCATCTTCTACATAACGAGCCCCGGGAGAATCAGAAAAGTCTTTTGCTATAACTATTTTTTTATTTATTTCCATATCTGAGGCTTGATTAATTCCCAGTGTAAAAAAGTTCCATCAAAACTGAACTCTAGCGATTCCCTCTCGTTTTTTGTTAGGTTGATCTTAACATCGTTAGTGATGATGTAAAAGGACTTGAAATAGGGGCTTTTTGAATGGTGGACTATCTGAGGAATGCCTTTACCCCTCAATTCCCTATCTTTTTCAATTCGAGAATTTATCTTTCCTGCTAGCAAGTCATCAACTAGATCAATATTCTTTTTAAGACCAGATGCTTTTAGAATCTTTTCTATATACTTTTTTGTATAAACACTTCTAAATATTCCAACCCCTAGATCGATGAAAGAAAATGATGTGGTCTTGGAAACAGGATCGTTATAAACATACAACCACCACCTACATTCTCCTTGCTTATTTAAATCGGCGTGATTGTGAGTGTTCGCCATACTTTCGAGGAGAGTTTCATATAGTGGCGAATATACTTCGTATAACTTGGGAGAAGGGCTCGATTGGCCAAAAACATAATTCAAACCAACAATACAAGCCTCTTTAGCTATTGTCGGGACTACTTTTTGAGCAACCTCTTTATGAAGAAGATTTCCAGACTGAGATTTTTTAAAACCATTTGATTTACTAATATATTCTCCAAAGCCCGATTCGGTAAATAGTTTTCTAAGACTCTCCTTTTTAGGGGCATTCCCTTTAGAGCTTCCTGTTCTGACGAATTTATTGCTGTTTACGCTGGAGACGAGGAGGGCAACCGTGTCTGGTGTTAAATTTGATACGTCAGAAATATCAAAGTTAACATTCTCTTTTCGACGGAATATCTCCTTAGCCTCATTAAAATACTTCAATACTTCATTAGTGTTGTCTATGAATGAAAAGTTATTTGGGGCTTTATGGAGAATAAAGGGGGCGGCTTTATGTATTTCCACATCCCTTATATACTGCCTCTTAATACCCCTCTTATTACTTTTTCTATCTTTCCATCTCGCCTTATGACGCTTTTCTTGATATCTCTTTCTAATCAAGAAATAAGTCCAGGCGATGCTACCTTTAACAAACTTTTTCATAACTAATGTTTAGCTCTATTATCATAAAATAACCCAATTAAGCTCTTTTTTACAGCTAATATAAGCAGTAGGTGTAAAATTAGCCTGATAGGCTAAAATGCATTTCCCGAAAAGTAGACATTTAACTAAAATCGGCCAGATTAGGCCGATTTTTTAATGAAAATGCTCCTTAGCTATGGATTATCGCGAAGAGCGCCTCCTCTGGAACAACCGCCAGATAGCGCATATTGATCTGAAGATAGTCAGCCACATTGCTCGCGTTCTTGCCTACTTTACCAACACCAAAGAGGAGAGCTGTCGCAGATCCAACTAAGAAGCCTATATAGCCGTTTTCAGATGCGAAAAAGATAATCAGTAAAGCACCCAAGAATAGGGACAGAAGTATCGCGATCGTTAAAAAATAGCGTTTAATAATGCCGTTGTCCTCGATTAATATTTTGACCCTCTCTAATTTCTTAGTGGTCGGTATTCCAAACACTATGATTATCAGTGTTTGAATAAGGGTGAAGCTCGCTACAATTAGCCCTATCAAGAAGAAGACGAATCCCATTATACCTAATGATCGCGGGTATTATTTTCGACCTTTTCGTTTATGTTAAAAATATCGCTCCAAAATCCCCTATCCGGCGATGAGGGGCTGCCATAATTATTACTTACTTCGTTCCCTTTCTTGAAGAAAAGTATGAGGTTAAATATAAAACCGAAGACAGCGGACATACTGCCGAGATAGGATATAAAAACAAATAAGGACATCCACCCTGTTATGCCCAGGTCGTGCAGTCTTCTTATAACCCAAGGTAGAGATATCAGGGTTGCTATAAACTGTATTGTTGATATCGTCGAAACAATCGTATCCGTCGAAGCGTTATATGCTATCTGTTGATACGTAACAACTACCGTCGCAACGAGGACGGATATTCCAAAAAGGATCAGATTTACTAAAAAGTAATTCTTTCGACCTATACGGCCAGAAAACAGGTTTTTTATCTTCATATTTTTCGCGTAGGTTTTTATGAGCCAGGAACAAAAAAGGTCCCCAGACTCAGCGGTAACTCCTTTCGAAGCCACCTCACTCCCTTTCGAGAATGAACCTACGCGAATAAGTGCCGGTCCGAGGACCTTCTTTATTCGCGTAGGATTCTTATTTACCATACCCTAGGGATTGGACTCCTAGGGGTTAGGATTATGCCCTAATGATAGGATTATCCTAGTTGATTGTCTATCTACTACCCTATTTGTTTCAAAAGGGGTATATAGAAATAAAGCTATGATTTTCCTCAATATCGCCGAGAACAACCAGGATATCCCTATTACAAAAAGCATCATCCGGACCCTGCGATATCTGGATGATTTCATAAGCTCCGATAAGTTTCAGGCTGATATAAAGACTCTTAGGGAAACGATCGGCGTACCAGAAAGCGGTATGGAGGTTAATGATTATTTTCTTTCAGAGGATATTGATTCTTGGGTATTTAAGTTGCCAAAAGGTATAAATTCGACGGACAAAGACATTAATCTTTTTCTTAAAGAAATAGCCGAGCCTCTTGTTTTTAGAAGCCTCGAGATATCCATAGCTTTAAGGGCTTATCTTCTATTTGGAAAGCTATCGCCTTTTATAGAAAATCTTCTATTAGAGAGCTTGGCGACTAAAAACTTATGCCAAATCATTGACCTTCGAGAGGAGTTTCTTTGGCGCAATCAAGCAAATGATGCCTTAACAAAATATATTGATGAGCTAACCTCGAAATATCCTACGGCCATTCTTATAAACCCAGAGGCGAGCAAAAGGGACTTGATCGAATATATTAATAAATATTGGTCTCTGATAGATGAGTATCGATTAAAATACATAGAGTCACCAAAGAAGATCGGTAATACAAGAAAGATAAATCCTAAGATCAGAGCCAGAAATGAGCTTATATGGAGTAACAAGGATAAGTCGATAAAAGAGATAGTAAGAATACTTGCGAGTAATGGTTTTGAGGTTATGGATGAAGGACTCGTCGGGAAAATACTGTCATTATTTCGCAAAAATAGAAGCTAAGTGTATACCACTTAGTTCTTATACGGATTCAAATTAGTTAATTATCCTGATCTCAAAGTCAGGATTTTTAATCTAATGGTAGCTGATGAGAAACAACAAATTAGCGCCCTCGAATTGGAAAAGTTCGAGCAGATTTGGCTTGAAGAAAATCCCGACTCGGTTATTTCGAAGCAAGAACTAGAAGAAATCGCTTATAAGGTTATAGGCGCGACTAGGTTTATCTTAAACAATTAGCGGATGATTTTAGGGGTTTACCTTGGCTCTCCAGGATAAACCCGTGGAATCATCCACGAAGTCGCAGAGGGGCGTACTCATAACGCTTGCTAGGGCGACATTAAATAAAACCTAGCAGAGACTATGAGCGACCGACCGACGCGACCGATATACTGGTTTTCTATTTTGCGGTCTATATCTGTATATCTCTTTATATAGATATAGATAACCAGGTTGAGGGAGCCGAGGGAGGGAGGAACCCCTGCTCCCCGGCATTATTAGTTAACTAATATACAAAATGAACAAGACAACGCTAATAAGAATTAGTAAGGAATATCACCAGATTCTGAAGATAAAAGCCGCCTCTGAGGGAAGAACTATGTACCAGATATTATGCGAGATGTGCCACAGATTCCTGGATGACAATAAAGAAAAAGATATAATCACAAATAATGAACACCCGGCCGAAGATTAAATATTTCCTTTATGCCCGTAAGTCGAGCGAATCAGAGGATCGCCAGGCAGCATCAATAGATGCTCAGATAGAAGAACTTAATAGACTGGCTGAAAGAGAAAGCCTACAAATTGCCGCCATATTTTCCGAAGCTAAATCGGCGAAGGAGCCGGGTAGGCTGGAATTTAATCGAATGATTGAAAAATTATATAAAGGCGAGGCGCAAGGGATATTGTGCTGGAAGCTTGATCGCTTAGCGAGAAACCCCATAGATGGCAGCCAGATTGATTGGATGATCCAGAAGTCTGTAATAACTCATATACGAACTTACGAAAAATCTTACTACCCTGCCGATAATGTCATTATGATGCAGGTCGAGTTTGGAATGGCCAATCAATATATTCGTGACCTATCGGTCAATGTTAAAAGAGGACTTAGGGCAAAGGTAGCTTCCGGGATATTCCCTTCATTAGCTCCAGCCGGATATATGAATACTCCTTATAGGGATAAGGGAGATAAAGAGATTGTTGTTGATCCTGAAAGATTCCCCATCATCAGGAAAATGTGGGATTTGATGCTTTCCGGCTCATACACTCCCCCGCGGATACTTGAGATAGCAAACAAAGAATGGGGCTATCGCACTCCAAAGCATCGGACCGAAGGAGACAAGCCGATGTCGAGAAGTGCCATATACAAGCTATTCAATAATCCGTTCTATTACGGCGAGTTTGAGTACCCTTTGGGTAGCGGTCAATGGCACAAAGGAAAACACCAACCAATGATAACTCGCGAAGAGTTTGAGTCAGTTCAAAGACTGCTCGGACGAAAGAGAAATCCTCGACCGCACACAAAGTTCTTTTCCTTTACCGGAATGATCGCTTGCGGAGAATGCGGATCGAGCGTAACAGCAGAAGAAAAACATCAGCTTATATGCTCTAGTTGTAAACATAAGTTTTCTTATTCAGGTAAGACCTCTTGTCCGAGTTGCGGTATCGAAATAGCAAAGATGAAGAAACCAAAGTTTCTGCACTATATCTATTACCACTGCATTAAGAATAAAAACCACGACTGCACTCAAGGATCAATAAAGCTTGCCGACCTCGAAAATCAAATCGAAAGCTATCTCGAAAAAATACAGATAAATAGGAAATATCTGGATTGGGCGATAGAACATCTTAAAAGGACTAGTCAGGTAGAAGCAGGGAAAACCGCCTCTATTACCGACTCTCAGACTAAGAGTCTATCCAGGATTGATAAGCAGCTAGATAGACTTATAGATATGCGCTCAAGCGAGGAAATAACATCAGAGGAGTATTCAGCTAAAAAGAAGGCTCTTTTGGAGGAGAGGTCGAGGTATGAATCCCTTTTATCATCTGAGGCAGGGAAAGTTGATAGAGGGCTTATTTTAGCCGAAAAAACCCTTAATTTTGCCCATACCGCCAGGCTTGTTTTTAATAGCGGAGATCTCCAAAAAAAGCGCGAGGTTGTTACTAATTTGGTTTCGAACCTAACTTTAAAAGACAGATTTCTTAGTATTGATGCGCCTAAACCGTTTTCACTTATAGTAAATGTATTAGCTTCGGTTCCTGAATCTAAAAACGATTTCGAACCTAAAAATATTCGCTCCACAAAAGGAAAAGGAGAGCTTTTTAGCTCTCCTAATCCACTACTGCTCCCCCGGTAGGATTCGAACCTACGACCATCTCGTTAACAGCGAGCCGCTCTACCACTGAGCTACAGGGGAAAATATCCTTTTTTAACTACACCTCCGTCGGCTGACGGAGAGCTACAGGGGAATACTTACGACTGACAAGTCATATTACAAAATACTCCCGGGTTTTTCAACCCGTCTGGGTAATAAAAAATCGCCCTGTTTACGGGCGATTTTCAGGCTATCTCCTCATCTTTTCGATGAAGAACCTGGTGACATACAGTCCCCCTTCGGCATCCATCACGAAATAAGGCTGGGGTTCACGGATGCAGGCGAACGGCGAATCCGGGCTATCAACCCAGTAGCCGACGAGCCCCACGAGGATCGCGTTCTTATCAGCTGCCCTTTCTTCAGCGAACTTCATCAATTCTGTAAGGGTCAATCTGACCCAAAACCCCTTCTTCTTGAAGAATTCGATGATCAGGTCGGCGGCGCATTCCACCTCCGCTTTTCCGAACTTCCCGGAAGCGGAACCGATCTCATTCGGGCGAGGCTTACATATAGCCATCCCCGACTGCTCTAAAAGAATATCGTCCAGAATAATATCCATATCCCATACCATCCTTTCTGGTTTGTTAAAGACAACAGCAACCTACCTCATAAAAACCCGCTGAGTCAAGAAAAAACCGCCTGAATTCAGGCGGCGAAGATATACTCGGTCTGCGAGGCTCCCACCGTTCTTCGGCTCTTGGAGGTTCCGGATTTCTCTACCCAATCCCCTTAATCCGCCAACTGGCGGAGCGGGACGGCCCAAGTCGCGTGCTGATTGCCGGTTTAGGGACGGTCAGGGCGCGTAGCCCTCCGGCACCGAAACAAGTTAGTAGTCCTATCCTCAGTCCGACCGAAAAGAACCGACCCCATTGTACCTCAGAATTCCGCCTTGACTCCAGCTTATATTCGTTTTATCATCCGACTTCGTCCCTAAAAAACCGAATACGAAAGGAGTCTTATAACATGAAGAAATGGACAGGAGGATTAACCCCGGTCGATCGCAATATTCTTGAGGCAGCCAACAGACGCAATGATCTCGGTTTTCACCCCGGTTATCAGGTGGTCAACAACGGGAACGGAACAGCGTCATTCGCCATCACTCAAAGTTTTCCCGGACAGAACATCGTAAAAGCCGCTATCGAAAGATTCCAGAGATAAGACCAAAAACCCCCACTCTACGGAGCAGGGGTTTTTTATTATCTATTTTTTCTTTCTTCTCAGAAATGCGGGAATGTCCCACATATCGTCCCTCTTATTATCCTCCTCTTCCACCTCTTCCCTCTTCATGCTGATAGGCATGGTCGGAGAGGCTTCTTTGAAATCTTTCTTCGCTTCCGAGGAAAAAAGATTCTCAACTTTCTCATTCTTCGAATTATCTATCTCGGGAAGCTTAGGAGAAGCGACGGGAGTGGAAGGAGTGAAGAGAGACATCTCACGCTCTCGGGTATGGTTGGGCGCCATGCCTATTCCGTTGAAGCCCGTGGCGATGAGGTTGATCTTCAGCGTGCCTTTCGGGACGCGGCGGTCGAAGTACGCTCCGAAGATGATGCGGGCGCTCGGATCGGCATTCTCGGTGATGATCTTCGCGGCCTCGTTTATCTCCGACATCTTGAGGTCGGCGCCTCCCGAAATTCCGAAGAGGACACCTTTCGCTCCTTCGATCGAACGTTCAAGTAAGGGTGAATTGATCGCCTGAGTGGCGGCCTTGATGGCCCTATCATTTCCCGAAGCCTGACCGACGCCGACGATGGCGACGCCAGCTCCCTGCATGATCGCCTTGATGTCGGCGAAGTCGACATTCACAAGTCCCGAGCTTGAGATGATCTCGGAGATCCCCTGAACGGTATTTTTCAGAACTTCGTCGATCTTCACGAACGCCTTCATGATCGAAGTGTCGTTACCGATTATGGAAAAGATGCGGTCGTTAGGGATGACTATAAGTGAATCAACTCTGTCTCGAAGACGGGCGATTCCCTCCTCGGCGAGTCTGGCTCTCTGAGTTCCCTCAAAAGCAAAAGGCTTGGTGACGACGGCGACGGTCAAGGCACCTACTTCTCTCGCCGCTTCCGCGACGATAGGGGTGGCACCTGTTCCCGTTCCTCCTCCCATACCGGCGGTGAGGAAGATGAGGTCGGCTCCCTGAAGGGCTTCGATTATCTCGGAGCGGCTCTCCTCGGCGGACTGACGTCCGACATCGGGATTCATTCCGGCTCCCATACCTCTCGTGAGATTGCGGCCGATGTTTATTCGGCGGCGAACATTGCTCTTCTCGAGATCCTGGATATCAGTATTTAAAGCGATGAATTCCACCCCACGGATGAAATCCTTACTCATTCTCGTCACGGCATTACCGCCGCCTCCTCCGATGCCGACAACTTTGATGCGGACAACGGGAGCGGAAGCCTCTTCTCTGTTCGGAGTGAACATCTTGCGGGTGGCGGGCTTGGACGAATGAGTTCTCTTCGCGGGCGACGTCTTGGGTTTAACGGTCGCAACTTTCTTTACGGGTCTTTTTTTTGTAGCCATTAGGGTAACATGTTCCTTAATATTTGGATCAGCCAATTACGACCGCCCGACGACGATCTCAGAGCTCCCCCGCTCGTATTATCCGAGGCGAGAAGAGCGAGTCCCAGGACGGCGGCATATTCCGGAGATTCGGCATATTCTAACAGACTTTGGTCGTGTACTTCAAAAGGGGCGAGATTAGGCAATCCCACCTGGGTCGTGAGCTTAAGCTCCTGCCTCGCGAGCTCCACTATGCCCGGCAACTTGGCTCCGCCGCCCACAAGGACCGCTCCGGCAGGAAGACGGCCGGCCTTACTGAGAAGGCGGAGGTCGTTGTTAACGAAATCGAATATTTCCTGCACGCGGGATTCGATGACTTCCGCCACAAAACGACGGGAAGGATTACCACTCGCGTTCAGGTCGACCTTCTTGAGGTCGATGACATCCTTGGAAGGGACATCTTTGGAGATGGCATAGCCGTGGGCGATCTTAAGCTTCTCCGCAATATGCACGGGGATCTTCAGGGTCATCGCGAGATCGTTAGTGATATGCGAGGCGCCAACCGGGAACATATTGGTATGCAAAAGTTTATCCTCCTCATAGACGGCGATACCCGTGGTCTGGGCGCCGATGTCGATGAGAACGACTCCAAGCTCTCTCTGATTCTTGGTGAGGACCGAACGGGCGGAAGCGAGCGGATTGAAGACCAAGCCGCCTATCTCCCCTCCTCCTATCTCCACGCACTTCTTCAAATTCTTAACGGTGGGTCCGAAGGCGTCGACGATGAGGCTCGATACTTCGAGACGCGCTCCGATCATGCCGAGCGGGTCCTTGATGTCTCCGATGCCGTCCACGACGAATTCACGCGTGAGCGTGTGAAGGATCATTCTGTTCTGCGGAAGATTTATCGCCTGAGAAGCTTTTACCACGCGCTCGATGTCGTCCTGATATATCTCGGAGTTCGCGCGAGCCACGGCGATGATGCCGCGGGATATCTGAGATCTGATGTTCGCTCCTCCGACATTCATCCAGACGTTGCGGACAGCCGGACGATAAAAAGCTTTGACTTCGGAGATCACCTCGCCGATCGCGCGCGCGGCGTCATCCATACTGACGACCGAACCCTTCCGTACTCCGGCCGAAGGCCTGTTTATACCATAGATAAGTCTGAGCTTATCCTTGCCCGATTCGACTACGACAGCCTTGATGCTCTCGGAGCCTACATCCAATCCTAGTACGGTGTTCGTCGCCATTAATATTTCTTTATTTAGATATTGAAAACGGCCTTTGCGAGAATCTCATCTTCCTTGCGTTCCATTCGGGCGGTATCCGTCTTCCCGAGATGATCGTAGCCGATAAGATGAAGTATTCCGTGCACTAAAAGACGCCGAATATCTTCATTATGAGCGGAGATATAATTCGGCGCAAGATATATTTCCCCAAGAGGACGATATTTCGTCTCGGGGTGAGGTATTTCAGGGGCTTCGAACGAAAGAACCGTAGTGGGCTTATCTTTTTTGCGATAATTGAGGTTCAATTCGTGCATCGTCTCGTCGGATACGAGGAAGATCTCCACCTCGCGCCCTTCGAGTCCGAGAAGAGAAAGTATCTCCTTC
>Ga0172379_10012216_pt1 | contig 10095 bp, 7 predicted proteins | sample GrowelOW334metaG_FD_119756 | JGI IMG/M metagenome (GOLD analysis project Ga0172379, IMG submission 119756) | Groundwater microbial communities from an aquifer near a municipal landfill in Southern Ontario, Canada - Groundwater well OW334 metaG | ecosystem: Environmental > Aquatic > Deep...
CAGGCCGCCAGTGACCGGAGGCAGGTCTTTGGCAACCTCCGGGTGTTGCTCGACAAACTTTTTGCGACTGGTGATCTGAATCTGTTTTCCGGCCACATTGCCTTTAAGCCCTTCTCCCGGCAGTTCGGTGATATTGGTCACGCTTAATAAAGATAACGTCGATTTTTCCGCCGCCGCAACAATCGCTCGGGATAACGGATGCTTGGAATAACGCTCCAGGCTGGAGATTAAGGTTAACACGTCCTGCTCGTTATGCCCTTCGCCGGGAACCAGCGCAGTCAATGACGGACGGCCATAGGTCAGGGTGCCGGTTTTATCAAAAATCGCCGTGCGGCAGGTGCCGATAGTTTCCAGTATGGCCGGATTCTTGATGATGATTTCCCGCCGCGCGGCCAGCGAAATCGAGCTGATAACGGTGACCGGAATGCCGATCAGCAACGGACACGGCGTGGCAATGACCAGTACGGCCAGGAAACGAACCACATCGCCGCTGACCGCCCAGGCGGTCAGCGCAATGATGACGGCCAGCGGCGTGTACAGCGCGCCCAATTGGTCGCCCAGCCGCCTGATGTTGGGGCGGTACTGCTCGGACGACTGCATCACCTCCATGATCTTGGCATAGCGCGAATCGACAGCCAGCTTGTCCGCGCGTATGGTCAGCGCCGAATCGCCGTTGATCGCGCCGGAAAGCACTTGGGAACCGCTGACTTTCGACATCATATACGGCTCACCGGTCAGGTAGGACTCATCCATGGTGCTGGAGCCTTCCAGTACCGTGCCGTCAATGGGGCAGATCTCGTGCGGCAGTATCAATAATGTGTCGCCGATATGAACCTGCTCGGTGGTAATGTCGGCAAGCTGGTCGCCCGATTTTCTATGTGCAACCGACGGCATCCGCTTAGCCAACGCCTCAAGCACCGAAGAAGCTTTGCGCACCGCGTAGGTTTCCAGTACCACGCCGCCGGACAGCATCAGCACCACCAAGCTTCCAGCCAGGTATTCATCCAGCAGAACCGCCGTCACGATGGACATGCCTGCCAGCAAATCTGCGCCCCAATCGCCCTGCCCCAATTTCACGATAAGTTGGTAAACCAGCGGAATACCGCCCAACGCCAGCACGGCAAGCAGGGGCAGTTGCACCAATTCAATCGGCAAAACAAATTGCCCCTGGTAGATTTCCGCAGCAGCCGAACTTAAAGCGGCATTCAGCGATAGCGTATAGACATCATGACCAATATCGAGCGCATAGTGCAACACCAGGTAACCGCAAATGCCGAGCAGGCTCAAAACGGCAATGATGTTTTCGGATGTTGCGCGGGGGATCGTTGCTTGCTTATCGGTCATCGTTTCAGCCTCGCAAAGTGGACAGAGCTTTAGTTTACCATTTAACAGATAGTGATTTAATAAGAACACGGATGCCAAAAGTAGGCGCCTCTAGGCGACACTGATGATACGGATTTACGCAGATTTTTTTACGCTCTCAATATCTTTCCGTTTTTATCAGTGTTAATCAGCCAAATCCGTGTCATCCGCGTTCCATTTTTCTAACTAACCTGTCACAACCCACCTAATCGCTACGCAGGATTTTCGCTATCGACAAAAAAACACTCTACCGCAAATTGCTGCCGAGTTTTTTCCATTAGCGCCTGGATGCCGAACTGCTCTGTGGCATGGTGGCCGCCCGCAAACATGTGTATGCCGGCCTCTTGGCTTTCGTGCCAATCGTGTTCGCTGATTTCACCGGTAATGTACGCATCCAACCGTTCTTTTTCGGCCAAGCGCCATTCGCTGTTTGCGCCGCCGGTAATGATGCCGACCGACCTTATCAGCGCATTGTTGTCGGGCGTTGCCAAAATGACATTATGCTTGAGTACGGCTACCAGTTTTTGTTGCAGCGCGGCGGCAGTCAGCGGCTTCTCGAGTATGCCTTTAATGCCTGTCGCCGAACCTTTGTAATCGCCGAAGGGCTGTTGCTGGCTGCAATCGATCAGCTGGCCTAGCATCGCGGCATTGCCTATGTCAGGGTGTCCGTCCAGCGGGAGATGATACGCAATCAGGTTGATGTTATTTTGTACCAGCGGGAAAATTCGTTGTGCGAAAGTGCCGGTCAATGGTTTTGCGCCGTGAAATGACCAGAACAGGCCGTGATGAACGACCAACGCGTCGGCCTTACTTTCGACTGCCTGATGAATGGAATCGCGGCTTGCGGACACGGCAAAAGCGATACGATCGAGCTGTTCGGCCCCTTCCACTTGCAGGCCGTTAGGACAATAATCGGCGTAGGTCTCGGGACGAAGCAGGGCTTGGTAATAATCATTGAGTTGTGCTCGGGTAATCATGCTGCCAATGCCTTAAACTGTCGCCAAATGGTTTTGAAGGTTTCGGTCAGGAGCTGGTCGTCTGCCATGATACGTTCGGATATTTCAGCGACGCTAAACCAGTCGCCTTCGTCAATTTCATCGGCGGCCAGCATAAACGGGCCGTTATGAATGCAGCGGTAGACCTGGATAAACTCCATGCCGATAGCGGCTGTAGCCGACAATTTGAACAACGGTTCCAACGCAGATTCGGTGATACCCAGTTCCTCTTCAACCTCCCTGACGGCGCTGATGTCGTAATCCTCACCGGCGTCAACGTGGCCTGCCGCCGAAGTGTCCCAAAGACCGCCATTGAGGTCTTTTTTCATTGAGCGTTTTTGCAGGAACAACTGACCCAAATCGTTAAAAACCAGGATGTGTACGGCGCGGTGCCTAAGCCCTGTCGCGTGGATGATATGGCGTGCGCAGGTGTCGATGATGCGGTCGTTTTCATCAACGACGGAAAGTAGTTCGGTGTTCATCAGCAAGGTCAAGTCGTGGCGGGAAGATGAATTTTAGACTTTTATCGGGGGTACGCAAGTACATTGAGAGTGCTGCGCGTTATGATTGTAGGATGGGTAGAGCAAAGCGAAAACCATCGCATCGAGATTGGTTATGATGGGTTTCGGCTAGCGCCTCTACCCATCCTACGGAGCGGTTAAAGCCATGCTCACATCCCAAGACGTGAGCATGTTTGAACGTTTTTAGCTAACTCTACCGGCTTCTGTTGCAGCGGGCACTTCAATTAACCGGCCTGATTTAACGTCGTAAATATAACCGTATACAGGAATATCGGAAGGAACCAGCGGATGATTCCTAATGCGGGTTACATCTTCCAAAACGCTTTGTTCTTGGTCTTTAATGGTCAGCCAGTCGATATATTTGCCTTCTGCTGAACCTGGGCCTTCGCAGCAATCATGCCAGCCGTCGGCATCGACGGAGGCGGTTTTTAAGCTGCTGCCTAACAGGCCGCGCATGACGTCGTCGGTAAATGTTTCCATGCCGCAGTCGGTATGGTGAACGACAAACCATTCACGGGTTCCCAATAGTTTATAGGAAATGACCAAGGAACGGATCGCATCGTCACTGGCGCGGCCGCCGGCATTACGAATGACATGGGCGTCGCCTTCGGACAAGCCTGCATATTTGGCAGGATCCAAACGGGCATCCATACAGGTCAGAATCGCAAAATGCCTGCCGGGAGGCATAGGCAATGCGCCTTTGTCACCGAAATCATTCACATAATCTCTGTTTGCTGCTAAAACTTCAGTAAGAATTTTACTCATAAATACCTCTCATTATAATTATTGGGCCATAAAAAAGCCGCTTGTTCCTGATCACTAAGGGGAAATGAAAAGACCAAGCGGCAGTCAGATTACTACCTCCGATCAAGAGTCTACTCCAATAAAACAGGGTTTCAAATAGCGATATAGGTTATACAATATAAACCTAAAGTTTATAAAGGGACAAATATGGCTAAATTAACCAACACACAGGTATTTTGCCGAATTGTTGAATTGGGCACTTTCGCAGCAGTTGCCCGCGAAATGAATCTTTCGGCGATGATGATCAGTAAATACATGGCTCAACTTGAAGAGTCCCTGGGGGTTGCGCTATTAAACCGAACAACCCGGCAGCTGAGCATGACCGAAGCGGGCAAAATTTACTATCACCGCAGCAAACAGCTGCTGGATGATTTCTCGGAACTGGAAGAATATACCTCACAACTGGGTCTACAGGTAAAAGGCACGTTAAAAGTCAGCGCACCGATCGATTTTGGCGGACTTTATATGGTGCCTGCCATTGACGCATACCAGCGCGAATACCCCGATGTTAAGGTTTTTATGACCCTACACAACAGCCACGTTAATTTAAGCGAGGGCAATTTCGATTTGTCTATCCTGGTCACGGATACGCTTGATTTGGGCGTGGTTGCCCGAAAAATTGCCCAAACCCGATTATGCACCTATGCTTCTCCGAACTACATCGCCGAATACGGAGAGCCGAAAACCATTGCCGAGTTAAGTTCGCACCGCTGTCTGCATTATATGGATACGCCGCATAAAGATTATTGGGTGTTTAATGACGGCGGCGAAGAGGTTAAAATCAAGGCGAACTGGCACTTTGCCTCAAATAATGGCCGGGCTTTATGCCAGGCGGCCGCTTTGGGCATGGGCATCACCCAGGCGCCTGAATTATCGGTGATGAATTATCTGGAACAGGGCAAGTTGGTCGAGATCTTGCCGGATTTCCGCATCCCCTCGCTGGTTTGTTACGCCACCTATCTGCAAAGACGCTTTCTGCCCGCCAAATTGGCGACGTTTGTGGATTTTTTAATCAAGTACTTTGCGGAAAACAATAGACTCACAAACTAACTTTATAACGGAACACGGATGATACTGATTAGGCGGATTTAAACGGATTTTATTTTCTTTTTACATCCGCTGTTTATCCGTGTGTATCAGTCGATATCCGTATCATCCGTGTTCTATTTTTTAACGGCTAAGTCGTTACCTGATATTCATCTAAAGGCACACCTCATGGCAAGACGAAACAAACACAGCCTGGAAGAAATCCGGGAAATGGTGCTGGATGCGGCAGAAACCATCATCATCAACGACGGCTATTCGGCGTTAACGGTGCGCAAGATTGCGATGGACATCGGTTATACCGTCGGCAGCGTTTACATGGTATTTGCCAACATGGCCGACCTGGTCATGCACATTAAAGCAAATACCGTAGATGATCTGACCGGGCAATTGCAGCAAGTGCAAGACTCCCCCCCTGAACAACAGTTGGCGGAACTGGCCAAGGCTTATTTACACTTTGCCAGCCAAAACTTTAACCGCTGGATTCTGATTTATATGCCTGAGGCCGAGACACCTGAATGGTATCAGCAGAAAATCAACGGGGTTTTTAGCCTTATAGAAGCTCAATTTGCACAACTTGCGCCAGACAGATCAGCGCAACAGCGCAAACAGGCGGCGCGGGCGCTATGGAGCGGCGTTCACGGAATTTGCACTTTGTCCCTGACCGGCAAGCTTGATGCCGAGGGTATTCTCGATGTGGAAAATACGATTGTATTGCTGGTGGAAAGTTTTATAAACGGCTGGATGGGTTCGTTACCTTCCCAAGGCCAATAATATTGGCCTCGCGCATAGAGGCTACGCTTCGGCAGTCGTGATATTAATCAAACTGCTAAAGTGTAAGTGTTAGCGTATAGGGGCTGGTTTGATATAATCACCAATTTTTGAGGTTATAAAGTGTTTGAAAGTCAGTTTGTAACCATCATCATCGTAGAAGACGATCCCGGTCACGCAAAATTAATCGAGAAGAATTTGCGTCGCGGCGGCCTTGAAAACCCCATCAAAGCCGTTGAAAACGGTCAGCAAGCCCTGAACTATCTTAAAAGACAGGGCAATTTTGCAGACTGCCCAATTAATCAATGCACTCTGCTACTGCTGGATATAAACATGCCGGTCATGAACGGCATGGAATTATTGCGTATTCTTAAACAGGACGCTAAGCTGCGAAAAATTCCCGTCATCATGTTAACCTCCACCGACGATCAGCGCGAAATAGACGAATGTTACGACTTGGGATGCAATCTCTATGTGCCCAAGCCTGTCGAGTTTGATCGGTTTTCAGAAGTTGTGCGCGAATTGGGGCTGATGATTGGGCTTGCTGCCGTCCCTTCCATAAAATGACCCTCCTCACCCTATTTCCTTAATATGCCTGATATGCCTTCTGCGAACATTTTATATATAGAAGACGACTTAGGTCTTGCAGAGTTGGTGCGCATAAAACTCAAGCGCGAAGGCTATCATGTTGCGCATACCGAATCAGGCTATCAAGGCGTGATGCTGATGCGCGAACAGGATTTTGATGCGGTACTGATCGACTTTTATCTGCCGGACATGAATGGCCTGGAGGTATTAAAGGGGATTCAGGCAGTGCAGCCCAAGGCTGTCTGCATCATGATTTCCGGCATTGACGATATGCAACTGGTGGTCGATGCGATTAAGCAAGGCGCAGAAGATTTTGTGCTCAAGGATTCTGAAGGCGCTTATTTAGAGTTACTGCCGACGACGCTGGGCAAGGTATTGCTCAAGCAGCGGTTAATCGCAGAAAAAGAAGCGGCTGAACAGGAAAAAAGTAAAAGCGAGGCCTTTTACCGGTCATTAATCGATCATACCCATGTGGTCGCCTGGGAATACCTGCCGAATACCGGACGCTTCAGCTATGTTTCCTCACAAGCGGAAAAACTGACCGGACATAGCCTGGAAGAATGGACTTCAGACGGTTTTTGGCAAGCCAGCTTGCATCCGCAAGATTATGCCAAGGTTAACGCATTTTGTTCTTTGAGGTCGCATAGCCAGGAAGAGGAAGGACTAGAATTCCGGCTGCTAAAAAAAGACGGCAGCGAGCTTTGGCTTAGGCAGCTTGTTTCAGTCGTGGAAATAGATTCCGAGAGCTGCTGCGTATTGCGCGGCTTTCTGATCGATATTACCGAATCCAAACAAGCCATGGAAAAACAACGTCTGGCGGAACTGGTATTCGATACCATCCATGAAGGGATTATGATTACCGATACTCATAACTGCATCGAGGTTGTGAACCCGGCATTTACAAAAATTACCGGCTACAGTTTCGATGAAGTTAGAGGTCAAAACCCGCGCATACTCAGTTCAGGCCTTCAGGATGCCGGTTTTTACGATGCCTTGTGGCGGTCTTTAAATAAACACGGGCATTGGGAAGGCGAACTTTGGAACCGACACAAAAACGGCGAAATGTACGCCCAATCGACATCGATTTCCTATGTGCATGACGAAGTCGGCAACATTAAGCGACACATCGCCATTTTTGGCGACGTGACTGAAAAAAAACAAGCCGACGAAAAAATTTATCATCAAGCCAACTACGATTCGCTGACAGAACTGCCCAATCGTCAGTTGTTTCAAGACCGATTGCATTCCGCGGTGGCTTCTGCCAAGCGCAACCACAGCCAGCTGGCGTTATTGTATATAGACCTTGACCGGTTTAAGGAAGTCAATGACAGCGCCGGCCATGAGGCGGGGGACCGACTGCTTATACAAGTAGCAAAGCGGCTGAATGAATGCATCCGCGAAACGGACACGCTGGCGCGCTTGGGTGGCGATGAGTTCACCGTGATTCTTAGTAATTTAAGCACCAACTACGACATAGAGAATATTGCCCGGACCATGCTGGAAGTATTGGAGCAACCGTTTTCCTTGGCTGGCGGCATTGATGCTGCCATCTCCGCCAGCATCGGCATTGCCATGTATCCTGCGGACGGGGGGGACGATGAAACCCTTGTCAGGCATGCGGATGCCGCGATGTACCGGGTTAAGGAAACCGGCAGAAACGGGTTTGAGTTTTTTACCGCTGAAATGAACCGCGAGGCGGGCAAACGCCAACAGTTTAAAAGCGCCTTTAAAGACAGCCTGGAAAAGGGCGAGTTTAAAGTATTCTTTCAGCCGGTTTGGCGCTTGAGTGATGGGAAAATCATGGGAGTTGAGGCCTTGTCGCGCTGGCAGCATCCTGAATGGGGCATGGTCATGCCGGATGACTTTATTCCCGTCGCCGAAGAAAGCGGCTTTATCCATGAGCTGAGCCTGTTTGTGGTCAACGAGGTCGTTAAACAGATTAAAGCCTGGGATGAACAGGCGTTTAATGAGATTTCAGTCGCCATCAATCTGTCGCCGATCCAGTTTCGTCGATTGGATGATTGGCTGGCGCAGATGCATAAGGTTTTATCCGAGCATGCTATTGCACCGCACCGGATTAAGCTTGAGATTACCGAGACCGCGCTGATGGGCGACACCCTCAAGCTGATGGAAACGTTAAGTCATGTGCAAACATCGGGCATCGAAATTTCCCTGGATGATTTCGGAACCGGCTTTTCTTCGTTATCCAGAATAAGCGGCATGCCGCTTAATTTTATTAAAATAGACCGGAGTTTTGTCCGCCAAATAGGCCAGGGAAGACAGTGCAATGTCATTGAGGCCATCATTTCAATGTCCCATAGCATGGATTGCCAGGTGATTGCCGAAGGCATAGAAACCGTAGAACAGCGGGAATACCTGAAACAGCTGGGTTGCGACTTTGGACAGGGCTTTTTGTGCAGTCGGCCGGTTCCGGCAGCAGACCTGTTGACGCTTTTGCAAAAAGGCTTCTTGTTTGATTAACTGCTGCAAAAGCGTAGTCCACGAAAGCCAAAAGTAGGCGCCTCTAGGCGACACGAAAAGCACGAAAAAACCTGGGTACAGGGAAACATGCGGATGCAGGGATAGCGTAGCGTAACCCGACATTACCTTGTCCAAGAAGAGCTAAAGAGAGACTTGGCATTACACCATAATACCGAGAAACATATACGGTCTACGTTTTTTCGTGCTTTTCGTGCTTTTCGTGGACAATAAATAAAATCAGTTACTAATTGAATTAGATGATAAAAATAACAATAAAAAACATCCTGATTTTAACAGCCATGTCTGCAAGCCTAGGCATGGTCGCCGCCCAAGCGGCTCCCAAAGCCGAGGTGGCCGATCTTAGCCTGGAAGAGTTGATGGATGTAAAAATCTATTCAGTCGCTAAAAAAGAACAGGCCATGGCGGATACCGCAGCAGCGGCTTTTGTGATTTCCCAAGAAGACATTCGCCGCTCCGGGGCGACCAGTATTCCAGAAGTTTTGCGCATGGCGCCAGCGGTGCAGGTGGCGCAAATAAACGCCCATGCCTGGGCTATTTCCATACGCGGTTTTAATGACCGGTTTTCCACCAAGCTGCTGGTGATGGTCGATGGGCGCACCGTCTATTCGCCGTTATTTTCCGGCACTTACTGGAGCGCACAGGATGCCGTTTTAGAGGATATAGACCGCATCGAAGTCATTCGCGGCCCAGGCGGCACGGTGTGGGGAGCCAATGCCGTTAACGGCGTGATCAATATCCGCACCAAGCACAGCAAAAAAACCCAGGGCGGGTTGGTGTCCGCACAGGGCGGCAATTACCAGGATGGCGCATCAGTCCGCTATGGCGGCGATCTAGGCACAGACGGCAGTTACCGCGTTTATGCCAAAGGCAAACATAATGCCGATTATCTTAATCGCAACGATCAAAACGCGCATGACCAATGGAATACCGGCCAAGGCGGCTTCCGCGCCGATTACAATCTTACCGGGAAAGACGAGCTGTCGTTTAGCGGCGACATCCTGGAAATGCAAGGCGATGAAACGGTCGGTTTGCCCACCGCTACTGACACCGATATGTCACGCAGAAGCGCCAATGCGATTGCGAAATTAACCCACAAAAACGAAAGCGGCGAATGGTATCTGCAAGGCTTTTATTCAACCGAGGAACGGCGCGGCTATTATATAAACCAACTTGTCGATACGTTTGACATGGAGTTCCAGCACAATTTGCAAGCCGGACAGCTCAACGCAGTTACCTGGGGCCTGGATTACCGCTTGGTATCCGATCAGATGAACGACTTCAACGGCGCATCCTTTAGTCCTGCCAGCCGCTCGACTCAGCTGTTCAGCGCTTTCTTGCAGGATCAGTTCAGCATTACCGACGACCTGAGATTGACCGTAGGCAGCAAGATCGAGCATAACGATTATTCCGGTTTTGAATATCAGCCCAGCGCGCGGCTATTATGGAAGCTCAACGAAAACCACAGCACCTGGACCAGCGTGTCGCGCGCCGTGCATACGCCCACACGG
>Ga0172379_10012217_pt1 | contig 10095 bp, 9 predicted proteins | sample GrowelOW334metaG_FD_119756 | JGI IMG/M metagenome (GOLD analysis project Ga0172379, IMG submission 119756) | Groundwater microbial communities from an aquifer near a municipal landfill in Southern Ontario, Canada - Groundwater well OW334 metaG | ecosystem: Environmental > Aquatic > Deep...
CGTCGACGTCTAGGGTAAAGGGGCCCCCGGTCGCGGCGACGGCAGCAGCACCTGTGATGTTAACGGTACTGGGGGCGAAAGCTCCGGGGGAGGCGAAGGCACCGGCGGCGGTGATACTGGGCACGATGCCCAGGCCATTAACATTGCGCAGCCGCAGATTGCCGTCGGCAAAGGAGCCTGAAACTTGCCGGTAGGTTGGATTGGCCGTCAGGAAGGCGGGGAGTGCGGTGTCCAAGTCGGCTTTAGTCACGGTGACGCCAGCCCCTCCAGCCACATTTAAAAAGGGTAAGCCATCTATTTTCATATCAAATGTATCCCCACCGCCGGAAACAGCATCTGTAAATGCGCCGAAAGTCACCTCGCGCGGTACCGCCAGCGCACCATCCGCGATGGCCTGCGTAAATGTTCCGGGAGAAATGGTGGTGGTCATATCGAATTCAGCCGGATTAAAATTTGCCGGTTGACTAGCTAGCGGTGCAAACGATAAGGTAGAAATCCCCCCCGCCGTGGTGGCAGTAAGATTAATCACTTGCTGATCACGACTCCTGGTCAGGGTGTAATTAACCGCCCCTACTACAGCACTAGCACTGACATACTCCAAATTAAAATCGCTATAATCCAGGTTCGCTGCAGCCGATGGCCTGACATTAACATCCTGGTAATTAACCGTAACCAGTGCATTGCCCGTATTGGCCGAATCTTCAGTAACTGGAATTTCACTCCCGGCAAAGCTAAACAAGTCCGTTCCCGCCGTGCCCTTCAGATCAAATCCTTTTTGATGCAGCGCATTAACCTCCATTGCCAGACCGGCGGCAATCCGCCCCAATTTTTGCTGGGCCGGATCCAGCACTTCATCCCGAAATCTTATCGAGCCCGCCAATAAACCGCCGCTGAGCTGATTAGTTATATCCATAATGCTGTTGGGGGTCTTAATCCCAATATTTAGCTTAGTCGGATCATATGGATCAGGCAGGGTGAGAAATTCTGCCGCCCCTCCCGAGAGAACCAGTCCCTGTCCGGTACCGATAAAAACACTGGACGTACCATCACGCTGAGGAAGTACGGTGATATTGACTATTTCGGCTAACTTTGCAAGCAAAGCATCCTGCTTGTCCAGTAAATCGTTAGGCTTTATCAATCCACCTGATTTACCTAACTCTGCCGAGATTTGTACATTAAGAGCTGCAACCGAGGAGGCTAAAGAATTAATATTATCAACCATGCTTCCAATATCGCTGTTATTCAGCGAACGCATCTCTTCAAATCTGTTATTCATCGTATTAAAGCTGTCTGTTAATACGCCCATTTCAGACAACAAGACCTGCCTGGAAGGGATCGAGGTAGGATTACTCGCCACTTCATGCACGGCATTAAAAAAACGTTTCACCACAGGAGCCATCCCCGTATTGGGATCGGCCATTATATTATCAACGTTAACAGACAGCTGATGGAAACGATCCACTTCTCCAAATGATGAAATACTGGTAGTCAATTGTTTCGTAATAAACTGATCGTAACTGCGCTGGACATTAACAACATCTACACCCCGCCCTATATATCCGGCACGGGTAGGCTGTGCAGTCTTAGTCGCCAGCTCCGTACGTTGACGGCTATATCCTTCTGTATTTACATTGGCAATATTATGCTGTACGGTTTCCATTGAACGCTGAGCAGCCATCAATCCTGACAATGATGTTGTTAATAATCCACTCATAATAGCGTCCCGTTGTTAACGTTAGAGGCCAAACTTAATGTGCTCATTGATTCATCGCCATGATGACATCAGGCTCAAATTCAGCCATCGTATTACCTTGATAAATGCTCATTACCTTGTTGGCATATTTCGGATCGGTTGCATAACCCGCCCGTTGTAATTCATGCATATATTGTTCCGCATTGCCTGCTTTTTTTAAGGCTTCGCCATAACGTGGATTAGTTTTTATAAAGTCCACGTAATCCTTGAAACTTTCCTCGAATGAATCGTAGGATCTAAAGCCGGCATTCACTTTTTTAGCAACGCCTTGGTCAAATTCCAGTGTTGCCACTTGCGCCTGTCTGCCCTGCCAGGCTTTATCGGCCTTAATGTTAAACAAGTTAAAAGTGTTGTCGCCATTGCCATTCTTTATTGTCGAACGTCCCCAGCCGCTTTCCAGCGCCGCTTGCGCCAAAATAACTTTGGGTTCCACGCCCAACTCCTTGGCGGCTTGAACGGCCAGGGGGTGCAAGCGCCGGACAAACTCTTCTGCTGATTGTATCGGCAGCGCGTGGCCGTTCTTTAATCCACTCATAGGGCTGTCAAACGGAAATTCAGTCATCTCATCAAACGGATTTACATTCTGGGTATAAGGGGTGATCTTAGCCGCCCCCTCCGTAGAGCCAACAGCAAAACCGTCAGTTTTTTGACTTATTTGCCGGTTAACGGCATGAGTCTGTTCAGAACCGCTACGCGACAATCCTCCAGATCTATTCAGGGAATCTTCTGTATCCTGCTTCTCATTTTTAGGCTTATCGTGACTCAATTGTTTGACGATTAAGTCAGCCAGACCAACGCCGGGGGAACCCGACAAATGCACGGCCAACTGCTGGTCATACATGTCGTTATAAAACTTGCTTTGATCATTATCCATCGCGCCATCGGCCAACTTGGCTTCGCGCATACTTTTAAGCACGTTATTCAGGAAAATTGATTCAAATTGCTTGGCAACTTCTTTCAACGCTTCCGGCGACTCTTTCCTGGCCTGGCCTTTTAATTTATTTAGCCCGTTAAAGTCAGTATAAACATCGGCATTTTGTGTACCACTTAACATAACAACCTCCGCCTAAATAATGTGCTTAAAAACTAACAACTTTAGTAACTACTACTCAGCCATCAAATACAATGGAACGCTGATGACGCAGATGAATATGATAAACACGGATAATTCAAGAAAAATCTTATTTGATCTTAATTATCAGCGTCATCAGCGTTCCATTTTTCTAACAGCTGAATAGTTACCTTTAAATAACAATTAAGTCGGCATGCAGGGAGCCGGCTGATTTCAGCGCTTCAAGAATAGCCACCAAATCACTGGGCGCCGCACCTACGTTGTTGACGGCCCGGACAATTTCATCCAGGGAGACGCCGGGGTTAAACACAAACATATGATTTTTTTCTTCTTCAATCTTTATATTAGATTTCGGTGTAACCACTGTTTGGCCATTGGAGAATGCGTTTGGCTGACTGACCTGCGGATCTTCGCTGATAGTGACCGTCAAGCTGCCATGAGACACCGCCGCAGGCTGCACCCTGACCTTGCCGTTAATCACCACAGTGCCGGTGCGGGAGTTTACAATGACACGCGCCGGAGCATCATCCGGAATAACCACCATATTTTCGACCACCGAGGCAAAGGTCACTTTTTGATTGGGGTCTACCGGCGCATTAACCCTGACAGAAGTCGCATCAATCGGCTTTGCCGTATTAGCGCCCAATACCTTGTTAATAGAATCCGCCATACGGTTGGCCGTGGTAAAATCCGGGCTATGCAGATTAAAAATCAATGCATCGCCTTCGGAAAAAGACGTGTTAACAATGCGCTCGACGATTGCCCCGCTAGGAATACGGCCCACATTGGGATTATTGACGGTAACACTCGAACCGTCCTGGCCTGATGCGCTCAGGCCGCTCACAACGAGACTACCCTGAGCAATCGCATAAACCTGTCCGTCAGCCCCTTTCAGCGGACTCATTAACAACGACCCGCCTCGTAAACTTTTTGCATCGCCCAGAGAAGAGACGGTCACATCAATTGCTTGGCCTGGCTTGGCAAACGCAGGCAGCTCGGCCTGAACAGAAACCGCCGCAATGTTTTTTGACTTGGGATCAACACCAGGGGGTAAGGTAATGCCAAGACGCGTCAACATACTGCGCAAGCTTTGTCCGGTAAAGGTGGTTTTATCACCAGATTTATCCAGTCCCACTACCAAACCGTAACCTACCAGCTGATTGCTACGTACGCCCTCGATGGAGGCAATATCCTTGATACGTTCAGCATAAACCGGACTGCTGAAGGCAACGCCCAGTAGGACGACTGCAAGGACGCAGGAGGTAGAGCAATGCCGGGAGCAATTGCCGATTAAAAGAAGAATGCGCTTAGGTAGTGTGTCCATATCCTTATCCTTGTTTTATAAGGGGAACCATGGGCTTTGAAGAATCCTTGACAGCCAACCCATTTTACTGGCATCAGCCATCGCACCCTCGCCAACGTACATAATGGTTACATCGGCCACTTTATCTGAGGTAATAATATTGGATGAGTTTATATCAACCGGTCTGACGATGCCGGATAACCGGATGAATTCATCACCCTGATTTAAGGTCACTCTTTTCTCGCCCCGAACACTTAAATTACCGTTGGGTAACACATCGACCACCGTAACGGAAATATTGCCGCTTAAACTGTTGCTTTGATCGGCAGCGCCAGTCCCTGTAAATTCTTTAGTTGAATCTAGCTTAGCTTCAAGATTATTTGTTAAGCTGCTACCCGTCAGAGCCTGTGACACCGTGCCGTACAGCGTAGGCGCTGTAACTGACATATGGGTATCTTTTTTAGTTTTAAGATCGTCAGCTTTTTTCGCCTGGGTTTTCTCCAGAAGAGTAATCGTCAGAATATCCCCAACCCTTTTTGCCGTTTGGTCTTCAAACAGGCGCGTGTCATAACCGGATTGATAGATTGATCCGCTGTTTTGCACAGGAGGCCTTAAGTCAGCCGGTGCAACCGGAGCAAATGCAGGATCCCTTGACGGTATCGGCGTGCAAGCCTGTAACAGCGACAGCGTGACTACAATGGCGCAGAGGCCACCCTTCACCGTAAGACTAAGTCTTTGAGTCATCATGCCATCACTCCTAACTTATAATTGTTGCGTCACAAAGGACAGCATTTGATCGGTTGTTGAAATCGCCTTCGAGTTCATCTCATAGGCCCGTTGCGTTTCAATCATATTGACCAGCTCCTCAACAACATTAACATTGGAGGTTTCCAATGCGCCTTGAGTCAAAGTCCCGTATTCTGCTTGCCCCGGCGTTCCCACTATCGGCGCGCCGCTGGCGGCAGATTCCCGATACAGGTTTTCGCCAATCGCCTCCAAGCCGGTAGGATTGATGAAATTGGCGGTCTGGATTTGCCCCAACACAGTCGGTGCAGCAACGCCCGGCAGCTTAGCCGATACCGTGCCGTCAGTACCGATAGTGATACTCTCAGCATCGACCGGCACAGTGATTGCAGGATTCAGCGTTAATCCGCCTGACGTGACCAGCTGCCCTGTTGCGTCTAATTTAAAGGCGCCGTCACGGGTATAATTGGTATCACCGTTCGGCATCAGAATTTGCAGGAAGCCCCGGCCATTTATTGCCACATCCAGCGAATTTTCCGTAGGCTGAACATTGCCCTGCGTATGCAACTTTTCGGTTGCAACCGTTCTTACCCCGGTTCCCAACTGCAAGCCCGTCGGTTGTATAGTGTTTTGCGTGGTTTGTCCGCCAACCTGCTTGATATTCTGGTACATCAGGTCTTCAAAAACCGCCCGACCCCGTTTAAACCCGGTAGTATTGACGTTCGCCAAGTTATTGGAAATAACCGCCATTCTTGTTTGCTGGGCATCCAGACCGGATTTAGCTACCCATAATGCGCGTTCTGTCATGATAATCTCCTTAGTGCCAATTTATTGTCTTACTTAAACACCAAGCATGATCCATGCCACATATTCTTAAGCACTCAAATCCCCAATCGACTTCCAAAAAAAAGCCGAGCTAGGCTCGGCTTTTTTGAACATGAATCCTGATAGGCGTTTCTTATTACTTAGCGTAGGGCGTGCCGTGCGCGCCAAGGCTGAAAATTGGTCAATCGTCGATTTAATCTCGGGCGGAAAAGGCGCGCTCGGCACGCCCTCTCAATTTCCTAGCCCATTTGCATCAGTTTGGCGCTCACCGCGGAGTTTTCATCGACCGTCTTCATCACCTTGGTTTGCAGCTCAAAATTTCTTGCCAGCTCAATCATGTCCACCATGGCGGTAATCGCATTCACATTGCTGCCTTCCAAAACCCCCTGAGCCAGCCTGACATCGGCGCTGGCTACCACCGGCTTACCATCTTTGGCATGCAGCAAACCATCAGCCGTTTTTTCCAGATTATTCGGCTCCAGCTTAACCAGTTTAATCCGGCCAACCTCCACCTGAGTGGTCGCGTTACCCGAACCCAGCGGGATAATGCTGATAGTGCCGTCACTGCCTATGGTCAGCTTTTCCGCAGGCTGAATGGTGAGCGGCCCATCCTGTCCCAACACAGACAAACCCGCTCCGGTCTGCAATAAACCTTCCGTGGTAACACGCAGATCACCGGCTCGCGTATACGCTTCTTTACCATCAGCTCCCTGAACGGCAAAATAACCCTCACCGTTAATCGCCACATCCAGGTCAGCGCCTGTCGTCTGCATGGCCCCTGTGGATAGATCGACCCCCGGTTTTTCGTTCATCGCATAAACCCGGCTAGGAAAGCCCCCCCCTACCACCGGTCTGCTGCGGAACTGTTCCAAATCCGATTTGAAACCGGTGGTCTGGGTATTCGCCAAATTATTGGCGTTTGCCGTTTGCGCCAACAGCGTTTGCTTGGCGCCGCTCATTGCAATATATAGACTACGATCCATAACCGCTCTCCTTTACCTTAAAACCAGAATCATAAAGCAATATATAAGCAAACATCGTTCCAACAATCTCAAAATAGCTAACTACGCATTTAGAATGGTTTGTATCAGGGTTTTTTCGGTGGTGATCGTTTGCGAATTGGCCTGATAAGCCTGCTGCGCGATAATCAACCTAACCAACTGATCGGATAAATCCACGTTGGAGCCTTCCAACGCTGACGACTGAATCCCGCCAAAATTATTATCGCCTGCCGCGCCGTAAATAGGCGCCCCGGAACTTGAAGTCTGAGCCCAGGAGGTATCCCCTAATTTGGACAAGGATTGATTGCTTTGAAACCGCGCCAACGCCACCTGCCCTAAAGCCTTGGAGCCGCCGTTGCTGTACCTTGCAAACACCACCCCTTTGCCGTCGACATCAATACCGGTCAAATTACCGGTAGGCAAGCCATCCTGATCCAAGCCATTAACGCTAAAAGGCGTAGCAAACTGGGTGGTGCCAAAATAGTCGATGTCAAATGCCATCGGCTCAACGCTTATAAGGGGATCAATAGCCGATAAATTAATAGCGCCAAAATCCACCTTACTCACATGAGTTACGGGAGCAGCCGCACTGACGGCGGCGGCAACAGAGGCGGCAGTAGAGCCGACAATAGCCTCAGCAGCGGTAGCGGCAGCGAGAGCGGCAGCATCGACAGCAACAGCGGCATTAGCTGCTGCTGCGACACTGGCAGCAGTAGCGCCAGTTAAAGCAGCTGCGGAAGCTGCCGCAGCACGGACAGCACTACCGGCACCGGCTGCGCCATTGACAGCGGTCAGAACGCTGCCAGCGGTAGCACCCACCAAAGCAGCAGCAGCAACACCAGCAGCAGCGCCTGCGATAGACGAAGCGTTGGCGGCACCGGTAGCGGCCTCGACAGCGTTTTGAACATCGGCAGGGGTAGCGAGAGGGGCAGAGGCAGCGGTAGTGGCAGTGGCAGCGATACCACTCTTGCCAGCGGCAGCGGCAATTGCTACGCCGCCAACTTGATCAAGTGCTCCGGCTGCGGTGAAAGTCATCGTCATCGGCAATCCCGGGGCATTAAGTCCTACCACGGTCGATGGCGGTGCTACTATCGGCAGTGCGGCCTGCCCGCCCGTGGTAATGCCATAATCATCGAGAAACAAATAAGCATCCCATACGTTAGCCGTCGCCGTCTTGACATAATAGGTTGACGCAATATGCGCATTACCCTGGATATCATAGGTCGTGATCGACGTGGTATTGTTATAGGACTGCGGGTTGGTCGGGTCAAACGGCGCGGCTGTCGGCAGAGAGGCACCACCGTTGATGTTCAGTTTCATGTTGATATTTTTGGTAGAAACGGGCAAACCCTGGACGGCATCAAGCGTCAGCGGCCTGAAAACACCGGCACTGAAGCCCTCCGCTGCGGTCGTGCCGTTAGGCGCAAACGCCAATAAATACTGCCCCTTGTCATTGACCACATTGCCTACGCTGTTCAACTGGAACGCGCCATTACGGGTATAGGCGCTGGGCACCGAAGGATCCACGGGGGCAGTCGGATTATTAGGATCAGGAAGATTCACATTATCGGCCAAGACAAAAAAACCATTGCCGCTGATCGCAAGATCAAGACTGTTTTGGGTGTTCTCGATATTACCTTGGGCAAATTGCTGCGCCACTTCGGTGACTTTCACACCGGAACCGGGCTGCGTCTTGCTGACTCCGCCGATGCTGGATGCATAGACATCGGCAAATTCCGCCCGCGATTCTTTGAAGCCGACGGTTTGCGAATTGGCAATATTATTGCCGGTTACCTGTAAATTTGTTGATGCGGCTTTTAAGCCGCTTAATGCTGTTGCAAAACCCATGTTACACCCCCAATCCTAAAGAATTTGTTTGATTTTGTTGAAATCAACGCTGTCCAATCCGGTCAGGTTGACTTTTAAACCATTGGCACCGCTGCCCATGCTGACGCTGTCGACTCGCGACTGAATATCGGTTTCCAGCACTGTATTTTTGCCGTCAATATAAGCCGTCGCTTCAATTTTATAGACGCCGGGACTGGCCATGACCTTCTTTGAATTCATGCCATCCCAGACAAAAGGCACTTTTCCTTCGCTTTGAGCGCCCAACTCCAGATTTTGTACAATTTCGCCGGTAGCCGCATTGGTCACCTTGACATTGACATTGGGTGAGCTGCCCGTTAAATTAATGTCGCCGGATATAGCGCCCCCAACGCCCAACAGCCCTTTCGTGCCCGGTGCAGATACATGCCGCCCTACCAGACTCGAGGCCTGCAATGCCTGGGTGGAAGTGACCGAACTGGCAAAATCGCCAAATGATTTTTGCAAATCCTGGATGCCGGATACCGTCCCGAACTGCGCCATTTGCGTTAAAAACTCCCCATTTTGCATCGGTTGCGACGGATCTTGATGGGTCATCTGCGTGGTCATTAACTTTAAGAACTGCTCCTGCCCTAATGATGTTGATTTAGGTGGCTTCGTCGACTCCTTTTTGGGCGTGACGGTTAATTTACTGTAGTCATATTCTGTGCCTTGAATAGCCATTGTTATCTCCTTACTGTCCCATTTTTAAAGTTTGAAGCATCATCTGCTTTGCCGTATTCAATACTTCTACGTTATTTTGGTAGGAGCGCGATGCAGACATCATGTTGGCCATTTCTTCAACCGTATTAACATTTGATTTAAAGATATAACCGTCTTTATTCGCCATCGGATGATGCGGGGCATACTCCATCACAGGAGCGTCATCACTCTCAACCACGCCCAGCACATTCACCTTGCTGGTGGCATCCTGCTTGTTCATCGCATTATTTAACTCGGCGGCAAACACCGGCTGCCTGGATTTGTAAACATCGGCTTCACTGCTGCCGACACTGTTCGCGTTCGATATATTACTTGCGACCAGATTAAGCCTTAACGACTGGGCATTCATGCCGCTGCCGGCAATATCGAATATACTTAAAGCCATGACTATTGCCCTCTTAAGGCGGTCATCAGACCGGAAAATTTGCTACTCATAAACTGCAAACTGGCCTGGTACTGCACCGCGTTTTCAGCGTATTTAGCTTGCTCGACATGAGCTTCGACGGTGTTGCCATCCAATGAAACCTGATAGGGATTCCGATACATGACGTTAGCGCCAACGACTTGCTGCTGTGGCGCAATATGTCCCGCATGAGTGCGCTCCATAGCCACGCCTGAAGTCATGCTCTGCTTAAGAACCGACTTAAAGTCCACGTCTCGCGCTTTAAAGTTCGGTGTATCTGCGTTTGCTAAATTAGCCGCCAGTATCTCGCCCCGTTTTTCTCGAAAGGCCAGAGCTTTAGGCTCGATGCCAAGTGCTGTGTCAAAATTAATAGCCATGATAGTTGCCTCGCTGATTACTTGTACAAAA
>Ga0172379_10012218_pt1 | contig 10094 bp, 14 predicted proteins | sample GrowelOW334metaG_FD_119756 | JGI IMG/M metagenome (GOLD analysis project Ga0172379, IMG submission 119756) | Groundwater microbial communities from an aquifer near a municipal landfill in Southern Ontario, Canada - Groundwater well OW334 metaG | ecosystem: Environmental > Aquatic > Deep...
CACACGCACATGGATGATTATTTAGAAGATAAAGTTAGAAGACAAGTCGATTATAAGATTTGGGCAGATCTTCTTGCTGTTTTTAATAAGATTGAACGCTATATTCCAACACAAGCAACAAATGGTGGAAAAATGTTATCTAGGATCAAAAAAAGAACAATATCCAAAAAGAGTTTTCTAATTAATCAGTTATTAGAACAACATTTTTCTTGACTTCTGAATATTTTCTGATACTATTTGTTTTCAAAAGGAGAAAAAGAATGAAAAAAGGTTTTTCGCTAGTAGAGGTATTGTTTATTGTTTTTGTCTTGGGAATTTTATTATTAATTATCGGCATAATTAAATCAATTCGGGATTTGTTATTAAGCAATTGGCTCGCTGCTCGTCGCGAAAAATTCAAACAAGAAATAATTGATGGCAAACGCTTTACTCGTACCGAACGCACTATAGTAGTAATTATTGCCTTACTTATGGTCTTACCAGTAATCGCCATAAATGTCATCATTCCACTTATCGGCACAATTATTAGTCTCCCTTTTGCCCTTATGGTTATTTATTTATTTTTTCTCCAGCGCCGCCATCCAACTTTCAATTATTTTTTATTACTACTTGGCATTCATTTTTACTTCTTTTCTGGAGAACATTTTTTTCAACGCTACAAAATGATCGAACTAGCGGTCACCCCGAGTTATGGTTCTGGCAATCCGTTTTTTGTCATTTTAATTAGTTTCATTTTTGTCGGCTGTAAATTTTTCTTTATGCTCGCCGCCAGTTGGTTGGTGATTGCTCGCCGCCGTCACAGTCTTGCCAATATTGGTATTTTTTTGACCTTGATCACAGTGCTGCTGCTACTTCCTTTTTTATATCAACCCAAAGTTAAATTTGGTCAAAATACTAGCGGCAATACCAGTGGCAATGGCGCCAGTCATTTTGCTATGAACAATACTACGACGATTATGTCTTTTGACAAAAATACCAATCAATACGTTGTTACCAGTACTCTCAAAAATAATACCGGAGAAGATGGCCCGATTTTACGGGTAATTGTTGATGGCAAAGATCTAGAACTTTCTCCCAATAATTCACAATTATCTCTCGAAAACGGCACCATTTCTAAAAATTCAATTTCCATTCCTTCCGGTCAAACCGGTATTCTCAAAATTTCCTCACCAAAACCTTTTTATTGCACCACCCTTTTAGAAAAAGACTTCCGCTACAGCAACTGCTTTTTGAAATAATATTCTAAGTGCTAAAATAATCTAATATGACCAACAAACCCGCCAACGTCTGCTGTCCAAAATTTGACCCAAAAACTTGGGATGAAAAATCAGTTAAATGGGATAAACAAATGTTTATCACCGACTCGATGACTACATTTTTGCACATTCCTTTATTTCCACCTATTGGCAAAATCATTGGTAAATTATGGAAACAAGCCGAAGATGCCAAAGCTTCGCCCGAATTAAAAGACTGGTTATTGCTCGCTAATGACCCAACACCATTTCGCTGTGACTATTATATGATGACTACCAAAAAAGTTGATGGCGCAAAAAATACCACACTTTCGGGTAATTTTATGACAAAAGTTTTTGACGGTCCTTATAGCGCCGTTCCAAAATGGCTAAAAGAAATGAATGAATATTTGAAATCAAAAGGCAAAACCGCCAAAGATTTTTATTTTTACTACACCACCTGTCCCAAATGTGCCAAAAAATACGGCCATAACTACGTCGTCCTCTTCGCCCAAATTTAAGTGATATAATCCACCACCAAGTCGATTTTGAACTTTTAAAAGAAAGGATGTGATTTTATGGAGTTATTGAATTTAGAGTTTTGGTTTCGAGAAGCTATTGTGCAAATCGAAAAAGAATTTCCCCAAGCTGTTGCATTTATTGGCATTGCGTACATACTCCCTGAAACCAATCGATACCATGCCTACGGCCAAAGTATTAACAATGCAGAAATTTTACCGGGATCATTAGGAATAGTATTTGAAAAATGTGAAACTTATCTGGGTACACCAGAATTTACTCACAACGATTATTGTATTAAGACCCACATTCCCGAACTTGATTTTGATTTTACCATTGGCACTATCACCCCCAATCCACTCATTTTAGAAAGGTTTGTTGAAGTTTTTGCTCATTTAATCATCGAAGGCACAACTCGCATTGAAGAGTACGATTTTGATCCAGATTAATTCTGAAATAAGCAACCTGAGGAAATTGTGTAATAATACACATAACCTCAGGTTTTTTTATGACCAAACCCACCAAACTATCCGAATCTTTTGAAAAATACAAAAAAACCCTTGCCGGGAGAACTAAGTACGTCAAAAATGATTTTCAAGCTTATGGTCTTGATTTGGCCAAAGAACTTGACGATTGGAAAAACAAATCACTCTATATTAAACTCGCCAAAACTGTTGATCACGAAATTTTACAAAAAGCTCGCTATTTCGTAAAAGACCAGCAAAACATAAAAACCCCCTATAAATTGTTTATGTGGAAGCTAAAAGAACTCAGAAATAGTGTATAATAACCCTAATATGTCAACAGAAAATCCAAGTATTTTGTTTGAAGACATCAACGGTGTAGCAAAAGAAATTCATAATGCTAATGATTATTTTTGCGATGATTATCAAAGTAATCATATTTTGAATCCACCAGATACGGCCGTCAAACACGCTCGTAAAGCTTTTAGAAGACATGACAATTTGTTTTCTGATACAGACGGTAACTTTTTCGAACCAAAAATAAAATAATATGAAAAAAATAATCAAAAGTCCCACCAAGTTAATTTTTGCGGCCATAATTATCGCCATCTTATTTTTGGGCTATTCACGCACCAAAAAACCAACTATAAAATACACCCAAATTACCCCAAAAAGACAAACCATCGAATCAGTCCTAGCCCTTTCTGGCTCAATTGACGCTTCTTCAAAAACTACTTTACAATTTCAAACTTCCGGTCAACTCGCTTGGGTTGGTGTCAAAGTAGGGGACAAGGTCAAAAAATGGCAAGCTATCGCTTCACTCGACAAAACTATTTTAAAAAAGAATCTTCAGACTCAATTTAATACTTATAGCTCAACTCTATCCACATTTCACGATACCACCGATGATTATAAAGATAAAATAATTACTACTGAATTTCAACGAATTCTAGACCGCAACCAAAACACTCTAAATAATGCTGTCATAAATTATGAATTGTCTGATTAAGCCATAAAATACGCCACTATTACCAGCCCCATCAACGGCATCGTTACCGATGTTGCTAGTGCCCTTCCTGGGACCAACATTTCCGCTCTCAGTACCACCTATACTATAGTTGATCCAACCAGTATCTATTTCCAATCAGAAATTGATCAAGAAGATGTCAACAAAGTCAAAAATGATCAAGAAGCCACTGTCACCCTCGATAGTTTTGCCGATGAAAAAATTCAGTCTAAAATTAGTTATATTTCCTTTAAGCCAATTAACTCCACTTCTTCGACTGTTTACGAGCTTCGTTTTTCTCTACCAGTCGATAATTCCACCCTCAAATATCGCTTAGCCATGACAGGAAACGTTGATATTCCCTTAGCTAAGGCGGAAAACGTGTTGACTCTTCCAATCGAAGCAGTTAATGAGGAAAATAATCAAAAATTTGTTTTTGTTAAAAATGGAAAAAATCCGCCAGCTGGCGGAGAAAAGAAAAATGTTGAAACCGGTATTGAATCTGACACTGACATAGAAATTAAGTCTGGTCTAACCGAATATGATCAAGTCATCATCAAAAAACGCTAAAACACCCTTGCTCGAACTACGCAATGTTGTCAAAACTTATACTCTTGGCGGCATTAAGTTTAACGCTCTTGATGGTGTCTGCTGCAAAATTTTTCAAGGTGAGTTTGTCGCCATTACCGGCGCTTCCGGCTCGGGTAAATCTACCCTAATGCACATTATTGGGCTTCTAGATGTCCCGACCTCAGGCGAAATTTTGCTTGAAGGCAAAAATATTGCCAAACTTTCCGAGAATCAATTAGCTCAAATCAGAAATGTTACTCTCGGTTTCGTTTTTCAGCAATTTAATTTGCTTGCCAAAACATCTTCAATTGAAAATGTTACCTTACCACTTTTGTACTCCGATATTCCTCACACTAATCATTACAAAATGGGTCTGGAAATGTTAAGAAAAGTCGAATTAAGTGAAAAAATTCAAAACACCCCGGCTCAACTTTCTGGCGGCCAACAACAAAGAGTTGCCATCGCCCGCGCCCTCGTCAACAATCCAAAAATAATTTTGGCCGACGAACCAACTGGAAATTTGGACAGTAAATCCGGCAAAGAAATTATGGATTTATTTCATTACTTAAACGAGAAAGAGGGGAGAACTATTGTTTTTGTCACTCATGATATGAATCTTGCCAAACAAGCTCAACGCGTTATTGTTATTAAAGACGGTCAAATCGTCGGGGAGGAAAAATGCTAAAACTAAAACCCAGTATCGATGATCTCACCAAATCCGCCATCCGCTCAATTCTCAAAAACAAAAGTCGAACTTTTCTCACTTCACTTGGAATTATTATTGGGGTTAGCTCAGTTATTCTCCTTGTCTCAATTGGTAACGGTCTCAAAGCCTACGTTTCCGACCAATTTGAAAGTCTTGGCTCAAATTTATTGTTCGTCATGCCCGGTACGATCATGCAAAATGGTCCAAACGGTTCGTCAAGTTTGATCAAATTTACCGAAAAAGATGTTAGCAATCTCGAAAAAATAAAAAACGCCGTTGTCCTCCCAATGGTCGAAACCAAAGGTAAAGTAAAGTATTTGAAAGCCGAAGAAAAACCCGGTGTCATTTTTGTCACCTCTGATTATGGTAAAAACATGAATTCTCTGCCAAGTTCTGGAAATGGTCGTTGGTTTACTCAAAGCGAAGAAAATCAAAAAAGTAAAGTTGCCATCATCGGACCAGAATTAAAAACCAAATTATTTGGTGATGGAAGTTTTTTAAATAAAAAAATAAATTATTCCGGCACCAATTTCAAAGTCATCGGTGTCCTTGACAGCAAGGGTAGGGGAATCGGTGGTCAAAGTACCGACAATGCTATCTATATTCCACTCAGTGTCGGTTTTGTCCTTGCCAACAATCACGATGTTCAAAGCATCGTCGTCAAAGCTGACAACAAAGATGATTTGGAATCTATCAAAAAAGAGGCCAAAGCCATTATGGGAAAAAATTACAAAAAAGAAGATTCTTTTACTGTCGCTGATCAAGCCACAATTTTGTCCTCAATCAATACAATTCTAACCACTCTCACCATTGCTCTCTCAGGCATTGCCGCCATTTCCCTAATTGTCGGCGGTATCGGTATTATGAATATTATGTTGGTCACCGTCAACGAACGCACTCGCGAAATTGGTTTGAGAAAAGCCATCGGCGCCTATCCTAGGGCAATTTTGTTACAATTCTTAATCGAAGCGATAATTTTATCTTGTCTTGGCGGTGGCATCGGCATAATTCTTGGTTCGCTCGGAGCCATGGGTATCGACAAAATCTTTCCTGCAAAAGTTACCTTAAATTCGGTCATTCTCGCTTTTGGTGTTTCTACAATCGTCGGTATCGTTTTCGGTGTTGCCCCCGCCCGCAAAGCCAGCAAACTGAGTCCCATCGACGCATTAAGGTACGAGTAAATCTGCTACAATCAATTCATGACCAAAAAAGACGAGCTTTTCAAAGAAGCAAAAACCTATCTCAATAGTCAACAATTAGGCCTCGTAGAAGACGTTGCCACGGTCTTGGAAAGACTTAAAAAATTTGATCACATCAATGACTATTCCTTTTTAGTTGCTTCGGCCGCAAAAGCTTATGAAGGTTATTTAAAAGATTTTTTTCTAAAAATAAAAATTATTACCGACGAAGAATATTCTGGCGATCGTTTCAGAGTAGGGAAGACCCTCAATCCTTCACTGCGATACAAAAAGTTCTCTATTTTTCAAAAGTTAACCAAAATTCACGAAAAAGGTGAAGAATTAGCCGAAGTTCTTTGGGATGCTTGGAAATTTGGTCGTAACGAAATTTTTCATTATTTTCCTAAAAATCTAAAAAGGCTTACCCGCGAAGAAGCCGAAGAACGCATCGATATGATTCTTAAGGCCATAATAAAATCAGGCAAGTTTTTAGAGCAAAACGACTTTTCCTCTTGAGGAATCCATTACATGGGTTGGACAAGCCAATCCCGACATTCTTTTTCTTAAAATTCGCATAATCTTCTTTTCTTTTTCAATCTCTACCTGATATTTTTCTAACCCTACTACATTATCACAATGATAAATATAATAAGGTCTTACCCCCAATTCTATCAATCTTGAAAATAGTTTTTCCAAAACTCCCACTTTATCATTCAAGCTTTTTACAAACACTGTTTGTGACAACATAATCGCCCCAGCTTTCCTTAGCTTTAAAATTGCTTTTTCATTTATTTCTTCCATTCGGTTTAAATGCATCGAAACATAAATAGGTTTTTTATCCACCTTAAAATTTAAAAACTCCGGCGCTTTTGTATGAATCCTTATCACCTTAACATTCTCAATCTTGTTTAATTCTTTTAAAGTAATTTTCAAATAATCCGGTACCATCACCGGATCACCACCAGAAATCATTACCTCGTTAATTTTTTTATTTTTTTTGATAAATAAAAAAATGTTATTTAATTCTTTTTTTGTTAAATAATATTGTCTGTCTTTTCCTACTTTTCTTTTCCTGGTACAAAAAGGACAATAAGTTTTGCACGCCAAAGTTAATTCCAATAAAACTCGGTTTCCATATTTCCAAACCAGCCCTTTTATGGGCTCGTGATTATCTTCTCGTAGAGGATCTCTACTATAACTCTGATTCATATGTTAATATAATTGTTATGCCAAATAAAAAATTGATAATAAACCAAGAACTTTGTGTTGGGTGCAACACCTGTGCTGCTCTCAGTCCTGATTATTTCGAGTTAGATTCTACCACCTTTAAGGCCAAAGTAAAACAACAACCAACCGATTTTAATGACGCAATTATCGACACTGTTGCTTCTTGTCCTGTTCAAGCAATTCAAATTATTGAAGAATAATTATTTAAAAATTTATCTAAAAATGAAAGACAACAAATCTATAAAAATCCCAACTCCCGCCGCTATCGTTTTAGTTATTTTGTTAGCAGCATCATCGTTTTACGCCGGTATCTCTTGGATAAAAAACAAAGCACCTGCCAGCAGTAACATCACCAAAACCACTCCCGGAGGAGCTGTTTTTACCGCTCAAAAAGCTGACAAGCCACAATTAGATTTTTACGTCATGGCTTTTTGTCCATTTGGTAATCAAATAGAAGAAACCCTGCGACCAGTTTTCGATTTAATTGGTGAAAAAGCCGTTATTCAGCCACATTATATTTTTGACAAAATTGCTAATCTTGAAGCCGATTGTAAAACTCGATCAGGAGATGTAACCAACTGTAAGTTATATGTTGAAAACAAATACTTTACCACCGAAGCTGAATGTAAAAAAGTAATTAGTAAAAATTATGCCGATTGTACCAACGGTAATAATTATATTAAATCTAGCACTGGCACTTTTTACTCCTCTCTCCACGGACGAGTCGAAGCCAATCAAAACGTTCGTGAACTTTGCGCCTGGAAATTATCTGATAACAAATTAACCTGGTGGAATTTTGTTGACAACGTTAACAAAAACTGTGATTCTAAAAATGCCGATACCTGCTGGGAAGATCAAGCCAAAAAAGCTGGTCTCGATACCGCTAAAATTACTGAATGTTTCAATAAAGACGGCATAAGCTTAATCGAAGCCGAAATTGCGTTAACCGAGAAAAACAAAATTTCCGGTTCTCCAACTGTTTTGATTAATGACGTCAATTTTCCACCAGAAACCGCCTACACTCAAGACGGCAAAGGTACTTTAAAAATAGGCAAAAAAGAATACTCACAAGCCGATTTTAGAACTCCAAATGTTTTAAAAGAAGCTGTTTGTGCTTCCTTTAAAAAAGCCCCAAGTGAGTGTTCCAAAACCATCGAAGCCACTGCCACTCAAAACGCTGCTGCCTCTGCTGGTGGTTGTCAATAATTTTTTTAATTTTTAAAACCCCGTATCCGCCAATCGGCAGAGCGGGGTTTTTGATATAATTCAAATATGCAACTTAATTCACATCAGTTAAGAAAATCTAAGCCAAAAATCGCCAAAAAATTTTCCCAATCAATCAAAAAAAATCCAATAGTTCTCGTTTTAGACAATGTTTTAGATACATACAATATTGGTTCTTTTTTTCGTCTTGCCGACGCCATTGGCGCCGAAAAACTTTGTCTTTGCGGCCCTGTCGTTACACCCCCAAATATCAAAATTCATCGCGCCTCTATAGGTACCTGGAAATGGGTAAACTGGGAAAAATACGAAAACACTCTGGACTGTCTAGAGCAATATAAAAAACAAAATTACACCATCGTTGCCATCGAACAAGATAAAAATAGCGTTGATTACCGCAAATTTAAATCAAGAACACCAATTTGTTTAGTTCTCGGTAGTGAAGTAAATGGTATCCAAAAAGATGTTTTAAGCGCAGTAGATAAGACATTAGAAATACCCATGTTTGGGATAAATCGTTCACTCAATGTTTTGGTCGCCGCAACCGTAATTTCCTATCATATTTTGGCCGATCTTAAGGCATAATTTGCTTATTGTAAAGCTGTTTTATTCTGATATTATAAATAGGTGCCAAGTAGTCCTAATTCATATACCAGCGAGCAAATCGTCGTTCTAGAAGGCTTAGAGCCCGTTAGAAAGCGTCCTGCAATGTACATTGGTTCCACCGATACTCATGGACTACATCATTGTCTTACCGAAATTATTGATAATTCTATTGATGAAGCTTTGGCCGGATATGCCAAAAACATTTGGATAACAATTAACACCGACAATTCCGCCACTGTTGCCGATGATGGTCGAGGAATCCCAATTGATATTATGCCCAAGTACAAAAAACCCGCTGTTGAAGTAATTATGACCACACTTCATTCCGGAGGTAAATTTGAAGGTGCCGCCTACAAAGTTTCTGGCGGTCTTCATGGCGTTGGTGCTGCTTGTGTCAATGCCTTATCAGTCGATTATCAAGTCGAAGTCCGTCGCGATAATAAAATTTATTACATGGATTTTTCTCGCGGCAAAATTAAAACTAAACTCACTGAAATTGCCGAAACTAAAAGCAAAAAAATAAAAGAGGTTCTACCAAAAAATGTTACCGGCACTACCACTACTTTTTACCCAGATCCACAAATTTTTAAAGAAACTCTTGAATTTGATGACAAAGTTATTATTAAATCACTCAAAGATAGGGCATACTTAACTTCAAAAATTTATTTTCACTTTTTCGATTTACGTATTAAGTCCGAACACCACTATTATTTTGAAGGCGGTATTTTGTCCCTTCTTCGCGAATTAAATAAAAACAAAACCACAATTCATGATCCCATTTATCTTCACGGTAACGAATCAGATACTGACGTCGAAATTGCCATTCAATACAACGATTCTTTTCAAGAAAACACTCCGTCTTTCGTCAATATCATCAATACTCACGAAGGCGGTACTCATTTAACTGGATTCAAAATTGCTTTAACGAAATCTATCAAAGACTATGCTTTAAAGAAAGAAATGTTTAAGTCAAAGGACGACACTATTACTGGCGACGATATCCGTGAAGGCTTAACCGCCGTTATCTCGGTAAAAATGCCCTCAAAAGATCTTCAGTTTGAAGGTCAAACAAAAGGCAAACTTGGAAATTCCGAAGTTCAACCTCTGGTAACTAAAATTGTTCGCGAACAGCTTGACATGTTTTTTGAAGAACACCCTGACATTGCTAAAATTATCGTTAGTAAATCTTTACTCGCCATTCAAATTCGCAAAGCCGCCAAAGCCGCCAAAGATGCCATTATGCGCAAAGGCATGTTTGACTCTCTTGGTTTACCTGGAAAATTAGCCGATTGTCAAACAAAAAGACCCGAAGAATCGGAACTTTATATTGTTGAGGGAGATTCCGCTGGTGGCTCTGCCAAGCAG
>Ga0172379_10012219_pt1 | contig 10094 bp, 14 predicted proteins | sample GrowelOW334metaG_FD_119756 | JGI IMG/M metagenome (GOLD analysis project Ga0172379, IMG submission 119756) | Groundwater microbial communities from an aquifer near a municipal landfill in Southern Ontario, Canada - Groundwater well OW334 metaG | ecosystem: Environmental > Aquatic > Deep...
AGGCGCTTTTGTTTTAATAAAAAGAGGGAAGTATCCGGAATATCTCGTGCTTGAAATTGGAGCGGATAGACCAGGAGAAATAAAAGAATTAATGAAATGGATCCATCCAGATATTTCTGTTGTGACAAGAGTTGGTTCAGTTCCTGTACACGTTGAATTTTATAGATCAGTTGCGGAAGTCGTAAAAGAAAAAGGGGAAGTTGTTAAAGGTTTGAAACCAGATGGTTTTGCAATTTTAAATGCAGATGATGATGACGTTCGAGATATGAGGCATTTAACAAATGCAAAAACTATTACTTTTGGAATAAAAAATAAATCAGATATCTCAGTATCCTACCCCGCTATCATTTATGATAATGCAGGGCACATTGAAGGTGTGAGTGCAAAAATTGATGTTTTGGGAAATAGTTTTCCAGTAATGATCAAAGGCTCACTCGGGGTTCAGCAAATTTATCCAGTAGCAGCTTCTTTTGCTTTAGCTTCTGCCAAAAATTTAAATTTGCTTGAAGTCGCAAATTCATTTTTACATCACAGTGCGCCACAAGGAAGAGTAAAAATTCTTAAAGGAATAAATGATTCAACAATTATTGATGATACATACAATTCTTCACCGACCGCTGTAGAAGAAGGCTTAAATATTTTAAAAGATGTTGAAACAAAAGGTAAAAAAATTGTGATCCTTGGAGATATGTTAGAACTTGGAAAACATTCCTCAGATGAACATAGAAGAATAGGGGAAATTGCAGGAGGTATTGCTGACATCGTTATTGGAGTAGGTATTAGGGCAAGAGAATTAGCGAACGCTGCTCAAGTGGCTGGAGTTCCAACAGACAATGTTTATTTTGTTCCCGATGCAAAACAAGCAGGAGAGACGGCGACAAAACTAATAAGACAACATGATGTGATTTATGTAAAAGGTTCACAAGGAATGAGAATGGAAAGAACCGTAGAACAAATAATGGAAGAAAAAAATAAAAAATCAGAACTTTTAGTGAGACAAGAAAAAGAGTGGTTGGAGAGGTAATTTAATTTTAAAAAAAATATAAAAAAATACTGAGCGCCGAACGCTCAGTGTGTTTCTTGGTAATACACAGTTCTCTCAAATTTCTCGAAAGCTTCTTTTTTTGCCTGCATGACTCTTCCAAAGACCTCAAAGGCTTTTTTTGCGAGGCCAAAATCTCTCTCTGGAATATCAGAGAACTTGAATGTTCCTGTAATTTTCATTCCGGCCCACGTATTATCCCGACGAGCTTTTTCAAGATCTCTTTTATTATCTCGCTTTTGTTTTTTGAACAGAGCAAGGAGAACTTGTTGTGTCACGAGGTCAAATCCGCCGAAGTGAAAATCGAGACGAATCTTTTCTAGATCAGCAACATCCACTAGTGCAATGAAATTTCTCGCACCCATATCGTCTTTGGAAATTTCCACCAACCTTTCAGTGGAGTAGAGATTTGCAATGGTTTTTGCAAAATCTTTTCCTGTAACGGGTTCGAAAAGACTTTCAAGAACTTCTTTGAACGACCATTTTTCTTGAATATCTGTAATTGCTTCCCTGAGTGCTAACATTTTGGTCCCAGATCGGACACTTTTGATCACAGGTCTTCCCAATTGAAAGAAATGTCCGTGCGTCCAAGTAAGAAGGTTAATTTCCCAAGGTTTTTGATAGTCGCAACCCTCAACGATAATAACTAAGTTGATACTGTGAGTTTTCATAGTTCAATAACAATTCAAATATAATTCAAGCACAAATGAATTTTTTGTACAAATTGTACAAGAAGTATGAAAAATATTTTTTATTAGTAGTTATTATAAAATTTTATATTATTAATATAAAAAAATCGCACGACAAGAAGTCGTGCGGATGACAAAAGCTTAGGACAACTGAAGCAGGTGGTCGATGGAGGTTGCAAGCATGATGTCAGGACTGATGTGTCCCAAGGTCATGCCAATGAGTCCTCCTTTTACCGAAAAAACACCAGAACCTGATTCGCTACCGACCTCTACCGAGATTTCACTTTCTTTGTCGGTGTTAAGGTGACGAAATATGGGTTCTATAACTCCAAATGTCACCTGATTATCGTGGGATTTTCTCACACCGATCTGGAAGACAAAATCTTCAGATTCGATCCGGTTTTGAACCGGGATAATTTGATTGCTCGGACTTATTGGTAGCTGGTAGGTTTGGTACCTGCTCATTCCTGGTCGACTGACTGGCTTGATGTCGACAGTCTCACGACCCAGAACCAACGCAGCTCTAGGGTGAAAATCAATATTGTGATAGGTCGCCACTTCCATTTTGCCAAGATGAATTGCGGAGACTCGACTGCCATATTGACCAATGATTGTGATAACCATTCCCAGAGCTTGACGCAAGGTATCTCGCAAATAATCTGAAAGAGGCTCTGTGGCAAGCTCTTTTCGACGATAAGCGAAAATTTTGCATGAATTCTCTGCTGTTTCCTGCACATTTTCAATTTGCATATATTTCCTTTTGTTAAGGGTTTAACTGAGTTAAATGCTACTCTTTATATTCTATTATTCAAGTGAAAGGGGATTAGTACTATTTACCAATATGACCTAGGTGAGTATCTTTGAAATCAGTATCAAGTTTTAGACCGTAACCCAAAAATCTATCCATACTAATATGAGCTATCCAAATAATAGAAATTAACAAAAGTATTCGAGTTTGAAAAATCCAAAAAATAATAAGTAATAAAAATGGAGCAACGTATGTGTGTCCAATGTTATAAATAGTTGCTCCAAGTTTTGAATTTTTTAAATACCCGATCATAAATATATCTGGAACCAAAAGAAGTATAAAAAACATCCACCAGCTTGTACCTATCATCGAGTACACCAAAACAGTGGTAATAAAAAATACTAAGGCTTCCAATTTCAAAATGAGAGATATTTTGTTCATATGATTAGTTTAATGCTTTCTCGATTGCTTCGTAATAGCCTTTTTCAATAGGAATTTCGGTTGCAGCCAACAAAGCAGGCAGTTCATTTTTTGATACCCATTTGAATTCTGTGTGTTCTGAACTCAGTTTCACCTCAAATTCTTCAGCTTCTATTTTATAAAAAATTAAGAGAAGAGCCTTGTTATCTTTCAAATCATGACTCAATCGATAGGCGTTTAAGATATTTCCAATAGAATATTTTCCTAGCGTAGGTAATTCCTCTGAGAGTTCTCTTTTTAATGTTTCTTCAATAGTTTCATTATCATCAATTCGTCCACCTGGAATATCCCAATATGAATTTCCATCTTTAACATTTTTCAAAATAAGGCATTTGTCTTTTACTCGAACAACACCTTTTACTCCTACATTAAATTCTTTTATCATTGCTTAATGATAACTTAAAATTTCAAATTTTTGTAATAAATGCTATATTTTTATAGCTTTTAGTTAAAAGCTTTTGGCCCTATCGTCTAACGGTTAGGACGAAGCCTTCTCAAGGCTTAAATCCGGGTTCGATTCCCGGTAGGGTCACAAAAGTTGCGAAGCAATTTTGACTTTTGCTTAGCTAAGCAAAAGGAATCGAAAGGCGGAGCTATAAAATTTCAGTAGAAATTTTTGCGAGCCAGGGTCGTGAAAATTTTAATTTGCAAATTAAAATTATTCCTGACCGAATTTCCCGGTAGGGTCATAGTTTTTGAGCTGTATTCCCCAATCTATTTTTAGGTATTCTTTTGTACATTCCGATTTTTTTTTGCATTTGGAGTATAATTTGCGTTATGGAAAAACAACCTTATCAGGAATATAGAGATGAATTAGCAGATAAACTAAATGAGATAAGGGATGCAGGCGAAGATTCCGAAGATCCAAAATCAAAAATTAACAGAGCGAATGCGGAGGGGTATTTGGATGGGAAAAAAGAGGATAGTTTCTATAGATTTTCAAAATATAAGCACCAAAAAGAGGATATAAATAAAGAAGGTGCTGAAGAACTTCAGAGTGTATTATTGGATAGTTTAAATAATTTAAAAGAAAAGAATGAATTAATTAGAGTTGAAAGGGTGATTGGATTTGGTAGTTCTGCTCCTGCTTCTATTTCTACTACTGAAAAAGATTACAAGGTTGATTTATCAAAACATAGAGATTTAACCATTGGTTCAATATTCAAAAATGCAAAATTGTTTAACCTCAGAAGAGGTAATTTAGATGATGCTATTGTTGAGAAACAATTATTTTATATTGAACTTGATTTTGAAGACTTTTATGATTATGAAGGTAAAAATTATTTAATAAAAAATAAGTTTACAAACAGAAGAATATATCTTGATCATGTAGGCGAGCAAATTGTAAAGTCGTTAATTGATAACCAAAATCTTATACCAAGTGAATTTACTAAACTTATTGGGATATTAGTTTATTCTGAAGGAAAAGGGAATCAAGAAAAACACATTGGTTTAAGTTACAATTCTCAAACTAAGAAATGGGATAAATTAGAGGCTGGGGAAACCTGGTCAATGGGTCATCGTTTGGTTTTTCCAAAATATCCAGATCCAAATTTTAATGACACAGACAAAAAACTAATATAACATTTTTTTAATACTTGCCAAAAAGGAAGGTTTTGCTAATGTTGACACATGCGAGAGAAGTGTTTGGTGCTAATAAAGCCGGACGGTATCTCAAGAGGGTTACTGCCCCTAATACTAGATAATATTCGACAATCTGGCTTGGTTATCCTTGAACAGAAATTTTTGACTGCAACAGAGGATCAGTGTAAAAAACATCATAATATTAAGACCAGAAATTACGGAGCAACGGAGGAACAAATTGTAGATTATTTGGCCAGAAGCTACATTAAAAATGAAAATATTTGCGCAATGATCTTGAAAGGAGAAAACGCAGTTGAAAGAGCTTTGGAAGTTAAAATGAAAATAAGAGAAACTTACTGCACAGACGATAAGGAAAAATGCAAAAGGGAAGGCAGAGCTTTGCACAACATAATGCATTCATCTGAATCTGTGGAAGATACAGAAAAAGAGATCGATGTTTGGTTAAAATAATTTAAAACGCTTCTGTGTCTATTAGAAGTTCGTCTACGGTTTCGACTGGTTCGACTTTATTTTTTTTCATCACAATAAATCCTATAAAAATACAAACTGATGCAAGTGCAAATGGTAAAAGTTTATGAGTTTCAAAAAGTGCACCAGCAACTAGTGGTCCAATAATCATGGCTGCAGAAAGTATTGAAGCCATAATTCCTAAAACCTCACCTCGTCTTACTCCGCCTGCAATACCAGATACTCTACTAGTTACAACAACTCTTAGTACTGATTGTGAAAGATACATCAATAGTAATCCAATGCAGAAAATAATAAAATTTGGCACGAGTAAAATTGTGAATGCGAAAGTAGATAATAAGAAAAGCCAAACTTCTAAGGAAGATTCTTTAAAATATTTTAACCAAAAATTTTTCAACAGAAAACCTTGATTAATTATCATAATAAGTCCGAGACAAGTCATAATGTAACCTGTTATTGCTGCTGTAAAACCAAATCTATAATTTAGAAATAAAGCAAAAATTGATTGTTGGGTTGCAATACCTAAACCATAAAGGAACCATGCAAGATATCTTGCGCGCAAAGGAACGTCATTAAATGCTTTGAAAATAGGAGTTAGAGGATTTAAGGAAATTTTAGCTTCTGTATTTCTGTTGTGGTGTGTTTCTGGTAAAAACAAAAGAGCTCCAACAACATTTAGTGTTGCAAGAGCACCTACAAACCAAAAAGGGAAGGCTGGAGAAATAGTTGCAAGCATGGCTCCAATTGCAGGGCCAACAACAAAGCCAACTCCAAAAGTAGCCCCGATTAAACCAAGGTTTGAAGTTCTTTCTTTATCATCTTTTGCTATGTCGGCTAAATAACTTTGTGCGATCGAAAAATTTCCTGCCGCAAGTCCATCAATAATTCTTCCAAGAAATAAAATCCATAATACATTCGTAGAAGCAAACACAAACCATCCAATTGCTGTGCTTACAATACTTATAATTAAAATAGGACGTCTCCCTATTTTATCGGAAAGGGCTCCGAGTATTGGAGCACTTAAAAAAGCACAAAGTGAAAATACTGAAAAAAGAAGAGTGATTATAAAAGCCGATACCCCAAAGCTTTGTAGATAAAAAGGTAATACAGGAATAACAATTCCTACGCCTATCACATCAACTAAAACCGTTAGTAAAATGATTATTTTTTCTTTCTGCATTTTCATAATTTGTACATTATACTCGGTATTTTAAAATTCTAAAAAAAAAAGAAGTGTTGAAGCTTTTATTTTTTAGAGGTATCATTTACATATGATAATTAAACACACACCACATTCAAGAATCGAGGCCAGAAAAAAAGTTGGTCCTCATTTAACAGATCAAGAACACACAGGAATCAATGGACGTTTGGCGTTAATTATAACCAATGCTGTTAGTACAATGTGGTGCGCTTATATTTTTGCTGCCTTAGCTCTTATAAGTCTTCCGACAGCAATAGAAGGAGGAACATCAACTTTAATTTCTTGGCTTGCTCAAACATTTCTTCAGTTGGTTCTTCTTTCAGTTATTATGGTTGGTCAAAAAGTTGCAGCCAAAGCATCAGATAAACAAGCATTACAAACCTACAAAGACGCAGAAGCACTTTTGGAAATTCAGGATGAAATTCATCGATTGATCAAGATCAACAATGAACAGACTGAACAAATTCGTAATTACATTGTTAAAAACTCTGAAGAAAATCCTACTCAATAATTTTTTTGTCATTCTCGCGAAAGCGGGAATCTAGGTTTTTTAATTATTATTTTTGGATTCCCGTTTTCACGGGAATAACAATTATTTTTCTTTATTTTCCAAAATTTCAAGAATTTTGCTTGGAGAATGATGTCCTGTAATAATTCTTAATTTATTTTTTTCTATCTTAAAATATCTAGCAAGTAGAGAAAGCATTTTATAGTTTGCTTTGTTTTCTTTGGCTTCATCACGAACTTTTACAATATAAGAAGTTTCGTTTTTTTTAGTGACCGAATCCTCCTTTGATTCAGGTTCTATTTTTACATGGAATAACATAATTATTTCTCATCGATCTTCCAATCACCGTGTCTTTCTTCATGTTCTCGTAGCCAACCTTGAGGTCTTTGTTTTTCTGTTTCTATGTGAAAATCTTCTTCAGAAATATTTTCGTTTTTATTTTTAAATAAAATTTTTTCCATAACATCAAAACGAACTTTGTAGTAATATTCAAAGTCATCTTCTTTTCCTTGTTTTATGACTTCTTCATTTATAAGTTGGCGAGCTCTTTCTGTATCTTTGGTATTTTCCTCACTCAATTGAGTAAGAATTTTTTCTGCCAAAGCAGAAGGATCTAAACTTTCAGGAGATGTCCCTAGATTATCAATACCTGGGTTATTTTTTTGCTCAGACATATATTTTATTCAAATAAACTATCAATAACATTTTTAACATCACCTCCATCGGCTTGGCCTTTTAATTCTTTCATTACAGCTCCCATTAAAATTCCAGCTTTTGCTTTATCGGTTACATTCATTTCTGCCTTTTTTGCTTCCGCAACTTTTTTAATATCCTCAACACTCATCATTTTTGGAAGAAGAGTTTCAATTACAGCGAGTTCTTTTTTTTCTGATTCGGCAAGTTCTGGTCGTCCGCCTTTTTCAAATTGTTCGATCGAGTCTTTTCTTTGTTTTCCAAGGCGTCTAATGACAGCAATACAATCTTCGTCAGACAAAGTATCTTGCGGAGTTTTTCCTTTTGAGACCAATTCATTTGTAAAAGCAGATGAAATTCCTCTGTACACATTTAGAGCTACTTCATCACGAGCCTTCATTGCTTCTTTTATTTTTTCTTTTATATTGTTTTGCATATCCTAATTCTACCACTTTGCTATAATGATGTCATGAATATTGAAACAATTTTAATTATCGCAGTTGCTTTGGCTGTACTGGTTATTCAAGTCTTTTTACTTATCAGATCAAACAAAAAGAGCGAGGAAAAGACCGATAATGGAGCCATGAACATGCTCCTAAATCAAATAAATGAGCTTTCTAGGACCATGGATTCAAAACTCGGCGCGTCTGCTAAGGAAATGAACGAATCAGTAAGACACCAATTTAGCGAGTCTCAAAAACTGATCAGAGATATCACAAGTGAACTTGCTCAAGTAAAAGAAACAGGGAAGCAGGTGGTTGGTTTTGCTGACCAATTGCAAAGTCTTCAAGATATTTTAAAGAACCCAAAGCAAAGAGGAATTCTTGGAGAATATTATTTGGAGACACTTTTAAAAAATGTAATGCCTCCTGGAAGCTATCAAATGCAATATGAATTCAAAGATGGAACAATTGTTGATGCTGCGGTTTTTGTTCGCGATAAAGTAATTCCTATTGATTCAAAATTCTCGCTCGAAAATTACAATAGAATTGTTGAAGAGCGCGACCCAGAAAGAAAAAAACAATACGAGAAAACTTTTGTTAATGATCTAAAAAATAGAATTACAGAAACTTCAAAATATATTAAGCCTTCCGAAGGAACTACAGAATTCGCTTTTATGTTCATTCCACATGAGGCAATTTATTATGATCTGTTAATAAACAAAATTGGAGCTGTAGAAGAGGATACTGAAAACTTAATTCAAAGAGCAGCTGGAAAATACAAAGTAATTATTGTTTCCCCGACTTCTTTCTTGGCATATTTGCAAACAGTTCTTCAGGGACTGAAAGCTTTGCAAATCGAGGAATCAGCAAAAGAAATTAGAAAAAGAGTGGAGGACCTAGGTCGGCATTTGAGTGCCTACGAGCAGTTTATGGGCTCTCTAGGAGCTTCTTTGTCTACTACTGTGAATAATTACAACAAGGCCCATAAGGAGCTAGGTAAGATAGATAAAGACGTTATTAAGATCACAGGAGAATCAGCCGGTATTAGTCCTCTTACAATTGAGAGGCCTGAGACGGATGAGGATTAGTCTATCAATATAGAAATTTGCCAAAAGTAACCTTTTCAGTTAATATATCCAAATGCCTAAGACATCAACAAAGACAACTACAAAAAAAGCAGTAAATAAGCCAGAAATCAATGAATTTGCTATTATCGAAACAGGCGGAAAGCAGTATAAAGTTGCTGTGGGAGATAATGTAAAAATTGAGAAAATTGTAGGTGAATTGAAAGAAGGTGACAAAGTTACTTTTGATAAAGTACTTCTAGTTGATGATGGTTCAAATACTACGATCGGAGCTCCTTACATTGCTGGAGCAATGGTCATTGCTGAAATTGTAAAGATCGCGAGACACCCAAAAGTTATCGTAATGAAATACAAAGCTAAGAGTAATCGTCTAAAGAAGAACGGACACAGACAGCCTTACTTTGAAATTAAAGTAACTGCGTTGAAGTAAAAAATCCTAAATTAGAAATACTAAATCCTAAATAAAAAGCCCCGTTCGCGAAGCGAACGGGGCTTTTCTTTTTTAAAATTGTATAATTAAATCTAATAATCATAGGTCCTTGAAAAACTGCCAAGCAGTGAAAATCGGATACCTCCGAAATTCTATTGGATCTTAACTACAAAGGAAAAAATGGAAGATTTGCTACGAATCGCCGTTATTGTGATCGGGTGCGAAGATGCCCCTGTCTACAATTTGGTTAAGAAAAATCTCAAAGAGATCCTCGAAGTATTTGATCTGAAAAAGGTCATTAATGTTTTGCAACCATACGAATGGATTGCAAGGCAGGAATGTCAGGATGAACATTTTGTCATCTACATTTCTTCAGATCCGAAGTTGAGAGAGAATTATCTTGCACTTCGTCAATATAAGACGAACAGATCAGATAAGTACAAGATATTGTTTTCGGGAGTTTATTCCGAAGATAACCCAGAAGACAATCTCTGGAAAATTTTTCAACAAATCCTGTTTGCAATAATCAAATTGCCAGCATCTCTATGTTTACCCTCTCAGTGAGGGTATTTTTTTTGTTTTATTCCGACGAGTGAGAGACGGCGCGAAAGGTGAGCGAAGCGAAACTTTTCATGACGTCCGAGCGAAGTCGGAACAAAGGGTAAATACCCCGCCCCTTGGGGCGGATTAAGTACGAGCGAC
>Ga0172379_10012220_pt1 | contig 10093 bp, 7 predicted proteins | sample GrowelOW334metaG_FD_119756 | JGI IMG/M metagenome (GOLD analysis project Ga0172379, IMG submission 119756) | Groundwater microbial communities from an aquifer near a municipal landfill in Southern Ontario, Canada - Groundwater well OW334 metaG | ecosystem: Environmental > Aquatic > Deep...
CAAATTTATTTTACGATGAAGTGGCGCGTGTTGTACGTGCGCATATTCAATAAGGGGCTGTTATGGATGAATTTGAAGAGATATTACAAGATTTTTTAATTGAAGCATTTGAGCTGATTGAGCAGCTTGATCAAGATTTAGTTGAATTGGAAACACGTCCGGATGATTTAGATTTACTTAATCGTATTTTTCGTGTTGCTCATACCATTAAAGGTGCAAGTTCATTTTTGAACTTTGATATACTTACTCATCTGACCCATCATATGGAAAATTTACTCAATATGGCACGACATGGTGAATTGGTTATTGATGCCAATGTAATGGATGTTATTCTCGAATCTATTGATCTTATGAAAGCTCTATTGATACGTATTCGAGATAGTGGCTCGGATAATGGATTGGAAGTTGCAGGATGTGTTGAACGCTTGGATGCTGTAGCTAATGGAGAGGTGAGTGCACCCGCAGTAGTTGTAGTTGAGCCAGTTGTTGCAGTCGTTCCAGAATCTATTCCTGATGAAGATGATTATTCCAAGATGAGTGAAGCAGAAGTAGAAGCAGAGATTGAGCGACTATTGGCAGAAAAAAATGCGGAAGCAGTTTCCAAACGTGCAAGTGCGCAAACAACTGTTGAAGAAGAGCCTGATTATGCCAGTATGAGTGATGAAGAAGTTGAGGCGGAAATAGAGCGTTTACTGGCAGAAAAACAAGCACAAGATGCTGTAAAACGCGCCAATAAAAATCATGATACCAAACCATCTGTAGCGGCTATTGTTCCTCCCGTACAACCTAAAATCGAAGTTGTTGCTACTCCAAACCCTATCGTCGTAGCACCACCTGTAACACCAGTGGCTCCATCTGCTCCAGCAGCACCTGTTGCGCGTCGAAGTGAGCCAAAAGAAGAGAGTGGAGAATCCAAAGGTGGTGCAACGGTAGAGCAAACCATTCGTGTTGATGTAAAGCGGCTCGATCACCTAATGAATCTTATCGGCGAGCTTGTATTGGGCAAAAATCGCTTGATTAAAATCAATGACGATGTAGAAGAACGATATGAGGGGGAAGCGTTTCTTGAAGAGCTCAATCAAGTTGTCTCTATCGTGTCTCTGGTTACGACTGATTTACAGATTGCCGTTATGAAAACACGGATGCTTCCTATTGGTAAAGTATTCAATAAATTCCCTCGTATGATTCGGGATCTTTCACGCGAACTCAATAAAAAAATCGAGTTGGAAATAACAGGGGAAGATACAGAGCTTGATAAATCAATCGTTGAAGAAATTGGCGATCCGTTGGTTCATATTATTCGGAATTCATGCGATCATGGGATTGAAATACCACAAACTCGACTCGATGCAGGGAAGGAAGAGGTAGGGACAATTCAGCTCAAAGCGTATCATGAAGGAAACCATATCGTTATTCAAATTATTGATGATGGTAAAGGGCTTGATCCAGAAATGCTCAAAACCAAAGGGATAGAAAAAGGGTTGATAACCGAAAAAGAAGCCGATGGTATGAGTGATAAAGAGGCATTTAGTCTTATCTTCCGTCCAGGTTTCTCAACTGCTGCGCAAGTAACGAGTGTTTCAGGTCGTGGCGTTGGTATGGATGTTGTTAAAACCAATATCGAAAAACTCAATGGGATGATTGATATTGACTCTGAAGTGGGTCGTGGAACGTCGATGAAACTCAAAATTCCATTGACCCTTGCTATTATCCAAGCATTGCTGGTTGGAGTTCAAGAAGAGTATTATGCGATTCCTTTGGCATCTGTTTTAGAAACGGTTCGTATTGGGAAAGATGAGATTTATACGGTTGAAAGTCGCTCGGTTATGCGTCTTCGGGATGAAGTTCTCTCGCTTGTCCATATCGGTGATATTTTCGAAGTAGAACGTGTTTTTGATAACAGTGAGCATGCTTATGTTGTTGTACTTGGGCTTGCTGAGAGTAAAATCGGTCTTATTGTGGATACCCTTATCGGTCAAGAAGAGATCGTTATTAAATCTCTTGGTGAGTATCTCAAAGGGATTGAGGGGATTGCAGGTGCAACTATTCGCGGAGATGGCGGGGTAACACTTATTGTGGACGTTGCTGCATTAATGTTAATGGCTAAATCCGTTAAATCAACCGTGGGTCAAATGGGGAGTGAAGCCAAAAAAATTGGGGTAAAAAACAGTGCGAGTGATTATTGTGTATTAGTTGTTGATGATTCAAAAACAGACCGTACTATTATTCGTAAATCATTGGAACCTCTTGGAGTCACTATCGTCGAAGCCGTTGATGGAGTCGAAGCACTTAATATCTTAAAGCAAGGGGATTATTTCTTTGATGGTATGTTGATCGATATTGAGATGCCACGTATGGATGGGTATACCCTTGCCTCTGAGATTAAGAAGTACAACAAGTACAAAAATATGCCATTGATAGCGGTGACATCACGAAGTGGAAAAGCAGATCGGATGCGTGGAGTGGAATCGGGTATGGTGGAATATATCACTAAGCCGTATTCACCTGATTATTTGATGAATGTTGTTAAGCGTAACATTAAAATGAGTGAGGGGATATAATCATGAGTGAAAAATTACAACAAATTATCAATAAGCAAAATAAAGCCCTTATGGGGGATGAGCAAAAAGTTGATGAAGTAATTCAATTGGTTGGATTTATCGTTGGTGATGAAGAGTTTTCGATTCCCATTTTGAGTATTCAAGAAATTATTAAACCTATTTCATGGACACGAGTGCCTCAAACACCGTCGTATATTTTGGGAGTATTTAACCTTCGTGGTTCGGTAATTCCTCTTATTGATTTACGTTCACGGTTTGGTTTGGAACTTCAAAAGCATACGGAAGAAACTCGTTTTATTGTCATGAAAAATGGGGATGATGTGGCTGGATTTGTCATTGATCGTCTTACCGAAGCAATTCGTATGCCCAAGAAAGATGTAGGACCAGCACCTGATACGATTGCTGAAAGCGAAACAATGATTGATGGAGTTGGAAAACAAGCGGATCGAATTGTAACAATTTTAAAAGTGCATAAATTATTAGAGAGAAATTTCTAATTTTGAATGAATCACAGTATAACGCTAGACAGCAAAAACTTCTTGATTCAGTAGAGGAGGGGGTCGTAATCCTCTCCTCCTCTTCACCCCAAACCCGCTCCAATGACACCGAATATCCTTATAGACAAAACAGTGATTTTTATTATATGTGTGGCTTTGAAGAACCTAATAGTATTTTGATACTCCTTAAAACTCCAGAGCGTACTCACTCTATTTTATTTGTAGAAGCGTGCAGTGCTGAGGGTGCTTTATGGAATGGTGCGTGTTTGGGTGTAGAGGGTGCACGTGAGCGATTTTCTATGGATGAGATTCATAGCACTCTTGAGTATTCGGGACTGATAAAAGAGATTTTACGGGAACATACCGCTCTTTATATTGATTTCTTTGATGATTCTTCCTATTTGAAATTGGCACAACAAAGTGCAAAAGAGTTGAGAGAAACACGTGGTGTCAAAAAAACGATTCGCTCCTTGCATGATGTCACTTATCTCATTCGCTCTATGCGCCTACTCAAATCTGATGAAGAAATTGAACGCATTAAGCACGCAATAGCTATTACCGCGCAAGCCCATCATGAAGCGATGAAGCGGTGTCGAAGCGGAATGAAAGAGTTTGAACTTCAAGCATATATGAACTATATTTTTCTCTCCAATGGGGCTATGAATGAAGCGTACGGGGCAATTGTAGCGGGCGGTAATAATGCCAATACTCTCCACTATATTGACAATCGTGATAGTTTGAACGATGGTGATTTAGTCCTTATTGATGCTGCGTGTGAATGGGAACTTTATGCTAGTGACATAACCCGAACGTTCCCTATCAATGGAAAGTTCAGTGACGCTCAACGTGCGGTGTATGAAAAAGTGCTGGAGGTGCAGTTGCGTGTTATTGAAGCGATGAAACCAAAAGTACAACGTGATTGGCTTCAAAAATACAGCGAAGAGCTTCTTTGTCAGGCACTCATTGATTTGGGGATTTTGAAGGGAGAGGTTAAGGCTCTTTTGGAATCAAAAGCCCACAAGAAATATGCTCCGCACGGAATTGGTCATTGGATGGGATTGGACGTACACGATCCATGCCCCTATTTTGATGATGAGGGGGAGAGTCTGGTATTCAGTGCTGGAATGGTGATGACGATTGAACCAGGGATTTATATCCGAGCGGATGATGAGAGTGTCGAGCCATGCTATCGCGGTCTTGGTATCCGTATTGAAGATGATATTCTGATTACCGAGGATGGGTGTGAGAATCTTTCCATTGCGATTATTAAAACGGTAAATGATATTGAAGCTATGATGCTAAACGAAGAGGGTATATGCGCCAATTTAACGAAAATCTACTAAAGTTTATCGATGCTTCTCCAACCCCATTTCATGCAGTGGGAGAAATGGCACAGGTTTTAGAAGCAAAAGGGTTTCAGCAACTTGATGAATGTGAACCATGGGATTTAATCGATGGTGAAAAATACTACGTGACCCGTAATGACTCCTCTATTATCGCATTTACCTATCCTCCCTCTTTTGAAAAAGGGTACACAATTATCGGGGCGCATACTGATTCTCCTCATTTACGGCTAAAGCCTAATCCTCTCACCAAGAGTGCAGGGACGATACGATTGGGGGTTGAAGTATATGGTGGGGCGTTGCTAAATCCGTGGTTTGATCGTGATCTTAGCCTTGCAGGGCGGATTGTATATTTGGATGCCGATGGTGTGCGAGGGGAGAAGATGATAGATGTGAAACGTCCTATTGGTATTATCTCTTCTCTTGCTATCCATCTTGACCGTGAAGCGAACTCAACAAGGTCGGTTAATGCCCAAACAGATATTGTTCCAATGATTGGCTGTGGTGAAGAATTTGATTTTGAATCGTGGATACTGGAAGAAGCAAACGAGAGCAATAGTACATTGTTGGCGCATGAATTGAGTTTTTATGATACGCAAAAAGGCTCTTTTGTTGGGATACATAACGAGTTTATTAGCTCAGCACGGTTGGATAATTTGGTGAGCTGTTATATTGGATTAGAGGCGTTAATCGTTTCTAAAGAGCCAATGATGATTGCGTGTATGGATCATGAAGAGGTGGGGAGTGATTCGCACGTCGGCGCAGGCGGGACATTTCTCGAAGAGACATTGCGTCGTATTGCAGGAGAAAAGTTTCTCACACTTATGCGTCATTCATTAATGGTATCATGTGATAATGCCCATGCTCAACATCCGAATTTTCCGACTAAGCACGAGAGCCAGCATACGCCGCTTCTTAATCGTGGTGTTGCTATCAAGATCAATGCCAATCAGCGGTATGCAACATCATCGCGTACTATGGGGCGCTTTGTCCAATGTGCCCAGAGTATCGGTATTGCGACGCAAACGTTCGTGACACGTAGCGATATGGGATGTGGTAGTACCATAGGACCGATCACCTCTACGCGTCTTGGGATTGAGACGATTGATGTTGGGATTCCAACGTTGGCAATGCACTCGATTCGTGAACTAGCAGGAACTGAAGATGCGTATGGGCTAACCAAAATCCTTAGTCACATTGGTAAATATTAATGGGAGAAATGATTTCGGTTGAAGAACTCAAAACTCTTATTGAACAGACTTATCGTGTTGAAGAAGAATATGTTGCTTTGCGTCAATCGTATGATCATCTTCAAAGCACTATTGAGCAAGTCATCGAATTTTTACCCAATGCGATTTGGATTATAGAAGAAGATGGTTCTGTTTTTTTACAAAATTCCCAAGCCAAAGTGCTTGAAAAACTTTTTGAAATACTTCAGTGGGATGTTCATGATTATGAGGTGACGTTCGAAGAGCGATCTTATTTGATTAAATCAACGCATCATAATGAAAAACATCTTCTTAGTGCAACGGATATTACTGAGCAAAAGCGTAAAGAGAATCTTGCAACAATGGGACAGATGGCGGCGCATCTTAGTCATGAGATTCGTAATCCTGTTGGTGCCATTGCATTGCTTACTTCGACATTGATGAAGCGTATAGGGGATGAGCATAAACCCATCGTTAGTGAAATTCAAAAATCTCTTTATCGTATAGAACGGATTATTAAAGCTACTTTGATGTTTACGAAGGGGGTTAGTGCACAAAAAAGCCCGTTACGTTGGGAGCTACTTCGTCGTGAGCTGGAGAATGCTATTAGCTATTACAGTTATGGTAAAAAAATTGAATTCATTTTTCCTGAGGATGATTTTGAACTAAGCGGTGATTTGGATCTATTGACGATGCTCTTTAGTAACTTTATTTTTAATGCGATTGACGCAATTGAGTTGGATGAAGAAGAAGAGGGGAGAGTCCTTATGGTTCACGAAAAAATTGAGGAAAAACACCGTTTTATTATTACGGATTCGGGAATTCCTATTGAAAATAAAAAATGGCTTTTTGAAGCGTTTAAAAGTACAAAAGAACGAGGAAATGGTTTGGGATTGGTTCTGTCACGTGAGATAGCAATCGCTCATGGTGGAGCTATAAGTCTCTATGAAGGGGAAGAGAAAGGGTTTATCGTGACTCTCTCCTAAAGTGGGCGTGGTTCACTAAGATAATAACCTTGAAGATAGTCAATTTCTAATTCTTTACATAAATCATAAATTTCTTCTGTTGAAACAAACTCAGCGACAGTTTTAATTCCCAATCTGTGCGTAAAATCAACAATGGTTTTGACGATGTCTTTTGCCCCGTTATCGGTGGCAATATTTTTGATTAGGGAACCGTCAATTTTGATGAAATCAACGTTGAGTCGCAAAATATGGGCAAAATTTGAGTATCCAGTTCCGAAATCATCAATAGCAATTTTACATCCAAACGTTTTGGCATGCGCAATAAATGCGGATACTTCTTCATAGTTTTCAATACCATCAGATTCTAAAATCTCAAAAACAAGTCGATCACCAACATCGTACAAGGAGAGAAGTTCAAAGAGCAGTGTTTGAGTCTTACCACTAAGAATATCATCAACCGAAAAGTTAATAGAGTAATGATGATTAGTATTTCTGAGCTGGTGAAAAATCTTATGGATGACAAAATCCGTAATATAAGGATAGAGGCGTGACTTTTTGGCAATAGATAAAAATAATGCAGGGGAGATGATAGTCCCATCTTTATCTATAATGCGTATCAATGCTTCATATTCATACACTTCTTGACTTTGTGTATGGTGAATCCCTTGATAGTAAAGTTCAAAACGTTGATCGTCAATAGCATCTTTTAGTTTTTTACTCCACAAAATATTATGATGATAGCTCTCTTTTATCAGGAGATTGTCGTGATACTTGACAAAAGAAATTCCTCTTTTTTTAGCTGTTTTGAGTGCCATATCTGCACGGCTGATCATATCACAATCAGGGTCATTACACATATCTGCACCCAAGCTAAGCGTTATAAGAATGGTAAGTCCATCAATATTATAATGAATAGTTTGAAGTTGATCCATAATCGTTTGAGTCATCGCATCAAACTTCTCTTCTTGAATATTTTCAACTAGGGCTAGTGCATATTCATCAGAAGGCATTTTATAAAGGGCGAGTGGATAGGGTACGACAATTGTTTCAATCGATTGACCTAATGACTGTAAAATTTTATCACCGATTTCATGACCATAAAGATCATTTATCTCTTTGAAATTATCAATATTGAGCAATATTACAGCGTGATAATGGTTCGAATTGAGTTGTTGGATTAAGGCTTTACGGTTGGGTAGCTTGGTGAGCGAATCATGGTAAAGCTGATGCTGTAATTTTCGATTAAGTTGTGAGGACTCTTTATTGATTCGAGAAATAAGTGTTTTAAATCCAATATGAAGAATGACTAAAAGGATAAGCAACAATCCAATACTGATAAATATGAGCCAGCGAACTTCATGCTCATAAGCAACTTCATCTTCCGTTATGTCCAAAGCACAAATCATTTTTGCAAGAGGTTTATCGGTATAGGTAAGAAGATCACGAGATGCAATAACATAGGTATGTCCATTGATAGTATGGCGCACTGAAGAAGCTAAGTTATAATCATGGGGAAGGTTCTGAAATAGTGGATCATTATTGGAAACAATTGAATACGAGGCATACTGCTTCAAATGGCTTGTGGGTAGAAGTTTTTTGAGTGTGTCCGTATGGATGGCGATAGCACTTTTAATCGCTGAGTGGCTATTGAGACGTTCTTGTACCCTTTCAATTTTGGCGGCTACATTAAGAACACCAATAAATTTTTTATTTTTAAAGATAGGGATGATTTTTACCAGTGAAATATTATAAAGGGTGACATCAAGGGAGACAATAGCATGATGAGTCTGAATGGCTTCGGCGATCATAGGACGTTTTTTTAGGAGATTGTCACCAAATTTTGTTGGATCTTGAAGACGTAGAAAATGGGTTCCATCGGCATTGATAAAACCTGTTAAATCTACTTCTCCCTCGTTGTGGGCTTTGGTAAAATAGGGGAGAGCAAGGGAATAAAGCTTCTTTCTATCTCCCGATTCAAATGCGTTTACAATAGAATAATCGGTCATCATCTCGTAGGCAAAATGGTTGAGCCCATTTTCGGTGTCGAAAACAGAGAGTTCAAAAGCATTTTTAAGAAGTTCACGATGGGAGGAAGTTTTTTCGGCTAATACACGTTTTTCATCTTGAAAAATAGAATAGACAAAAAAAGTAATAAGGATTAGTACTATGGTCATAGCATAGAGTGTCGCACGAATCCGTATCGCTTCCATTTTAGCCCTTACTGATAGATTGTGAGTGGTTAAAAAGGATCGACCCTAATCTTACCATAGTCGAACCGCACTCAATCGCCAGCTCAAAATCACCGCTCATCCCCATGGAACAAATCGTAGCATTGGGAAGTTTTTCAAACAACGATCGTGTAAGTGTAAAACTTTTTTTGACAACATCAATTTCATCAGTATGCGCTCCGATACTCATTATCCCTTGCAGGTGTAATGCAGGACATTGTTCAATGATTTGAGCATACGCGTCATTGAACTCTTCAGGGGTAAATCCTGATTTACTCTCTTCGTAGGCTGAGTTGACTTGTACCAATGCCCGAAGTGTTTTCCCATCACGAGTCAGCCGCTCATTAAGAGCATGTGCAATCTCGAGTGAGTCGATGGAGTGGAGCAGTTGGGGATTCAACGAGAGGAGGGTGTTGATTTTATTTTTTTGCAAATTGCCGATAAAGTGCCACTCTAGCGGCAAAGCATCAAGCTCTTCCACTTTGGTTTTCATATCTTGGACTTTATTTTCTCCAAAGGCACGCTGACCGATGGCATAGAGGGCTTTGATCTCCTCAACGCCGACGTATTTACTCGCAGCAACAATTTTGACAATATGATGATCGCTGACACGTAGCCGAGCTTTTTCTATCCGCTCAATAATGGCATCAAAATTGCATTTTTGTTCTAAAGGTGTCATTGGGTTAGCCTTGTAATATCGTTATAAAGTCCTAGAACCATAAGCCCTAGAAGCATTACCCATCCACCGATGGTAAGATTGGTAATAATGGCTTCACTAGGGGCACGACGACGAATCATCTCATAGAGATTGAACATTATATGTCCCCCATCAAGGGCAGGGATAGGGAGGAGGTTCAAAACGCCTAAATTAACAGAGATTAAAGCGGTGAAGAAGAAGAGAGACATCCAACCGTACGCCGTGGCATCCGCCGTGATTTTGACGATACTCACAACTCCCCCAACCTCTTTGGCAGGGACAACCCCTGTGATGAGTTTTTCAACTCCTTGGAAGATCAAAAAGGAGGTCTCATAGGTTTGGGTAGATGCGTACTTGATCGTCTCAAGAAATCCAAGATGGAGAGTATAGGTATCCCCTGCTGGGGCAATCCCTATCATCGGCTGTTGAATTTTCTCTTTGAACATATTGGTCGTTTCGGTCATTTTCGGATTTAAGAGGAGAAAAATACGAGTGTTGTTACGCTCGATAGCTAGCGTTAAACTACCGGTAGACGCTTTGATTTTCTCCGAAAGTTCATCCCATTTTGTAATCTCTTCTCCATTGATAGAGAGA
>Ga0172379_10012222_pt1 | contig 10092 bp, 7 predicted proteins | sample GrowelOW334metaG_FD_119756 | JGI IMG/M metagenome (GOLD analysis project Ga0172379, IMG submission 119756) | Groundwater microbial communities from an aquifer near a municipal landfill in Southern Ontario, Canada - Groundwater well OW334 metaG | ecosystem: Environmental > Aquatic > Deep...
AAATGAAAGAGAGCTGGCATTCAACCTTGAAATGAAATATCGCGGACTTGACGGCGCTGTTTCTGAATCAGGTAATTTCGGTGATATTGTTGCCATGCTGAAAAGCCGCCCGGCTATTCCAACAGCTGTCATTTTTCCGCAGGACAATCCGGCGCTGCGTTTCAAGAACGTGCTCCGGAAAACAAAATTGAAATCAATGCCTCTGGTTACGGGTTTCGATGATTTCGCCTTGAGGGAAAAGGGATTGGAACACCTTACGACACTCCGCGTCAACCGTGCCGGAATGGGTGCAGCCGCAGTGGATATTCTTTGCGAATCCGGCAATGACTTCCATCCGGAGATTGTCCGGATTCCAGGAACACTGATTGTCAGGGACTGATTGTTCGCCGAGATGGCAAGTGAATAAAATTTCAGTGGGAGGTGTTGAAATGAAAGAAAAAATCTCAGACGTTATCAGCATGGGAAAGGCTATTGTTATTTGCAGATCCTTTAGTCGCAAAGGATTTACACTCATAGAGTTGCTGGTCGTAATCGCAATCATATCAATCTTGGCGGCAATGCTTTTGCCCGCATTGAAAAATGCCAAGGATCTTGCCAAGGAGGCGGTGTGCAAGGGCAACCTCAAGCAATGCGCGCTTGCCGGCATATCCTACATGGGAGATTATGGCGGGGCTCTCTCTAATACTACCGGTGTTCCATCTTGGCGCTCTTGGAACTACCTTCTGTCCGATGGAGGATATGTCGCAAGCAATAACATTTTACTGTGCCCAACCCAGGCGCCTATGGCTTATTCCACCGACAAGAGCTACGGAATGGTGGGTTACACTGTGAGCTTCGCACCTCCCTTTGTCAAGTATGTCAACGCCACCTTCATCACCACGCTCCTGAGCAACAATGTCCGGGCGCCCGAGTCATCTTTCCTTTTCAGTGACTCTGTTTCCAATGCCGCTGGAGGGGGCTACGGCAAGCAAACCTACTCGATAAGCCTCTTGCCGGGTGAGTTTGGTCTGCACATGAGGCATGGGGAGCAGGTTCAATCGGCATTCCTGGACGGTCATGTGGACAAGTGCGACAAATCAAAGATAAAAGTAAACACTAATATAATGTATGGAAACAAGACTATTGGCTACATAGACAAAAATCTGATAGGCAGACTAATGAACAACTATTAGAGCGGGAGGCGATGACTTGTGATCAACAGCGTCGCTTGGCGCAATTTCCTTTGGAAGAAATATCGGTTAAATAAAATTAAAATAATACTGAGGAGTAGGAAGAATGGGAAAAATCAAAATCATGGTTATGCTCGTCGTGATTTTCAACCTTAGCGGGTTGTTGATTGCCGGGGAAAAGCTGGTTATCAACGGCAGTTTCGGTTCTGAATTGAAGGAAGGATTTCCAGAAGGATGGCACCCTAACAAGCCCGGCTATTGGGATGACTCAGGAACCATCACGTTAAGCAAAATTCCTGATACGGAAAAGAATGCGCTGAAAGTGACCTCGCAAACCAAGGCAATACATCTCTTCTACAACAAAAAGTGGTCAATCGCCGCAGGAGATAAATGTGTTGTCAAGGCGATCGTCAAAGGCAACGGTAAGGGTGGGCTGGGCATATATTACTATCCGGGTGGCGTTCTTTCGAGTAAAGAGTTCAAGGCGACTGAAGCATGGACGGAATTTACTGCGGAAATTATGATACCAAAGGTTGGAGCCTATGCCTCCGACCCAGTGATTAAAGAAATAATTGTTGTCTTATCGGTGAGCCCCGGGGTGTCGGTCGAGTTTACAGATGTTTCGGCGGAAATCCTGAAAAATGATGAGCGCGCTGGGACACCGTCCAGCGCTGGGGTGACCGGCATCGAGCTTGTCTATTCGGTATACCCGTTGGAACAGGCTCCGGTAATGGATGGCAGATGGGGCGGCAATGTCTGGAAAAATATTCCTGCCGCAACCGGTTTCAGGAGTATAAAAAATGGCAGTTTTGTATCGGAGCGCCAGACTGCTTTTAAAATTGGAACCCATGCGGAAAATCTGTACATTGCCGTTGAATGTAAAGAGCCGCAACTGGACAAAATCAAGGTTGACGAGAACAACTACAGCAAGGGCTGGTATCCGGATGACAATCTGGAATTCTTTTTCAGTCAGGACAGGTCGTCGAATGGTTACAAGCAGTTTGTCGTCAACAACTGCGGCGCGCACTGGTGCAATTTTGCCAGAACCAATACAGCTGAATCCTGGCAGTCTGTCGCTTATAAAGGCACCGACTACTGGAGCGTGGAGATTAAAATTCCATTTTCACTGCTTGGCATTGGCGGTAACATTACAACTGACCTTTTCTCGTTCAATCTGGCACGCGCCGCCTACAACAACCATGCGGATGAGATACATTCCAGCTTTGCTCCTGTAAAAACGTCTTTCTCAGATGTTGGTAATTTTGCTTTATTGACATTCTTCAAAAAAGCTTCTGTTCCCGAAGAACTGAGTGAAGCGCAGAAAAGACTGAACCCTCTGAGAAACTGGATGTGCGACAGATTGTGGAAAATCGCCAATGTCAAGGAGTATTTCTTTGCCGACAGGCAGGCTGACGACAATATCCTGCCTAACGATGGTTTCCGGCAACTCTTGACATTGAAGCAACAGGCAAAAGCGATGATTGCAGGCAAGAATATGGATGGGGCGTTTGAACTGATCAAGCAGTATGACAAGCAAATCGCCGATATCAACATGCCGAAAAAACGGCTTGTTGTTCAGGTTGCTAACCGTAATGTGAATACCAAACTGTATGTTGACGGCAAGGAACTTAAACCTGATTCTTCCGGCGAACATGTCGTTGGATTGAAGGAAGGAGTGAATGTGATCGGCATGTCGGTGAGGGCGGACGGGAAAACTCCCGGCCTGCGCCTGAGCATCCCTGGACAGCCCGAACTTGAAAGCCGCTGGCGAGTCGGCATTGCCGAGAATGACAGCTGGATGACCGGAGCGTTCGATGATCGCTCCTGGAGAAAAGCGGAACTTGACAAGGAAGGATACCTGTTGATGCCACAGGGCTCTACCGGCGACATCTGTTTCCGGCAGATTGTTCTCTGGGGCGAAAATCATTACAGCGGCCTGCCCTGTCTTCAGCCGAAGGTGCGCGAGTGGGGATTTTCCGAGAAGAGCATGGAAACTCTTTTCCATGTGCTATATTCGCCACCACCGCTGACTTATACGCTTGATGATTATGAGTTTGTACTGGATGTCCCCAAAGGATTCCAATTGCTAAAGGAAAAATATATCGATGAGAACAAGGGTGGAAAGCTCAATCGTCGGCCGCGGAAAGTGACCGAGGAGGAAGTGAAACACGAAAACCAACCCTATACCCGGTATCGGTTTGCGTTTGAACCCGCATTTGTGCAGGCAAATAATAACAATCAAGTCGCGCTGATTCCCCTGATTTTGAATGAGTATAAAAGTACGGAAAAATCATGTAAGTTCTATTTCCGGCGTATGGCTTCGGGCAATCTTACCGAACTGGAACAGACATTGCCAGTCCGCGTACTACCGCCGCTCAACGGCAGGATGCCAAAGAAGGTGATGCTTGGACAGTATGCTGCTACGCCCTGGCTGGCATTCTTGGGACAGATCAATGGCGGTCAATTATATCCAGAACATTTTGAGGCTTATATGCACCAATCATTGGATGTTGGGTTCAATTCCTGGACTATCGTTGCCTCGGATGGCGAGTATGGGAAAAAGGTGCATGACCGGGTGTTCGAACGGGGGGGGCGTGTTGTACTATGGTGTCACGCTCCTGCCCAGAACTATCCCCTCGGGGGGTGTTCCCTCGTCTCTAAGTTGGCTCTTGGGCAATTGATGCTGGCTGCGCCGGAATTCCGCGCCCGTTTATTCAACGCCCCCGAAGGGATAAAAACAGCAGGGAAACTTTGTTGTTCTTTTGTTACCGGCGAAGGGGCGGCACGGTTCAAGGAAGCGGTTAAAAAGGATATCAGCCTGATGCTCAACGGATCTGCGGAATTGAATTTCATCGGATTCCCGAAAGCGTCAGTTTACTGGACTGACTGGGAGCAAAAAGTCTGGGCGGGATCCCGTAGTTCCTGCTTCTGCGAAAACTGTAAAAATGCCTTCCGCCAATACGCGAAACTGCCGGATGCCGTGGATCTATCGGATGACAACATCTGTAAAAGCTATAACGGCAAATGGAAGGAATTTCGCGAAGAACAGGAAGGGCGCATTAACGGGGCCATTCGCGAAGCCTGCAACGAATTAGGTCTAAAATACATGCTATATGATGATGCGTTGAACGAAGGATATTGGGCGGCCTTAAAAGGGAAAATTGATATCGCCTTCCCGGGATGGCCGGGTGATGCTACGGCGATCGGCAATGGAACAAAAGAAGGGGTTGCTGTCTACAGTGCGGATCAACAGTCTCTTGACGACCGCATGACTTTCTTCCGTGAAAAGGTGGGAATGTCGCAAATTGAAGGACAGTTGTTCGCGACCGTATATGAAATTACCGATACTAAACCAGGGAGCAACTGGATTCAAGTTTCAGGATCGACGAAAGCCGGGTTCATCAATGCCAAAGGTGTGAAGGCGCAAGTTTTGCGGGTTGTGGCGGCATTTCATGGGGGCGTAGACCTTGGTTGCGCAGCAAATCGCTGTGCCGGCCAACTCTATTATATCGGCGAGGCAACAAGGATGATAGCTGAATATGAAGATCTTTTCTACGACGGGAAACGTGAAGACGGTCTTGCGGAATCCGAACAGTTGAAATACCCGAATCTCCTTGTCCTGACAAAAGGCGATGAACGGCTGGTATTGCTGTTCAATGAAACCGACAAGCCAGTCAAGGCTGAGTTGAACAACAAAAATCTGAAGGTCGGACAGGGCGCATCAATTTTCGGAAGTTCTGAGAAAATCAGCAGTCCTGAAAAAATGAGCGTTACGGTGGATGCCGGAGACGTGGCGGCCGTCCATATCAAGTGAAGTTACAAGGAGTCGAATAATGCAATACATTAAAAAAGTGTTAAAACGTTATGAAGATGAGCTTCTGAATTCCATTATTCCGTTCTGGGAAAAACATTGCGTTGATTCCGAAGATGGCGGTTACTATTCATTTCTGGACCGTATGGGGAATGTGTATGATACGGACAAGCATATTTGGTCTGAATGGCGGATCGTCTATATGTTTTCGACGCTGTTTACGTCGGAATATTCCAGACCTGAATGGCTGGAGATTGCAAAACACGGCTTTGAGTTTCTGACAAAATATGCTAAAAGAACGGATGGCAGTTATTATTTCACTCTTAATAAAAAAGGTCTTCCGGTAGCATCGGAATTTCCTTCATTTTCTATTTATTCAGAAAGTTTTGCCGCAATTGGCGCAGCAGCTCTTTATGCGGCGACAAATGATGACAAATGTCGTGATGAAGCGGTTTCGGCCTACAATATCTTTAAGAAAAACATCAACATTGGCTTATCCCGAAAGCCTGAATTATCAGGTCAGAAAAAAAGAAAATCGCTTGGACATCAGATGATTCTCTGCAATGCGGCATTCGTACTGAATGAATGTTTTAACTTCTCGAAATTCGACTCTGACATAGACTCCGCGATAGAAAATATTTTCACATTCTGGAACGATGACTTGGGCATGTTCTTCGAAAATATTTCCATGGACGGGAGTTTTGACTTGGACTCATGCGAAGGCCGCCTGATTAATCCGGGACATGCCCTAGAAGCGATGTGGTTCATCCTGCAATATGCCGAAAAGAAAAAAGACGCTCGGCTGATTGCCAAGGCATGCACCCTGACTGGCAAGATTCTTGATTATGGATGGGACAAGGAGTTTGGCGGAATATTTTATTTTAAAGACGCCTTGGGAAAGCCATTACCTGAGCCCAAAGCCTGTTTTAAGGTTTGGTGGAGCCAGAATGAAGCAGCTATTGCAGCTCTTTACGCTTATAGGCTTTCGGGCAAGAAGTCTTTTCTTGAACGTTTCAAGGACATTGACAGATGGTCGTGGAAGAATTTCCGTGATCCGGAATACGGCGAATGGTTCGGATACGTTGACAAAAAAGGAAATGTCTGCCATGCATTCAAGGCCAATGGCTGGAAAACGTTCTTTCACATTCCACGTTATCTGTTCACCTGCATAAAACTGATGAAATCATTGAATCAAGCTGATTCCAAAATAAACTGAAAAAAGGAGTATGGAAATGCTGAACAAGAGTAAAGTCAATGTCCCCGAACGTTTCAAGGATCATCCTGTCTTCAACACTCTGCACTGCGGAATGAATTTCGGTTTCATGGCAAAACGCGGTTATTACAGCAGAAAAGAAGTACTGGCATATCCCGCAAGAATGTCAAAGGCTGGCATCAACTGGACTACGCTTAATGCGAACTTCTGTCAGGAACACTTTTATTCCAGAAAAATGTTTCTGGACTTCAATTACTCGTCTGGGGAACTGGAACTTGCCGAGATGGCAAGGAGATTGCATGACAACGGAATAAAGATATTATTCAAACCATGCCTGACCCTTCTTGATAGCGCCTGGATGGGGATGGTCAATTTTCCGGACGGTCAACAGCAGATACAGGGGTTAAAAAGTTCATATTGGGATGAATGGTTCAATAGTTTTACCGAATCCGCCAAATATTTTGCGGATTTCGCGGAACGTCTGGAACTTGATGCGCTTATTGTCGGCGCTGAATATTACGGGACGGAAGGACAATCTGACAAGTGGAGCAAGGTGATTGAAGAAGTTCGAAAGATTTATCCGGGGCCCCTGACCTATGAATTTACCTGTGCTTCACGCAAGGCTTATTCCCTTGACTGGTTCAAAGGTCTTGACTTTCTGAGTTATAGTTATTATCCTCCGGCCTGTGCCAAAAATGCTGAACCGCCAGTCTTGCGCAGCAATCCGCCTTGTACTGTGGACGATATGGTAAATTATCTGAGTTCCAGAAAAGCGAAAATCATGTCAATCAGCGAACGCTTTGACAACAAGCCGATTGTGTTTACTGAAATAGGCGTCAGGTCGGGGCATGGTTGTGCTATGAGTCCTGTTGACTTCATGCAGGAGACTTATTATGATGGAGAAGAGCAGGCAAATTATATGGAAGCGGTTTTCCGCACCTTCTGGGAGCTTCCGCAGTGGATGGGCCTGTACTGGTGGAAATGGGATGAAACCCAGAACCGCCCGCATTATCACACGGATCCGAAAGGCGACATGGGCTTTACGATTGAAGGGAAACCGGCTGAAAAAGTCCTGAAGCAATGGGCTTCAAAAGAAAAATGAACGCTCAAATTAAAGAATTTCTGGATAAAATCGACGAAAAGTATCCTCGGCTGCGGGTGGAGCCAGATCGCAGAGCCGAACTTATGCAATTCGGCTGGATGGCCGACTTGGCCTTTCAATACGGAACTTCCTTTTTTCTCTGAAAAACGGAAATCGTATGATACGCCTTAAGACAGGATTTTTTGTGTGTATTTCATGGTTGAAAAGTAAAAGTCTAGCAGGAACAAGGAAAGAGAGACAATGGAATCAAAGGAAAGAGTTTTACGTGCGATCCGGCATCAGGAAATTGACCGCATCCCCAGTTATTTCATGAGCGATGGAAACATAAGCTCCAAACTTGCGGACAGGCTCAAGCTCGATTCGTCCCAACTGGGTTACCTGCAGCCCGGGCATTTTGATTTGAACGATCGTCTCGGATGTGATATTGCCTTCATATGGCCAAATATTATTGTTCCTCCGGGAAGGAAATATTTTTCCTGCGGAAGCGTACATGCCGCTCTTCATGACGGAACTGTGATTTTCGAAAAAATGCCTCTGGAAGACGCAACCAGTGTTGACGATATCCTGAAATATAAATGGCCCAGCCCCGACTGGTCCGACTACACAATCCCCTTGTGGATGCTCCCGGTTTTAAAAGATAAAGCTGTTTGCGCTTATGACATGAACATCCTTCTTCTATATGCAATGGGTATGCGTGGCATGGAAAATTTGATGATGGACATGGCAAGCGAACCGGATATGGCACACGCTGTTTTTAAAAAAGTCAGCGATCACCACTGTGAACGCATACGGCGTTTTTTAACGGTCAATGAAGGTCTGGTTGACATTGTCGGAATCGGCGACGACGTGGCCGGACAGAATGGCATGTTTTTCAGTGTGGACATGTGGAGAGAATATATAAAACCGTATCTCCAAAAAGCTGTTGATTTATGCAGTGAATTTAAAGTCGTACCATACTTCCATGGATGTGGTGGCTTCTCGGTGCTCTACAAGGATTTTATTGAAATGGGCATAACCTGCACCGGGCGCTTGCAGACGGAGGCAAAAGGCAACAACTTCGCCAACATAAAAAAGGAATTCGGAAAAGACCTGTGTCTCTGGGGCGCCATCGACGCCCAGCATAAAGTCATCGAAGGGAATCCGGATAAAGCCAGGGAGCATGTAAAAAAACTCCTTGCCGAAAATTATGACGGAACAGGATTTATTACCGGTCCAACTCATTCTTTCACGGAGGACACACCGATCGACAATATATTGGCTGTCTATGAAGTCTTGCGCGGCAATTCCTGAATATGATTTCATAAGGAGTCGTGCAGAAACAACTTTTTGAACAGGGAAGGTGTCTTATGATATCAAGCAAGGGTCGTATGTTTAAAATCTCGCTGATTTGCCATCTCGCCATGATTGTCGCCTTTCTTGCAACAGCATCAAGCGCAGCGCTAGCAAGCACCGCAGCGTCTGCCAATAGAAAGAAACTTATGAATAATTATGATTTCACCAAGGTCGTCGCCTATATCGAATCTGAATTAGCCAAAGGAACATTCCCCGGCGCATCGCTGATCGTTGACCACCACGGCATGGTAGTCTTCCAGCAAAATTGGGGTACTTATTGCAGTCCGACACGCCGGGATACACCTGTCGATAACAATGTCAGCCACATGCTCTATTCCGTTTCAAAAGGCATATCCGCGACGGTTATTGTCATTGCGCATCAGCAGGGGCTTATCGATTATGATGCTCCCCTCTACACCTATATTCCGGAATACCGTGGAAAATGGAAAGACACCTGCACCATCCGTCACCTCCTCACCCACTCGGCGGGCATCCCAAATTGCGCCCTGAAAGCGGTGGATACGCCGGACGCATGGGAAAATGCAGTAGCAGTCTGTTGCACGTATGCGGTGGAGTGGGAACCGGGATCGCGCACCGCATATCATGCCACCACGGGTATGCTCCTGGTCTCCGAAGCCGTGCGCCGTGCATCGGGACTGCCAACTTGGGAGGCTGTCTGCCGCAAACTTCTGTTTGATCCGCTGGACGCAAAAAGCCTGACCTTCATCGTCCCGGAGCAGGATGTGCAAGTCGCGCTCACCCCACAACCCGCAGCCCTGTCGAATCCACCGAAAAATCCATGTGATTACTGCCTCCTCCCAGGGCATCCCGGCGGCGGATGCGTCGGCAAGGTGGAGGATGTGCTCAAAGTCCTTCGGTTGAACCTCAATGATGGAATGTACAACGGAAAACGGCTCATAGATGAAGAAGAGATGCAGGAGATGCACCGGATCCAGTATGAGAAACAGATTGCAGAAGCAGAAGCCAAAGGAGCGGCACCCACCCACGAACCCTGGGGTCTGGGATGGCTTGTCAAACACAATCTCAAAAATCACTGGTTCGGATTTGGCGACCTTGCCAGCCCCAAAGCCTTCGGACATGCAGGAATAAGCACCGTCATTACTGTCGCCGAGCCGGAACGTGACTTCGCGCTGGTATTCCTGACCACCGACGTCCCAAAACCACCAGGAACAGATCCTGGCATAATCCGGAACAAAGTAACAGACATGGTAACCGAAGCCATAATAAAATCCAACCGGTAAAGAGTATCAAATTAATCGGGTATTGATGACGAATCAAAAAATGAGGTTATTGCTATGAGAATGATGACAACCGTAGCGGCTCGTCCATGGAATGAACCGATGGTCATTGAGAGCCTCGTTGAAATGCGCTCGTTCATCAACCAGGAGCATTTCCGATACAAGCAATGGTCGAAGGAAAAAATGGCCAGGGTTGACGAGGTTTC
>Ga0172379_10012223_pt1 | contig 10091 bp, 7 predicted proteins | sample GrowelOW334metaG_FD_119756 | JGI IMG/M metagenome (GOLD analysis project Ga0172379, IMG submission 119756) | Groundwater microbial communities from an aquifer near a municipal landfill in Southern Ontario, Canada - Groundwater well OW334 metaG | ecosystem: Environmental > Aquatic > Deep...
CCGGACCGTCAACCGCGTTGTCACAATTTGGTCAGCGTCCGAGACAAATGGGGCATCAATGGGAACCGGTCCCGGTTTGCTGATGCGCACCAGAATCTCATCCCCCACTTTTACATCGAGCCTTATAGCCAGGTTATCACTGATAACGGCTTCATTATCTGCCATTGAGGGGTCAAAGGTTTCCCCACTCAATACTTGTTGGAAGGGAACATCAATGCCGTAAACCTGGATTTTAGGTATCCGGATGGTTCCACCACCAGCCGATACCGATCCCTGGAGTTGAAGCACTGCAGCGGAGGGAATCTCCAGTTCTGCCGACATCCTTATCGCCAAAGAATCAGTGAGATAACGGTCGCCCGCTGAAACCGACAAATCAGCTTCACCCAGCCTGATCCCCACCAGGTTCTTCAACCCGCTCCGCACTGAATCGCCAACCACCAATGCCCCGGTGATCACGGCCATACCGATTGCCATCCCGAGTGCCACCGTCAGGTTGCGTACCCGGTAATGCCATAAACTCCTCGCTACAAACTTCCTGAAATCCAAATTATAAATTACTAATACGCCAATTATCACTAATTTCAATACGGAGAAGTGTCATCCCCGCGAAGGCGGGGACCCCGTCACGCTGGCAGGATTTCCGCCGGCGGTGACCCCTCCGCGCTGGCAGGATTTCCACCGGCAGGCACCTCTTTTTTATGCACCTAAACTCTTCAATTCAACCACTCTCCCCATCTTCCCGGCCAACTCCGGCGAGTGGGTTACCATGATGATCGTCTTGCCGTCAATCTTATTGATCTCCAAAAGCAGCTCAATCAGGTTCAGGGCGTTGACTTCATCCAGTGCTCCGGTGGGCTCATCAGCCAGAATCATCTCAGGATCGTTGATCAAGGCACGGGCAACTGCTGTTCGCTGACATTCTCCTCCGGAAAGCTGTCCCGGTAGCTGATCACGCACCTCCCAAAGGCCCATGCGCCTGATTAAATCCCCGGCCCGTTCTTTGTAAAAACCGCGCCTGGGCTTGTCCGGCCTGGCCAGGGTGGGGATCAGTACATTTTCCAAAAGTGTGCATTGGGGCAGCAAATGATGAAGCTGAAATACCTGACCGATCGAATGGCTTCTGTATTTGTCAAGTTCAGCGGCAGATAATGCGGCAAGATTTTGCCCGTTGAACTCTATCGATCCACCATCAGCACTGTCAAGTGCGGCAATCAGATTGAGCAGGGTGGTTTTGCCCGACCCTGACGGGCCCATGATAGCCAGACTGTCCCCTCGTTTTACTTCCAGGGAAAGATCGTGCAGGACCATCCGGAGTGTTGGCGTTCCGGGTTTACCATAACATTTACGCACATGTTCGAGCCGGAGCATATTAGTTGATTTATTTAGGCTCATTTCACGGATTCATAGGCATTAACTAATTCTCTTGCATGGTTAAATATGTCGAAATATTTATGAACACCTTCATATCCCGACTGACTCAAACTGCCCAGCAGGTGAGGTTCAGATAATATCCTGGCCAGTGAATCGGACAGCACCACCGGCTGATTGGGCTCATAGACGAGTCCGCCGCCTGATTTTTTGATGATTTCGGGAAAGGCTCCCAAAGCGGGCTGAACCACCGGGACTCCGGAAGCCATGGATTCCAGCAGATAAAGTCCGAAAGCTTCACCGATCCGAACGGGAACCGATACCACCGATACTTTGCGGAAAAATTCTTTGCGGCCTTCTTCCTCAAAATCTTCCTGAAATTCCACTCGGCCCTCCAGACCGCATTCGTTTATTCTTTTCTTTAATTTGCTGATATAGTGCTTGTCATCCCCGGTTGATCCCCCGGTAAGTATCAGTTTGACATCCTCATATCCTTCCCTGTCCTTGAGGCTGATGAAGGCTTCAACCAGGATGTCAAGTCCGTTCTCTTCGCACATCCTGGAAATGAAACCGATGTTCCGGGGCTTGTCCGAAACGGGAATGTACTCATAATCACTCGGATCAATACCCAGATAAATTGTTCTGACCATTTCATCGGTCAGATCGATCCGGTCCTTCATCAATGCTGAAAAGTAGTGGCTGACTGATATGAACCGGTCGATGGACCGGGCATTTTCATGCATCAGGTTCCATGCTTCCTGGCGGAATTCAGGCTTCATGACGTCAATCCATACATCCTCGTCCTGCAAAGAGCAAAACACCTTGACACCCAACTTCTGCTTGATCCTTGGTGCTAATCCCGATAACAGGGCATTTGACAGATGAACTACATCAGCCGGATAATGAATCTTTATCCAGTCAATCATACGGTCGAGTTCTTCATGTTGATGGCCATGTTCCCCTTTTAGCATCGATATGGTCATCTCACTCAGACCTTTAGCTCGAGTTGAACCTGCCATTCCTGCCGCCAGCTTCAGCATGGGCTTTGAATTCAGCAGGGTGTCGAACCACTTCGGCGCTTTCTCGAACACCGGATACAATTGTTTCAGGTAGATGCTTATGGCCCCATAAAAAACAGGAACCTCACCCAGATCGTGTTCGTTGGCAAAAAGCGGCAGGTACATGGGAATCTTGATCACTTCATGACCCATTTTCCTCAGTGCCATAACATATTTACTATCGCGCAGGCAGTTACCGCAATAAAAACTACCGCCTGAGCCCGGGATGATGTGAATTATTCTCATTTTGTTAACCTGCTCACGAAAAGTGAAAGTTATATCTTGTATTCAAAGCTAAATAATATCCGGTGTCTGGGATCATAGGGTTTGGCAAATGCAAATACCCCCTGGTAATTGAGACAAAGGGTTATCCCTTTAATCGGAGCAATCGAAAAACCGGTTATCAGGGCATTCTGGCTGGCGACAATAGTTGTGGGAATCCAGGCAGTTTCAGCCTGATCCTTTAGCCACACCCGGTCGTACCTGAACAGATAGCTAAGGCTTTTATAAATCCTGATGCATGTGAAAGCAGTTCCGCCAAAAGTGCTCAGTCCGGGTACATTCAGATAATCTCTAACATGGATAAACTCAACTCCGACCCGCACCCTGTCTCCGGTCCGATAAGTAATATATGAATTAATCAATTGTTCTTTAGCGGTATAGCGAGGCTCACCTGTTGATTTCAATTGGTAAAACACCCGTGCTGTCAAACCTTCAACCGGAAAGAAATTCACACCGCCTGCAAATCTTAGTTTGCCAAAATTATCCTGATCGATCCTTGGACCTTCACCATTGGTGATCGCCCCATCAACGGACCATTGTTTGCTGATCCTGTAATAGGCAATGATCCCGAGATCGGAACTGGTAATACCATAATAACGGTCCTGAAAAGTTTCAGCCACAAACCGGTATCCATAGAAAGTCTCAAAAGGAATGAAGTTGGTTTGGTTCACTGCCCCGGCCTCAATGGCTAGCCGGTCGTTGGGGGTCCATCTTAGGTTGGCCACTTTCAGGTACATGGTATTCATCGATCCGGGCAGACGGGTTCGATCGATCAAAACCCTTGAAGACCAGTGTTTATCAAACTGATACTGAAATCCGAACATCATCCTGCCGATCCAGAAGGAATAATCCTTTTCAACATCTTTCGTCGGATTATACTCGGCATTCGCAAAAAAATGAACAATCGGCTTCAGCCTGACATAATCAAAAGTTTTCACTTTCGCACTATCCTGTCCCCGTACCATCCCGCCCACCGAAATAACTACCGCAATCAGCATCAATATTATTCTCACCATAACTTCCTGTACCTCTAATTCAACAAACCTTAACCTCTAACCATTAACCATTAACCTCTAACCAATTAACCCCTAACCTCTAACCACTAACTACCTCCCCAAACCATACACCCACCCATCCTGTCCCCCTAAAAAGATCTTCCCATCAGCAACCGCCGGATTGCTGAAAACCGGTGTTCCGGTTTCATAGGTCCAGACTAAACCACCATCGCTGAGTTTAAGCAGGATCAGATCTCCACGCATATTGGCAACCAATACTTTATCCTGACAAATCAATGGAGAAGCATCAACTTTTTCACCTGTATTGTATTTCCAGATCAGCTGACCATTTAATTTGCCGAGACAATAAACATGCCTGTCGCGGCTGCCGGTAAGTACCCGGTCACCGCTCACCGCGGCGGATGCCACAAAAGGAAGCTGCGCCTTGTCGTTGGTATATTTCCAGGATATCTTTTTCTCCGCCAGGCTGACACAGGAAAAACCTCCGTCATAATCACCGACGAACGTCAATCCGTCAGCGGTAGGCGCAGATCCGGGAACATAGGTAGCCACATCGATCTTTTCAGATATTTTGCCGGTAACAATATCGACGACATGCAAAAAACCGTCGCAGCCCCCGAAGATCACCTTTCCGTCAACACAGGCGGCGGCTCCGTTAATGAAGTTATCGGATTCGTATTTCCAGATTCCTTTGCCGGTAGCAGCATCAATGCAATGCAGGTTGTAATCATAACTGCCGACCAGGATTCGGGTTGTATTGCCTGATTTCCACCAGTTGGCCGAACCGCTGATCTGTCCCTCCGATTCATATTTCCATTTTACGTGCCCATCCTTCAGGTTAAGGGCAAATAAAATGCCAGTAAGATTTCCCACATAGACGATATTGTCGAGGATCAGCGCCGGGGCTTCTATTCCGTTGCCGGTATCCATCTTCCACATTAATTTTCCGTTCAGGTCGAGTGCATAAACAAAACCGTCCATTGAACCAACAACCATCATATTCCCGGATACCACCGGCGAGGCTTTGATTTCATCACCCGCTTTAAACTTCCACAACTGCCGGATCTTTTCCGGGATTTTTTCATTTACAAAGCCCGTCAATGCCTGATTTCCCCTCGCTTCCCCCCTGTTTTCTCCTCTTACTTCCCTCTGCACCGCCCCCTTCTCTGTCATCCCCGCGAAGGCGGGGCAAGCATCACGTCCTGCACTGTGCTCCATTGTCATCCCCGCGAAGGCGGGGACCTCGTCACGCTGTACGAACCCTATCAAAAGCACTGCTAATACGCACAAAACCGCGCTTCTCACTTCCTCCCTCCTTTCATCGCCAATGCCCCGGTAGGACATGCATTTGCCGCTTCTTCAGCGGTATGGGTGAGCCCTTCCCGCAATGATTCGCTGAAGGGTACACCGATTACCACATCAAATCCCCGGCCGATAAAGGTGAGACCGAATTCTTCTTTATAGAGAGCCGTAATTCTTACGCATATGCCGCATTTGATGCATTTCTGCGGTTCATATACCACTGTTTCGTGCTGAAATTGTTTGGTCACAGGTTTACGTTGCGGCCCCTGGAATCTTTTTTGCTCGGCGCCATATTCATCCGCATACATCCTGAGCAGGCAGGTTTCCGGTTTCCGGCACTCACAATGCAGGCATCTTGCAGCCTCGGCTATAACTTCATCCGCTGTCATCCCGGCAGCAAACCCGAGAGCCGGTTCAATCCGGTTCCCAGCCACCGATTCTTTCAGGTATTCAACGGCCTCGGATTCCATCAGCCGGCCAAAACGGGAATTGAACATCCGGCGCTCCCCCACAACCGGCTGTCCCGCAAGCTGCTGCCTGATTTTCCAGGCTGCCTCTTTCCCGAGGGCTGAGGATTTTATGGCCATCTTTGGTGCCTTCTCCAAAGGATAAACCACCGCATCAAAATCCTTTTCCAACTGTTTGATTCCTGCTGGATCAATCTCCGAATTCATTTTAAATGTCACCCCCGACTGCCTGATCCGTTCGATCTCCTGTTCCAGTACCTCCAGCGGTAGCAATTCAGGGGGTACAGAATATCGCAAGGCCCCGCCCGGCAATGGATTCCTGTCAAATATTATGCACTGATAACCAAATAATTGTAAATACCACGCAGCCGACAGACCGTATGGTCCCGATCCGATAATCGCCACCCGACCCTTCGCCGGGGCGGCCTGTAGTGACAGATTATTATCTGTCTCTACACGATCCTCGGCAGAGGTCCCTGCACCAAAATCCCCTGCATACCGTTTTAGAAAACAAATCGAGATCCCTTCATCGACCGCACCTCTCCGGCAAGCACCCTCACAAGGGGCAGGACAAATCCTCCCGAGAATGGATGGCAAAGCAATATCTTGAATTACAACTTGATAGGCATCTTCAAATTTGCCCTGTGCCAATAATCGGTTCATCTCCGGAATATTCATATGGGCCGGACAGGTGATTGTGCAGGGAGCCTCGCAATCACCGACATGATCGCTCAGCAGCAGATCGAGTGCGGTTTTCCGGGCTTCCCTGATCTCATCATTCATGGTGACAATATTCATTCCCTCGCTCGCTTTCACCGTACAGGAAGTGAATAGCTTGCCGCTGCTTTCCTCTTGTACCATACAGATCATGCAGGAAGCGAAATGGGGCAGATCGCCGTTATGGCACATCGAAGGGATGCTGATACCCAGCTGCAGCGCGGCTTCCATAACCGTGGTTGTGGTTTCCACACTCAGATTTTTCCCATCGATGGTCAGTTCAATCATTTTTTATCAGTCTTTTATAACCGCCTCAACCGGACAAACCAGCCGGCAGGTGTCGCATTTAATACATTTTTCAAGATCAATCTCATGCTGCTCATGGGGACGGAATTCGATGGCATCCACCGGACATTTCTGAGCACACAGCGTACACCCGATGCACTTGTCGTTGATGGAATAGGTAATCAGGTCGGCACATTTGCCCGTCGGACACCGCCCGTTAATATGCGCTTCATATTCCTCCCTGAAATAGCGGAGCGTCGTAAGGACAGGATTCGGAGCCGTTTGACCGAGTCCGCACAAACTCCCTTTCTGTGTCCAGCCGGCCAGTGTTTCCAGCTCAGGCAGATCACCCGGTTTTCCCTTACCCGAGCACAGGCGGTCAAGAATATCGAGCATGCGTCTTGTCCCAATCCGGCAAAACGTGCATTTCCCGCATGATTCCTTTTGGGTAAATGATAAAAAATACCGCGCCATATCGACCATGCAGTCGGTATCATCAAGCACCACCATGCCTCCCGATCCCATCATGGCTCCAAGCTCTTTCATCGATTCAAAATCGATCGGGGTATCAGCCAGGGATTCAGGGATACAACCTCCCGAGGGTCCGCCGATCTGGATCGCCTTGAACTTGTTGCCATTGGCAATGCCCCCGCCGATCTCTTCCACAATCTCACGGATGGTGATTCCCATAGGCACCTCAATCAGGCCTCCCCGGTTGATCTTTCCGGCAAGGGCAAATACCTTGGTTCCTTTGCTTTTCTCGGTTCCCAAACGGTTAAACGCCTTGGCTCCCTTACGGATAATCCATGAAACCAGGGCCAAAGTCTCTGTATTGTTCACCAGGGTCGGCGCATTCCAGAGTCCGGATACGGCGGGGTAGGGTGGACGCTGCGTTGGAAATCCGCGGTTCCCTTCGATGGACTTGATCAGCGCAGTTTCCTCTCCGCACACAAAAGCACCTGCCCCTTCATATAAATGAATATCAAACGAATATGAGCTTCCAAAAATTTGCGGGCCGATAATCCCGGCTTCACGGCAATTATTTAATGCCGCACGGATTCGTTTCACCGCCAAGGGGTACTCGGCGCGTATATAAAAATATCCTTCCGATGCACCGACTGCATATCCGGCGATGAGCATTCCCTCAATCACCCGGTAAGGATAGGATTCCAGCAGCATCCGGTCCATAAAGGCTCCGGGATCTCCTTCATCTCCGTTGCAGATGACATATTTAACCGCAGATTCCTCACGGGCAACCAATTCCCATTTTATTCCCGAAGGAAATCCTGCTCCACCGCGACCCCTGACCCCGCTGTCCTTGATTTCCTGAACCACCTGTCCCGGAGTCAAACCGGACAAACATTTACGAAGTGCCAGGAATCCCTGCCGGCTCTAATATTCCCTGATATCCAAAGGGTTTATCACTCCCCTGAATTCAGTAGCCAGTGGAACCTGCCGCCCCAGGAAGGAGAAAATATGCTTTTCCCTGATCTCTGATGAATATCTTTCGATCCCTTCCCAACTGCTGTCGTTCTGGATGGAATCGATCAGGTTAAATGTTTTAACACTCAGCTTTTTTAACAGGGAGGGTGGATTGAAATGCTTCTCGATAATGCTTTTAACATCTTTTGGATCGACATGCGTGTACAGGATCGGTTCACCCTGTGTGGGCACGATTTCCATCAGCGGCACCTGGTGGCACATCCCGACACAGCCAACTGATTTGAGTCTGACCTGCAACCCGTTATCATGAACCGTTTCTTCAACCGCTTCCCGGATACCTTCACTTCCGCTTGCCACGCAGCACGATCCCAATCCTATCCTGATCTCCCCCTCAATTTCTTTACCTTCTCCCGTTCTATACGATTTCTTATCTTTTTTCCCTTTCTGCCGCTGGAAGTCTTCCAGAATTTTCCCTGCCTGGTCGGGCGCCACGTGCCCGTAAGTGATCCCGTCAATCTGAACCACAGGGGCCAGGGTACAGCAGCCCAGACAACTTACCTTTTCCAGGGTAAACAAGCCGGCTTCGTCAGTTTCCTCCTCTCCGGTCAGTTTTAGTTCCCGGTGCAGGGCATCAAAGATCAGCGAAGCTCCCTTAACATGGCATGCAGTCCCCACACATACCCTGATCATATGCTTACCGACCGGTTTCAACCTGAACTGTGAATAGAAACTGGCCACACCGATGATCTGCTCAGGAGTGATCTCTGTAGAGGCACATACCTCCCGCAAGGCCTCCTCCGGAAGATAATTATGTATCTTCTGGATAGCCTGTAAAATGGGGATCACCGCCTCCCGGCCCTTACCGGTCTGCAGCAAAATCGATTCTATTTCGGTTCTAATAGTGGTCATTTTATTTCAGATGCCACCAGCCTTCTGATAACATCCTCTCCAATCTTAACTCTCTTAACTCTCTTACCTCTCTTAACCTCTCTTAACTCTCTTACCTCTCTTAACCTCTCTTACCTCTCTTACCCTCTCTTACCCTCTCTTAACACTCTTAACCTCTCTTAACACTCTTACCCTCTCTTACCCTTTCTTACCTCTCTTAACCTTTTCTACACTACTTTCCAACGCAAAACAGCGACTTCTCCCCCTTCAAGTATATCGCACCCTGGGCGAACGCTGGTGTTACCACCGATTTTTCCCCCAGCAACGGGTTCCCCAGACTGGTTAGCGTGCGGTCGACTTTGAAAATATGCATGGCCCCGCTGCGGTCCATCACATACACTTTTCCTTCAGCAATCATCGGTGAACCGTAAAATCCCTGATCATATTCCTTTTCCCATTGTTTGGCCCCGGTTTTTGCATCATAGCAGGCAAACATCCCGTAACTGGTGGCAATGAAAAGTAGACCGTTGCTGACAGCCGGACTGGCTGCTTCGGGAAGATATTCATCGGCCTGCCAGACGATCACTGATGGAGTTCCGGGTTTTATGGCGGCCAGCGTGGCATATTCGTTAGCCGCGAAAATCAGTCCATCGGCATATGCTGCCGAGGGTCCAACTTCCCCTGACAAGCAATCGATAGCCCAGATTTGGGTGCCTGTCTCGAAATCATATCCGGCAACGGTTGGTGATGAGGTGGTGATAATCTGCATCTTGCCGTCAATCTCCACCAGGATCGGCGATGACCAGGAAATCTTTGATTTTCTCGGGGTATCCCATTTAATATCACCGGTCAGGTTGTTCAGGGCCAGCAAACGGCCGCCCTTATTGGTGTCGAACTGAACGATTACTTTATCTTTCCAACAGATCAATGAGGAGGAGTGACCGTAATGATTATCAGGCACACCCAGGTTTTTGGCCCACAGCCGTTTCCCTTCCAGATCGAGTGCAAGCATATCTCCGGTTGCAAAAATGGCATAGACATGCTGTCCATCGGTAGTCACGCTGGGAGCCGACAAACCGGTATCTCCGGTTACTTTAGGCGGTACGGCTGGCGATCCCGGAATATTTGTCGCAACCTGTTCCCATAACAATTTACCATCCAAACGGTTGAAGCAGTATACAACCCTTGATTCATTATCAGCTCCGGCAATGAACAGCCTGTCGCCCCAGATAACCGGGGAATTATACCCTTTTTTAGTCAGTGCG
>Ga0172379_10012224_pt1 | contig 10090 bp, 6 predicted proteins | sample GrowelOW334metaG_FD_119756 | JGI IMG/M metagenome (GOLD analysis project Ga0172379, IMG submission 119756) | Groundwater microbial communities from an aquifer near a municipal landfill in Southern Ontario, Canada - Groundwater well OW334 metaG | ecosystem: Environmental > Aquatic > Deep...
CGATAAATGTGAATAATATGCCGAAGACATGCGCATTTTTTTTAATCAGGACTATGCAGTCAACATACGGCGCTAACGTCTTTATCTAGAAACTGAATTTTACCCGTGTGAAGGAGAGTTTCCCTGCAAGCATCCAGGAAAGTGAGTGAAGTATTTCATGGAAAAGTATGCCCGCTGCGACAAACAGACCGAACGACAACGACGCCGTTTGTGCTTTGAACAACGGAGTTGAATAATCGGTTTTCCCCATCGCTCCATTATACTTTTACAAACCATTTTTTTTGATACATCACCCACACCACCAGGTACATTACACTCACCCAGACGATCGCGTGCATCAGTGAAGCGTTCAGTGGGGAGAAGTACGGCTCGAATAAGTTTTGCGTAAGGATTGTTTTGATTGATACATCCTTACATGTTCCATCGTTCAACTGTACGTTGAACTTCCACAATCCCATTGTCCGAGCGGCGACGCCTGAGAGAACAAAAACGAAGATCGCGTTCATGCCGTAGACGACGAACGGATGCGCCCACATTTTTATTCCTTTGGCGTCGATCAGAAAATAAAAAATGCTGAAGATGCAGAACGCCCAGCCTGCCATAAAGATGGAATACGACACGGTCCAGAGACTTTTGTTGATCGGCATCCACATATCAAGTACCGCTCCGATCAGCAGCAGTACCGCGCCGGCAACGAACATCCATGCGGATTTTTCAATTTTATCATGGTTCGATTGACGAAGGTAATCGCCGAGAATTGCTCCAAACAGAGTTGTTGCAACGGCCGGAATCGTGCTGATAATTCCTTCCGGATCCCACGTTTTACTGGCAGTCCACATGTGACCAGTTAGAAATAGAGAGTCAATATAGGCGGCAAAATTTTTTCCCTTCTCGAACAATCCCGCCCCGAACTCTGGAATGGGGATGTAGAACATCATCAACCAGTACGAAACGAAAAGCGCGCCGATCGCCAGAATTTGTCCGCGCATCGAAAACTTCAGATAGATAATTGAGGCAATCAAATAACAAACAGCGATTCTCTGCAATACTCCGGGAATGCGGATCGTATCGATACTGAAGTGATGATCCCACAATACTCCGAACGGGAAACCCGCAAGGAACAGTCCGAGACCGAAGATGATTGCGGAACGGCGCAGCACATTCAGCAATAGTTTTTTATTGCTGTCCCCTTTCGATCGACGTACGGCGAAAGAAAAGGTCATCGACACGCCGACGATCCAGAGAAAGAAAGGAAAAATAAAATCGGTGAAGGTCCAACCATGCCAAGAAGCGTGCGCGAGTTGGGGGTAAATGTGTCCCCATGAACCGGGATTATTAACGAGAATCATTCCGGCGATGGTGAATCCACGGAATGCATCGAGCGAAATGAGCCGTTCTGTTTTCATAGAATACTCAATCGGTTTTGCCCCCTCTATTCAGTCTAACGGAGGGATATCCTCCCCTTCTTAAGGGGGGGGAGACGGCGAAGTAGAGTGGAGGTAATTATCTATTTCACAATTATGATTTTATACCCAAACTTCGGTAATGTTATTTGTTTTATACTCTTTGCCTGTATTGATTTTCCGCTGAATGCATCTGCATACTTCGCTTTGGACAACGATGCCGGAAGTTTCAGTACTGCCGTTTGTTCGGTATCCGAAAAATTCACTGCCACCAACATACTGTTTGTTCCATCCGTCCGCAAAAAGGAATACACTTTTTCTGCGTGATCGGTCATGATGCTTTGATATGATCCCGTTGCCAGCGCAGGATTCGTTTTTCGAACGGTGTACAGTTTTTTATAGAAGTCACTCCACTCAGCTCCTTTATTCCAATCAATATCAAATTTTTCGAAAAGCCCCAGTTTTACATCGTTCCCCGCTTCCTGTCCGTTGTATAATAGTGGCACGCCGGGGAAGCTAATTGTTAGTACGGCGGCGAGTTTTGCACCTTCGGTACCAAATTTCGTTACGTCCGGCATGTCCCACGCATTTTCGTCGTGGTTGGAACTGAAGCGCATCCGGAGCGAACCTTTGGGGAACGACAGTGATTCACGCTGAAGAATGGAATCCATTTCCGTTGCAGATTTTTTTCCGGCGATAATGTCCGCCATAGTGTGATACGAATTCCATCCGTATGTTACATCGAATGCTTTCAGATGATGTTCAGAGTACATCCCTTCGGAGAGCATAAAGATCGGTTTAATAGAATCCAATGCCGTCCGTGCTTGATCCCAGAAATCGACCGGCACCATTTCTGAAACATCGCAGCGGAATCCGTCGAGGCCGATATCACGCACCCAGTATTTGAGCATTTCGATCATATACCGGCGCAGTTCCGGATTGTTGTAATTCAGATCCACCACATCGGACCAGTCTGCAACCGGTGCAATAAATTTCCCCGAAGAATCCTTCGTGAACCATTCCGGATGTTCGATGAACATCTTACTGTCCCACGCGGTGTGATTAGCTACGAGATCGATAACGATCTTCAGTCCGAGTTCGTGAGCTTTATTCACCAACCGTTGAAAATCGTCCAGCGTTCCGAATTCAGGATTAATTCCGTAATAATCCATTACCGAATACGGACTTCCCAGTGAGCCTTTTCGTTTTTCCGCACCCACCGGATGGATTGGCATAATCCATAAAATCGAGACGCCAAGTTCCTTCAATCGCGGAAGCTGTTGCTCGATTCCGGCAAAGGTTCCTTCTTTAGAAAAAGAACGGGGATACACTTCATAAATAATTCCGCTCTTTACCCACGATTCTGACGGTCGGGCGGATTCTTTTGCGTACGGAGTCGGCGTTTGTGCAAGTACCAGCGATGAGAGTATGGTGAACAAAAAGAAATTTTTCATAGGAAATGATTGGTTGGTGAATAATTTGGTGGTGAAAAATAAGGAAAGTACAGCCTCAAAGCAATGAATGACAATTGTAGGTAGTAGGCCTACATAAAAAAAATCTCGTCTTGTCCCGAAGGAATGGCTTTCGCAAAGTAACCACTTCGTGGCGCCACAAACAGAAGCCTGCCGTGCAGATCCGGTAGGTCAGCATCTTTTTCCGGTGGAATCTGTCGAAACACCCGCCAGGCAGAGAAAATTATTACACCAGTTGGGAGTTTGGCATGACGTTGTCTTGATTATGACCCAGTACTCAATTGTAAATAAATCCAATAATAAGGAGCGTTTTGTCCCTTCAAACTGTTTTATAATAGTGCTATATTAAACAGTCGGTCTACTGCTATTGTCCAATACCTATTATGCAAAAAAACACACGAATCATTCTTATTGTTGCCGCAGTACTGCTGCTGTTGCTTCTTGCTGCCAGCCCGCGGTTGGGATTATTTAAATCTACTGTTAAAGTGGAGCAACGCCAATCCGACCAACGGCTACCGGTTGCAGCCCGAATTGTACGGCCGGCGCCGTTCGAAAATAATATCAATTCAACCGGGACGATTCTTGCAAACGAAGAGGTTGAAATCCGCAGTGAAATCAGCGGACAAATTATTAAAATTACTTTTGACGAAGGATCGAACGTTAAAAAAGGGGACTTGCTTGTAAAGATAAATGACGACGAACTGCGGGCGCAGTTGTTGAAGCAGGAATCGCAGAAATCCCTGGCGAACGATATCTTCAAACGGCGGAAACAATTGTATGAAGGCAATCTTATCAGTTCCGAAGATTATGATAAAGCGAAGAATGACCTGAAATCGATTGAAGCAGAAATTCAATTGATCAGAGCCCGCATCGGGAAGACTGAACTCCGTGCTCCGTTCGACGGCGGCATCGGACTTCGGTATGTGAGCGAAGGAAGTTTTGTCAATTCTTCCACTCGCATTGCCACGCTTCAGAATCTTTCTTCAGTGAAACTGGATTTTTCGATTCCGGAAAAATATGCCACTGTTGTAACGAAAGGAAGCGCAGTCTCGTTTACCACCAGCAGTTCTTCAGACCGGTTTATCGGTACGATCTTCGCCATCGAACCGAAAATCGATCCTATCACACGGACGGTTCAAATTCGCGCCCGCGCGGCGAACGTGCAAGGGAAACTGGTGCCAGGAGCCTTTGCCCAGGTGCAGTTGCTGCTGGAAAAAATTCCTGGCGCGATCATGATTCCAAGCGAAGCGGTGATTCCGGAAATGCAAGGACAAAAAGTGTTTGTTGTCGTCAACGGAAAAGCACAGTCGAAAAAAGTTGTCACCGGTTTGCGGACGGAAAACCTCATTCAGATCACTTCTGGACTTGAACCCGGCGATACGGTGATCATCACCGGTGTAATGCAGCTTCGTCCGGCTTCTTCCATAACGTTAACCGAAGTATTATAGCATGAGTCTCTCCGCTGTTTCCATCCGTCGTCCCGTTCTTGCCATCGTCATGTCTCTGGCGATCATCCTGTTCGGCATTATCGGATACACATACCTCGGAATACGGGAATATCCAAGCGTTGCTCCGGCCACCATCAGTGTTTCAACGTCGTATGTTGGCGCGAATGCAGATGTTATCGAATCGCAGATTACCGAACGGTTGGAACAATCCATCAGTGGTATTGCGGGAATCCGCACGATGTCTTCCGTTAGCAGGGAAGGACGCAGTTCCATCACAGTGGAATTCGAACTTGGCGTCGATCTCGAAGCTGCTGCGAACGACGTACGAGATAAAGTTTCGTCCGCCCAGCGTTTTCTTCCTGCTGATTGTGAACCTCCGATCGTTTCTAAAGCGGATGCCGATGCAGTTCCGATCATCCTGCTTAATATTAAAAGCAGCAACCGTAGTATGTTGGAGTTGACGGAAATTGCAGAAGTACGCTTTAAGGAATTTCTGCAAACTATTCCGGGTGTCAGTGAAGCGCGGGTATGGGGTGCAAAAACGTACGCGATGCGTTTGTGGATGGATCCGTCAAAACTATCTGCGTACCAATTAACACCGATTGATGTGCAGAATGCTGTTCGCAGGGAAAATGTCGAACTCCCTTCTGGCCGCATCGAAGGACAATCCACCGAGCTGACAGTGCGGACACTCAGCCGGTTGCAAACACCCGAAGATTTTAACAACATGATCGTCAAAGAAATTAACGGACGAGTCATCCGGTTCCGCGATATTGGCACCGCAGAACTCGGTCCGGAAAACCTCCGATCCATCATGCGCCGGGACGGAATTCCTTCCGTTGGCGTTGTTGTTCAGCCGCGGGCCGGAGCGAATTATGTGGAGATTGTGGATGAATTTAGAAAACGGGTTGAAGACATCAAACGTGATCTTCCGTCCGATGTCGAAACCGGATACGGATTCGATACCTCGAAATATATCCGTCAGTCGATTGTTGAAGTGACGGAAACAGTTGTGATCGCGTTCGTTCTCGTTTTCCTGGTGATCTATTTCTTTTTGCGCGACATTCGCACGACTATCATTCCAATGATCGCTGTTCCTGTTTCGCTTATCGGATCATTCTTCATTATGTACTTGATGGATTTTTCCATTAACGTACTGACACTGCTCGGTATTGTTCTTGCCATCGGTCTTGTGGTGGATGACGCAATCGTCATTCTGGAAAATATTTTTGCCAAAATTGAAGGAGGCATGCAGCCGTACGAAGCGGGAGTGAAAGGTTCGGCGGAAGTGTACTTTGCCGTTATCGCTACCACGGTAACGCTGGCGGCGGTGTTTATGCCGGTCGTTTTTCTGCAGGGATTAACCGGAAGATTGTTCAAAGAATTCGGCATTGTGCTTGCCGGTTCGGTTGTCATCTCCGCATTTGTTGCGCTCACGTTGACGCCGATGATGTCTTCTCGCATTCTTAAACCGCATGCTCACCACAGTGCATTCTACCGGATGACAGAACCGTTTTTTGTTTGGGTAACGGCAACATACCGGGAATTACTTCAGGCATTCATGCAACGTCGTTGGCTCGGTGTTGCAGGTGTGGCGATTTCCATTGCCATGATTATTGGGTTTGGTGCCCTGGTGCCTTCGGAACTGGCGCCGTTGGAAGACCGGAGCAGTCTGCGCGTTACTTCCACCGGTCCAGAAGGTGTGACGTTCGAATATATGGACACGTATGTTGAGCGAGTCGTTGCCTCGCTGCAGCAGAATGTTCCGGAGATCAGCGGAAATATGTCGCTCACGTCGCCGGGATTCGGCGGTTCGGGTTCGGTGAATTCCAGTGCCATGTTTATCAATCTGAAAGAACCGGCCGATCGGGAAAGAACGCAGACGCAGATCGCAAATCAAATCAACGGATTATTACGGCAATTTCCAGAAGCGCGCGGCTTTGCCATTCAGGAACAATCCATCGGTGGTCGCGGCGGCGGTCTTCCTGTTCAGTTCGTTATTCAGGCGCAGAATTTTGAAAAGCTTCGTGAAGCACTGCCGAAATTTCTAACCGAAGCACAGCAGCGAAAGGAATTTCAGATTGTTGATGTGAACCTGAAGTTTAACCGGCCGGAAGTGCGGATTGAAATTAACCGCGATCGCGCACGGGCGCTTGGTGTGTCGGCGTTCGACATCGCGCAAACTCTGCAATTGGCGTATAGCGGACAACGGTTCGATTTTTTTGTGATGAACGGAAAACAATATCAGGTGATCGGTCAGATGAGCCGCGAAAGCAGGAACAAACCGCTCGACCTAAAGTCACTGTTTGTTAGAAACAGCCGCGGTGAACTGATTCAACTGGATAACGTCATCACGTTACGGGAGGAGACAAGTCCTCCGGCATTGTATCGATACAATAGATATGTCTCAGCAACCGTGTCGGCCGGTTTGGCTCCAGGATATACTGTAGGAGACGGCATTTCAGTAATGAGAAATGTAGCCGATACAGTGTTAGACGAAACGTTCAGTACTGCGCTTTCTGGCACATCGTTGGATTTCGAAGAAAGCTCGTCCAGTTTACTGTTCGCATTTGTGCTTGCATTGATCTTAATCTATCTGGTGTTGTCAGCGCAATTCGAATCATTCCGCGATCCGTTTATCATCATGTTCACAGTCCCACTCGCATTGGCAGGAGCATTATTCTCACTTTGGTATTTTAATCTTACGTTGAACATCTTCTCGCAAATCGGCGTAATCATGTTAATCGGTTTGGTGACGAAGAATGGTATTTTGATTGTGGAATTTGCCAATCAGAGAAAATCGCAAGGACTTTCACTGATGGATGCGATTGTGGATGCATCTGTCGCGCGATTCCGTCCGATATTAATGACATCGTTCTCTACTATTCTCGGCACACTTCCAATTGCTCTTGCGTTGGGAGCCGGTTCCGAAAGCCGCGTTTCCATGGGCATTGCTGTCATTGGCGGATTAGTGTTTTCGACGTTCCTTACTCTGTTTATTATCCCTTCGCTCTATTCTTATGTTTCCAGAGCAACGGCATCCGTATCAAATACAGAAGATGCGTTGGCTGAAAATATATCAGGAAATGGTATCGAAGTACTCGAACAGAATGTTTCGCGATAAGGCATCGATTATCGCGCAGGAACGGATGTAGACCCAGCAGCGAAACTTGTAAAATTTATTTGCAAGTTTTCGTGGCACTGGGTTGCCAAGATCAAGTCCAATCGTTCGCTTGATGGCATCCAAGTTCAAGATTTTTTCCATTACCGATATGGAAATTATATCAGAAGATTCTCTGAAAAGATCAGAGTCCTGGTCGTTAACGACAATAATAATTACTGGCAACAAGTGACCTCTCGCTCCGGTCAGTCGATGTCAAACGTCAGTATCGACATCGACAAATGATTGAAGAATTTTTCAAAATTCTCAAATCGGAATTGCACTTAGAAGGATGCTCTTCCAGAGAATCAACGGCTCAGATCAATCATATTTATTTTGTCTTGATTGCGTTTTGCCAATTAGAACTATTTAGAGTCACAAAACAGATTGAAACTATTTATAAAATTAGGGCTGTGTTCTTCGATTGCGTTATCCCTAAGAATTTCTAATGGAATTTACAAATTATGAAAGCTGCGTAACATCAGTTAATAAAAGACAGTCTCCTCAAAAAACCAAAACGCGGACAATCGCCCGCGTTTCTTCTGTTGCTGCGTTCCGTTATGGACGGCGTCGCGGAGAACGGCGGGGTCCGCCGGTGCGGCGCTGACCTTCTCTGCGCACAGGTCGTTCTTTCTTCTGTTCGTACCGCGGGAACACTTCCGGAACAGGAGCAAGCAGTGTTTCATCAGGATAAATACATTCCACTTTTCGCTTCATATACTCTTCCAGTTTCGGAATTTCGTATGAATCCTCCTCGTCCGCAAAACTGATCGCGATGCCGGTTGCACCAGCCCGGCCGGTGCGACCGATGCGGTGAACGAACTCTTCTGCATCCTGCGGCATATTGTAGTTGATCACGTGCGAGATCGCATCCACATGCAGTCCGCGTGAAGCAACATCCGTTGCAACAAGCACACGCACTTTCCCTTCGCGGAAATTCTCCAATCGTTTGATCCGTTGACGTTGATCGACATCGCCTGAGAGCAGTGTGCAGGGAATGCCGTATGTCTCCAAACGTTCCTTCAAGTCCCGTCCCACATCGCGGCGGTTGACGAATACCAGAACTCGTTCAAGTTGCTTTTGCATCATCAGATTATACAGCAAATTGAATTTTTCATCTTTCGTGGTGATGTACGTAATCTGTTCGATGGCGGAAACCGCCATGGTATCCGGCGTTACGGTGACTTCAATTGCCTGCCGTGTCCACGATTCGGCGAGCCGTTTCACTTCGGAATTCATGGTAGCGGTGAAGAACATCGTTTGCCGTTCCGACTTCTGCGGCGTGCTAAGAACGATGCTGCGCACGGCGGGAATAAATCCCATATCGAGCATTCGGTCCGCTTCGTCGATGATCAGGATTTCTGTCTTTCCCAGATCGACGAACTTTTGTTTTTTGAAATCGATCAGCCGTCCCGGCGTTGCTACAATAACATCCACCGTTTCATGCTTTAAATTCTGCATTTGTTTGTTGTAATCAATTCCGCCGACCAGCGAAAGAACCGTGCAGTTCGTGTACTTGCCGAACAAATTTGCATCTTTTTCAATTTGCATCACCAATTCGCGTGTCGGAGCAAGGATTAGCGCTCTCGGGGTTCCTTTTTTTTGATCTTTAATCGGGTTGCGGATGATGTGGGTGAAGATGGTGAGCAGGAACGCGGCTGTTTTTCCAGTGCCAGTCTGCGCCTGCGCAGTAACATCGTCTCCGCGGAGCGAGATCGGCAGCGTTTGTTCCTGAACCTGTGTACAATACTGAAAATTCAGGTCGGCAATGGCATGCATTACTTCTTGTGGAAGATCGAAATCCTGAAACCGCGATTTACCGTCCACGACCGGCATTTTAAAAGTGGAAGCGTCCCACGGATCGGCAGAGATAATCCGTTTCGGCTTTTCCATTGTAACAGTCAGAACCTGATCATTTTGTTTTTCTCGGTCCTGCTTTTCATGCCGAAGCCGGTATTCTTCCCGTGTTTCACGCTTACGCTGGTCGCGGGGATGATGGGTGCCACTCGGTTTTTCCTGTGAAAATTTCTTTTTTGGGTGCTGGTGTTGTTTGGGCGTTTCTTTTTGCGGTGACGGTTTCGGAGGCAGGACGCTCTTCGGTTTGTCAACGAAGAACGATTTAAGTTTTGTTACAAAAGTCTTGAACAAGGGATAATTCCAATAATGGATCTCATAGTGAGTTACAGGAATAATATACAAAATTCAACCATAGTGTCATACACTAGAAACTTCAACCATCCTAAGGAACGAGAAACAGTTATTAACTCACGTTACGCAAAACAAGAAAAACGGTCATGGTGAGCAAGGCGCAGGCTAAGTTAGTTAAGTCATCCTTCTGCCGAAGGCATCCCTATCGGGAGACGCATCCTTTCCCACAGGGATTCCTTCGGAACAAACAGCAAAGGATTTGGATGACCGCTGTTTCTGCGCCGCGTCGAACCATTTTTACCTTTTTGCGTAACATCAGTTATTTATGTGAAATAATCCCCTTTTTGTGAAAAATTACCCGTTATCATAGCTGTCCGAAATAATCCCCTTATTGGCAAAAATTTATCGAAACAGGTGGATTTATGGAAGATATGTTATGTTGAGAAAAGTAAGCCCACC
>Ga0172379_10012225_pt1 | contig 10089 bp, 8 predicted proteins | sample GrowelOW334metaG_FD_119756 | JGI IMG/M metagenome (GOLD analysis project Ga0172379, IMG submission 119756) | Groundwater microbial communities from an aquifer near a municipal landfill in Southern Ontario, Canada - Groundwater well OW334 metaG | ecosystem: Environmental > Aquatic > Deep...
AAAGCCGCCGAACTAACCCGCACTGCCCGCTCGGCCTTGGCTGTAAGCCTCGCGGAGGGCGGAGACGGGGGGCATGCTTTCTACGTAGCGAACCTTGGTTCCTGGTCCGAAGCCATGGTGACCCGTGGCGGAATTCCTCTCCACGAGGTGAACCCAAAAACAATGGAAAGCCGTCTGGTTCCCGGCCTGTTTTTTGCTGGTGAGTTGCTCGACTACGACGGCGACACGGGGGGCTACAATATACAGGCAGCCCTTTCCACCGGGCGGTTGGCAGGGAGTCATGCCGGGAGTCAGGAGGGTAGGCCAGTTGTCGCGAACGCTACACCTTCGAACGAAAACAGCCGATCATAGAAGTGGTTCCGAGTAATGTCCTGAAAGTTGGAAGGGCTCCATGGGATTGAAGTTGACGAATATGATGACTATTCTTGCGATCGACGACGATCCGGCCCAGATCGAGCGACTTCGGCTCATCTGCGCGTCCATGGAATATCCCAAGATCGAATATCTTGAAGCCACCGACGTAGCGCATGGATTGGCGTTTATCGGTTCACGTGTGGTGGACCTCGTCCTGACCGACCTGCGCCTGCCTGACGGTTCCGGCCTGGATGTGCTTGCAAGGACAAAAGCGCTCAACCCCCTCATTCCGGTCGTCGTCATGACCGCCTATTCGGATCCCCGCGAGGCCGTGGCGATATTGAAGGGTGGAGCTGATGACTATCTGGTCAAACCAACTGACGCCGCAGCCATACAACGCCTGATCCTGCGTATCCATGAAAAGAACGTGCTTATCCGCGAGGCCTTCCTTCCGCCGGCCGCCAATCCCGCGCCTTCTCCCGTGATGGCCGGTATAATCTACCGGGGCGACAAGATGGCCCGAATCATGCGGACCGCCGCCCGTTGCGCCGAGAGCGACGCGACGGTCCTGCTTTCCGGTGAAAGCGGCACCGGCAAGGAATTGGTGGCCCGCTTCATCCACGATCGGGGCCAACGGCGCGACAAGCCCTTCATAGCGGTGAACATTTCCGCCCTGTCGGAATCCCTCGCCGAAAGCGAACTCTTCGGCCACGCCAAAGGTTCCTTTACCGGAGCCGCCGCGGACAGGATAGGCCGCTTCGAAGAGGCTGACGGCGGAACCCTATTCATCGACGAGATAGGCGATGTCTCCCACGCCATGCAGGTCAAACTGCTCCGGGCCATCCAGTTCGGGGTGATAGAACGGGTGGGTGAGAACAAGCCCCGCAAGTTGAACGTCCGCATCATAGCGGCGACGAACCACGACCTTGCCAAACTGGTGGCCGAGAAGCGTTTCCGCACCGACCTGTATTACCGTCTGAACGTGATCGGACTGGTCCTTCCTCCCCTCCGCGAACGCAAGGAGGATATAGGCCTGTTGATTGACCATTTCATAAAGGTTTTCAACGCGAGGAACGCCCGCTCGGTCCAGGGCTTTTCCCGTGAGGCCCTTGATCGCCTTATGAAGCACAGTTTTCCCGGCAATGTGCGGGAACTGGAGAACCTTATCGAGCGCGCTGTCGTGCTCTGCGGCGGAGACCTCATCCTCGAGCAGGACCTGCCGCTGCTGGAGGAACCGGCGACTCAATCCTGCATCGATCCGGGTGTGGATATCCCTGCAGGTGGTTACGAGGAAGCCATGAAACACTACGAGTCCGAATTGATCGCAAACGCCTTGGCCAACAGCAGGGGCAACAAGAGCGCCGCGGCCCGTTTCATGGGCATCAGCGAAAGACACCTGCGATCCCGCATCGCCCGTCTGGGTGGTGAGGACTTTTTCAGGATCGGCCTGAATTGACCCTCAATCGATACTGACCAGTCCACCCCGCCTGAGTATGGGCCAAGCTTTGGCCAGGGTCAACTTATCCATTAGGCCTGACAAGGCCTCGGGGGGATGTGTTGAGTATATGGCTGCCTTGATGGCGCCCGCCCGGTTCAAGCCTTCCTTCTGATCCAAGGCTCCCGCTTTGCCCTCAACTTCCAGCTCATGGCTTTCCAGGCGGTAGTTCCAACACAGCCGTGTGTGGGGCCGCCCCTTCCGGTCCATGACGGTTTCCGCTATGGGCTCACCTCCCAGGAAGAGCCAGGACTCTCGGGTTGCAGGCGACGGCACAGGTAGCGGTGCAGGCTGTGGCGGCGCAGGCCGTAGTGCGGGGAGCTTATCAAGAGCGGAGTCACGGTCGCGGGCGTATGCTTCCAGCAAGACTTCAACCGTATTCGGCGCGACTCTGGGAAGCGGAGTCTCAAAGGGCGCAACATTTTCTATGCCTACGACGCCATCGACGCTTCCATCGGCACCCTCACCAAAGCCTTCGTCGATCTGGTCGCCGGACATCCACAAGGCCGCCAAGGCGTCCAGGGGCGCAGACCAGCGTTCATGGCGTTCCTCTCCCCGAAAACGCAGGTCGTTGTCGGCAAAATCCATCTCTCCCACGGGATCCACCAACTCAAGCTGCGGATGTCGGCCTTTCTCCCACTCAGCGTAGATGCGCGAATGGCGGGTAAGCACAAACTTGTGCCAGAAGGCCGAATCCACCAGACCAGCGGCGAACAGTTGCCGGACGGTTTCGATAGAATCGATTATTTCCTGGTCGTCCTCGTCCCAATACCCAAAGATGAGGTAGGCGTGTACGAGGATTCCCGCTTCCTTGAAGGCGGCGCAGGCGCGGACAACTTCCTTGAGACCGATACCTTTCCCCACCCGCTTGAAGCCCCGTTCGGTGGCCACCTCTATCCCGGCGGAGACCCCCAACAGGCCGCCTGCGGCCAATGCGGCAGCCCGGTCAGGGGTGAAGTCCCGCTCGAAGCGTATATTCCCCCAGAACACAAGTGGAAGCCCCGCTTCCCGGTTGAGTTGCGCCAGACGCAGCAGGCTGGATACGGGAGCCGCCTCGTCCACCAGATGGACGCCCCGCACGCCGGTTGCCTCGGCCTGGGCCAGGAGATGTGCGAACAAGGCATCCGGGTCCACCGGCAGATAGCCCGAGATGTAATCCAGCTTGACGTCGCAGAAAGCGCAGGCGTGCCAGTAGCAGCCATGGGCCAGGTAGACTTTGAGCCAGCGTCCATCCGACCAGAGCCGGTGCATGGGATTCACATCGTCCAGCGGCAGGATGTAGCGAGAGAAGTCCACGCTCCGGTAGTCGGGGAAGATCCGGCTCGGTGCTTCCGCGTCTATCGATGCATAGCGCTCCATGGTCGCAGGACCGATGGCTTCGGCGCAGGTTTCCGTTTTGGAGCCGTCCATCAGTGTGCCTGTTTCAGGGTCGCGGAAAATGGTTTTGTAGAGCAGTCTGCAGCCACCGCTATCGACGGGCTCTTGATCGAGGGACTTTTGATCACCGGACTGGTGATTGTCGGAGAGGCACGTCTGTGTGGCGAGAAATCCCTCGGCCTCAAGTACCGCCTGGAAGGCGCCGTACCCACGGTCGAAACAGAGGTAATCGAAGTAATCGAAAAAGCGCAGGGAGCTGATGGACCGTAGTTCGGTGTTGACGTAGCCGCCTCCGGCTATAGTGCGAACCTTGTTGCCGAATCGGGCTTTCGCCGAGCGGGCGGCGGCGAGGGCACCGGCCAGACAACCGGGAAAGGGAAGGGTGCAGGCCAGTATGAAGGGTTTTTCTTTTGAAGGAGCGCTATCGCGCTCGACGCGGTCCCACTCTTCTTGCAGCAGGGGCTCGTAGAAGGTGCGCAGTATCCAGCCGTCCACCGCGGGCTCCATCTCGGCGAAGCTGTGCACGCTGGCGGCCAGGTTCTCCGCGTAGCGGACCAGCGAAAAGCCGGGATCCAGCACGACACGGATCAGATCGGCCAGGTCCGCCAGCATGAGGGTTGCCAGTTCACGGGCTTCGTTGGGTGAGGGGCTACCATCCACCGATGCCAGGAAGCGCTCGACCCTGGCACCGGAAGGCAGAGCCCCGTTGGCCGCCGAAAGCAGGTGCCCGAACTCCGGGTCACCGCAACGCAGGAATTCCACAACCCGGTCTATGGTTGCAATCCAGTCCTTCGACCGGGACAGATAGCGGGAAAGATTGAAACGGGTCTGCGCCTCTTCCACTGCCGAAACCCTGTCTGGTTTGGGCCCCTGACCTGTGGTGGCAACCTGGGACAGACGGGCTTCGATGAGCGGCCGCGCCGCCGCAAATACCGTCGTCAACCCCTGTCTGCAGAAAATGCGGGAAAAAAGCCCTATCGAATGGTCGGCGACGCGGGTACCCAGACTTTTTTCCGCCAGAAAGGTTTGCAGGTAATAGGGCGCCGGGTAGGGTGCGTTAAGCTGTACAAAGGGCGGCTGTAAAAGAAATATGCGGGGCGAGCAAGCTGATGGCTGCGGTGACGGCTTAGGCATGTTGGTCATTTAAGTCCGGCTTTGCGCTCAAAGGCCGGACAATGGTGGCCGGTGGCACGGAATACCTCCGCAGAGGGCAGGGCGGCGCTCTTTATCCCGAAAATGTCGCAGGACCGTGGAAAAGATGGGTCCCAGCTGACGTGGAAATGGGCGCATTTCAGGCAATCCGGGGCGCGGCCCCCTCTTTCTTCCATGCTGTGGACGGTAGCACCGCTATTGCATCGCTGTCTACCATTAACAGGCCTGTTTTATGCGCTGGACGAGCGGGGCGGTGCATCCTATACTTTCCTCGATGAACTTCGTCACCGCTTTGGGCCACCGCACGATAGATCGTTTCCGCGAAGCAGTGTACGCACTGGGCTTTTTCGGGCGAGTGCTGACCGAGACGGTCTTGTTCGTCCGGCGCAAGCAGGTGGGTTTCAAGGTGCTGGTGATGCAGATCCTGTTCACCGGAGTGGAAGCCCTCAGCATCTCGGCGATTCTGGCGATGGGTATAGGCGCGGTGATCAATATCGTAGGTCTGTCGCTCCTTCCTCAGTTTGGTCAGGGCCGGCTCATGTACGTTATCCTGATTGCCATCATAACCCGCGAACTTGGCCCCTTGCTGACGGCCTTCATCATCATCGCCCGTTCGGGCACGGCAATAGCGACCGAGCTGGGTGGCATGGTGGTATCCCACGAGATAGAGGCGTACATCTCGGTTGGTGTCGATCCGCTGTCGTACCTGGTGGTTCCGCGTTTTCTGGGGGTCACCGTCTCCTGTTTTTTCCTGAACATCTACTTCAATTTCTTTGGGTTGCTGGGTTCCTACGGGGTCCTGCGGATTATCAAGCCCCTCCCTTTCGCCGAGTATTTCCAGGGCCTTGTCGGCGCTCTCAACGGCATCGATCTGGCGGCGGGTCTGGTGAAAAGTCTTGTTTTTGGTGTGCTTATATCGGTCGTGGCAACCTACCAGGGATTTTCCGTGATGCGGGCCACCACCGAGGTGCCCCAGGCCGGAATCCGCGCGGTGGGGCAATCATTCACCGCCATCATCATTGCCGATGCGGTGATCACCGCGGTATCGTATCTGGTATGAGCGAAAGTGCCATCCGTCTGGAGGACGTCACCGTCCTTTTCGGTGATTACGAGGTAGTCTCCAATTCCACGGTTTCCTTTCCCCAGGGCCAGGTAAGCCTGATTATCGGCAAGGCCGGTTCGGGCAAGAGCACCCTGCTCAAGGCCGCCGCCGGTCTGGTGGTTCCGGAACAGGGCCATGTCCTTTTCGCGGGGAACGACCTGGCGCGGATGTCCCATACCGAGAATATGGCTTTCCGCAAAGCGAGTTCCTTCGTGTTCCAGGATTCGGCCTTGTGGGCGAACCAAAGCATCTACAATAACCTGAATCTGCCCCTCGCGGTCCACGAGCCGGGGCTCCCGAAAAGCCAGGCCGACGCCCGTATCAGGGAAGTTGTCCGGCGTGTAGGTTACAACGAGAGCCTGGCGATCCGTCCCGCTGAATTGTCGTCGGGGGAACAGAAAATGATTTCCTTCGCCCGGGCCCTCGTGCTTGATCCCAGCCTTATTTTTCTGGATGAGCCAGACGCGTCCCTGGACGAGGAAGCTGTGGAGCGGGTGCTGGAGATCCTGAAAGAATGCAAGCGCGCCGGAAAAACCATCATAATCGTGTCCCACAATACGCGCCTTATCGCCGAACTCGCCGACTTCATCTGTGTGGTCGCGGATGGTAAAATGGTGAGCTCCGGTCCCACCGACCAGATTGCCCAGATGCTGGGTGGCGAGTTGCTCAAGCGTGTCCGCGCGGTGCACGAACGTGACGCGGCTATTGACGCGGCTATTGACGCAGGATCAGGTGGGGCCTAGAGTTTACGCATGAAGTTCAGGATACGGTACGCGGACCAAGTGGTCGGCGTCTTTGTGATACTTGCCTTTATTATCCTCGCAGGGACCATCGTTCTCGTGGGTGCCAACAACCGTTGGTTCGCCAGGGACTACCGTTTCGAGTCCCGTTTCGCGTCCAGTTCCGGCCTTTCGGTGGGGACCCCCATCCTTCTGAAAGGCTTCCAGATCGGGCGTATCGATACGATAGAGCTCACCAGCAAAAATGAGGCACGGGTAACCATCGCCATTTTCGATACCTACGCCGACCGGGTCCGCCTGAATTCACTCATGGAATACGTCACAAGCCCCATTGGACTGGGTAGCCAACTCCTGTTCCATCCGGGGAAGAGCACAGCCCTCGCGGAGGAAGGTTCCTTCATACCCTCCTTCGATACCCCGGAGGGCAAGAAACTGGTGGAAGCCGACCTGGTGAACAGACCGCCGAAGGACGACACCATCACCCGTCTGCTCTCGAACATGAATCCCCTCATAGAGAATGTAAACGCCACGGTCGAGGAATTGCAGATAACCGTGGCGCTGGTGAATGACGTTCTTGCGGGCAAAGGAATAGGCCCGATCGCAGCCGCCCTGGACGATACGGCCAAAACCATTTCAGGCGTCAAGACTCTGGTCGCAAATGTGGACCGCCTGGTCGTGAACGCCGATGACTTGTTGGGAACCACAGGTACCCGGGCGGACAGCATCATCTCCGAAGTCGAGCAATCGGTGCCGACCATGCTGGCCCAGGTGGAGTCCGCCGTGGTGTCTGCCCGCGACACGGTGGATTCCGTGTCGGCCATCGCCGCCAATCTGGAAAAGACCAGCGCCAGCCTGGCCGATCCTACCGGCTTGGTTCCCAAACTGCTGGATCCCAAGGGGTCCATCAAGACCCTGCTGGACGACAACGGGGTGCTTTTTGGGCGTGTGGACGGTTCCCTGGCCCAGGTTGAGGCCGCCCTCTCGAACCTGAACGACGCCACAGCCTCCTTCTCGGACCAGATGCCGAGGATTGTGGGTGTGATAGAGCAAGCCCGTGGGGCCATAGTCAAGGCCGAGGACGTGATGGAGGGGCTCAAGAACAATCCCCTGCTCCGTGGCGGTATACCGGAACGGGTTGAGAATACCTCGGCTCCGTCTGGTGCCCGTACGACGGATTTCTAGGATGGAAAAAATGAAAGCCCTGAAAAACCTGTCGCCTGTCACCATGCTATACCTATTCACCTGCCTATCTCTATGCGCCGCCCTGGCGGCCTGCTCCTCCGCTCCCAAAGCGCCGGATGGCATCTTCGCGCTGAGGAACGAGGCCGCGAGTCTGGCCGGTTTCGGCGCCAAGGCTCTGCGGCAGGGGATCCGGAGCGAAGCGCTTGGTTTCTACGAGGAATGCTACCGCATGGCTACTTCGGTGGACGACGCCGCGCTCAGGATCGCGGCTCTGGACGGTCTGTCCAAGCTGCTCCCGGAGAGCGAATCAGCGAGCGCCCCCGCAGTGGACCAAACCCCCGCCACGGAAACCGCACCTGACCCCCGCTGGGGCAGGGCACCGACGACCGCGAAGGAATGCCGCCTGTTGGCGGAGCAGATAGCCGCTGATTCGGGTTCCACGGTCTTGGGCGCATTGGCTGGGCTTATACAGGCCGAGGCTTCGTTGCGCAGGGGCGGTGAGGGCGATTTACGGCAGGCCGAGGCTGCGGCTCTTTCCGCCGTGAAAGCCTATGCCAAAAAGCCCGCAGAAAAAGCCCGTGCCCTGCGTGTGCTCGCCGAGGCGCGCAAAGGTCTGAACGACACCGCGAATGCACTCTCCGCACTGGAAGAGGCAGCAAGCCTCGACCTGAAACAAAAACGTTTCGCAGACTATGCCGCCGACCGATATCTGGCGGCTTCCATCCATTCGAAAGCGGGCAATTACCAGGAAGCCAGGTCCGCCCTCCTGCAGGCACTGGAAGCCGACCGCCGGGTGGAGCATTCCGCCGGCATGGGTGCAGATTATCGGGCACTGGGTCTGGTTGCGGAAAAAGAGGGTAAAATGGCAGAGGCCATCCGCTTTTTCGAATTCTCCCGTGAAGTTTTCGCGGCTGCCAACTTTCCCCTGGAAGCCGCGGACGCCGAATCACGCCGTTCCGGTTTGGAGTGAAGTGATCATGCAAAATGGGGTTCGACTGGAAGGGCTTGCGGGACTTGTGCTATTCTAGGAGCCACCAACCAGCATGAGAAAAACTTTTTTACATCGCATCGCCGAGTTCGGCCGATATTTCGAGTTTATTTCCGATATCGCCCGGAACTCCTTCCGCCGGCCCATCCGCATCAAGCTCATACTCGATGAACTCGAGCACCTGGGTGTTGATTCCATCCCGGTGATTGTTCTGGCGGGTTTGGCGATAGGCATGATATTTGCCCTGCAGATGGTTTCGTTGCTCCAACCCTTCCAGGCCGAAATCGGCGTCGGCGCCGCCGTGGCTGTGGCACTCGGCAGGGAATTGGCTCCCATCATCACCACGCTTATGCTGATCGCGAAAAACGGTTCAGCCATGGCCGCGGAGCTGGGGACCATGCGCGTCACCGAACAGATCGATGCGATGGAGTCCATGTCGGTGTTGCCTGTACATTACCTGGTCGTTCCCCGGGTCATCGCGTCGGTGATCGTGTTCCCAATCCTCACCCTGCTGGCCGGTATGGTGGGAGTCGCCGGCGCCTATGTGATCGCCACCAGGTTGTACGGAATCGATGCCGCAAGTTACTCTGACTATATGTTCAACGTACTCAAGCCTAAGGACATCTATTCGGGCATGATAAAGGGGTCGGTGATGGGTTTCATCGTTTCCTCGATAAGTTGCTTTTTTGGTCTGAGCGTCGCGCCGGGAGCGAAAGGTGTGGGCGATGGGGCGACCAAGGCGGTAGTGGCTTCCTCGGTGGCGATCCTGCTGGCGGATTATGTGATGGCCACCGTCATGATGGCGTTTTATTTCCCATGAGCGCCATACTGCAGGTTCGGGGCCTGTTCAAGAGCTTTGGAAAATTGAAGGTGCTGAACGGTGTCGATATAGACTTCGAGGAAGGCAAAATCAGCGCCATAGTAGGCCAGAGTGGTACCGGAAAGAGCGTACTCTTCAAGAGCATGATAGGCTTGATGAAGCCCGATGCGGGCACTGTCAGGTACCGTGACCTCGAACTGACTGCCATGGAGGGAGAGAAGCTGTTTGCTTTACGAAAGCATATAGGCTATGCTTTTCAGAACGCGGCCTTGTTCGATTCCATGAGCGTGGCGGAGAATATCGAATTTCCGTTGCGCGAGGTGCTGGGGATCCGGAAAAAGCCAGAACTGCGCAGGCGTGTGGCCGAAATGCTGGATTGGATCGGTTTGCCGGGCATAGAGGACATGCGTACCGACGAATTGTCCGGTGGCATGCGCAAGCGCATCGGTGTCGCGCGTGTTCTGGTCATGAAACCGGACGTGCTGCTTTTTGACGAGCCGACGACGGGTTTGGACCCGGTTTTGGCGGAGACGATAAACAACCTGGTCATCAGGGTGAACCGGGAGCTGGGACTGACCTGCCTGCTCATCACCCATGACATCCCCGCGGCTTTCCGCATAGCCGACAGGATCGCGTTTCTGGATCAGGGCAAGATCGTAGCTGAAGGGGAACCAGCCATGGTGGCGGCTTCGGAACATGAACTGGTGCGTGATTTTATCCGGACCTCTTTTGGTGAGTTGAAGGTATGAGCATAGCGAAATACGTGAAAATCGGGCTTTTTTTCGTCACCATGGGTGTGGGAGGAACCGCCTATGTGATCATGGCGGGGGACGGTTTCTCTGCCTGGAATACGAAAATGTACGAAGTCGTCCTGGACGA
>Ga0172379_10012226_pt1 | contig 10089 bp, 7 predicted proteins | sample GrowelOW334metaG_FD_119756 | JGI IMG/M metagenome (GOLD analysis project Ga0172379, IMG submission 119756) | Groundwater microbial communities from an aquifer near a municipal landfill in Southern Ontario, Canada - Groundwater well OW334 metaG | ecosystem: Environmental > Aquatic > Deep...
AAGTGGGTGAAACGACCCAAGCGATACTTCCTTGCGGCCGATCGACCGTCGCCGAGTTGTCGGACCAGATACGGCAGGTTTCTAGCGTTGTGTCGCTCTCTTTCATGATGGATTTTCCTGTTGCGATGTTGGTTCTAAACGGAAATCGACAGATTGTGTTCAGTAACGACCGTGCGACGGAATTCATGGGTCCAGATCATCAGACGCCGCTTGGACTCAGACCTGGTGAAGCCTTCGCCTGTGTCCACGCGAAGGACGGAACCGATGGATGCGGCACCGGCTCTTTCTGCCGCTATTGTGGCGCCGCCCGCAGCCTCGCTTCCGCGCTTACCGGTCTGACGAAAGCCGAAGAGTGTTCGCTCGACCGAAGCCGCACCGAGCGCCTTGAGCAACTTGATCTCCTGATTTGGACAAAGCCGGTGCTTATTGGCGACTCCTGCTTTTATCTGTATGCGATCATCGATATTTCTGAAAAGAAACGAAGGGAATCCCTTGAGCGCATATTTCTCCACGATCTTATGAATACGGCGGGTTCGCTTTCATCGTTGATGCGGCTAATCGATCCGCGGGAAGACAGCTTTAAGGAATATTTTTCGCTTGCCCGTGGCGCGGCCGACCAGCTTGTTGACGAATTAGTCTCCCACCGTATGCTCTCGGATGCGGAGACGGGTATATTGCCGGCCGATTTCGTTCTCGTTTCCGCGTCGGAGATATGCCTATCAATCGCGGAAATATATACCAAGATAGTCGAATCACGCGGTTTGACGCTTAGTTTGGAAAAAGGAAAGGGGCCCATACTACTTCAGACTGACCCGGTACTTCTCAGGCGGGTCCTAGCCAACCTTCTGAAAAACGCTATGGAAGCGTCCGAGCGCGGTCAGGTTATTACCCTAGCGTACGACGCCCTTGATGGGTTTGCTGAATTCTCGGTTTCTAATCCGGCGGTTATTCCGGAGGCGGTGCTTTCTCAGCTGTTTCACCGGTCCTTCAGCACCAAAGGCCGCGGCCGCGGTTTGGGAACCTACGCCGCGCGTCTATTTACCGAGGAATTTCTGGGGGGTACAATCCGGGTGGAGAGCGAAGAGGGAAAGGGAACCACCTTCACCGTACGCATCCCCACCGCTCTTCCTGACGGGGTGACGAAGGCCCTTATTCCCGAAGGGCGGCCAGCGCCTTGAACTGATCTTCTAAAACCAAGCAGGTCATGGCCTCCACAACCGGCACGATGCGCGGCAGGATGCAGACGTCATGTCGACCTTCCGTCACGATGGTGTGCGATTTTTTGTCAACGCCGACCGTTTGCTGAGGTTTCTCAATGGAAGAAGTTGGCTTGACGATCAGTCGAAAGACAATCTCTTGACCGTTGCTGATACCGCCGATGATGCCGCCCGCGTGGTTTGATAAAAAACCTTGGGCGTCCATACCGTCATTGTGTTCGCTGCCGCGCAGGTCCGCCGCGGCAAAACCCGTTCCGAACTCAATGCCCTTCACCGCGCCGATGGAGAGCATCGCGTGTGCGAGGAGCGCGTCAAGTTTATCGAATACCGGTTCTCCGAGCCCCGCGGGAACGCCGGAAATCCGGCATTCAACAATGCCTCCGACGGAGTCCTTATCGCTTTTAGCCTTTTCTATTTCGACCATCATACGCTCGGCTGTATTCCCGTCGCTCGCGCGCAACGGGTTTTGTTCAATGTTTTTCGGATCGAAGGTTTTAGGATCGATCTCGGGACATTCAATTCCGGCAATGCGTTTGGAATACGCAAAGAGGCGAATACCCCGCTTTTCCAGGAGCTTGCGGGCTACCGCGCCGGCCGCGACGCGGGCAGCCGTTTCTCTTCCAGACGCGCGGCCTGACCCGCGATGGTCGCGGATGCCGTATTTCGCGAGGTAGGTGTGGTCGGCGTGTCCCGGCCGGTAGAGGTTTTTGATCGCGTCGTAGGCCTGCGGCCGCGCGTCCTCGTTGTAAAGGATCATGAGGATGGGCGTGCCGGTCGTTTTCCCTTCGAACATGCCCGACATGAAGTGGACCAGGTCCGGTTCAGCCCGCGGCGTGGAGGCGAGACTCTGTCCCCCACGCCGCCGGTCAAGCTGTACCTGGATTTCTTCCTCGGTGAGTTCAAGACCGGGCGGGACGCCGTCGATAACGACGCCGACCGCTCCGCCGTGGGATTCCCCGAAGGTTGAAATCCTGAAGTGTGAACCGAAAACGCTGCCGCCCATGAAGAGCCCCCTGTCGGTATAAACTACCGGATCACGGGGTATCGGGCAAGGCGTCTATAGCGCCCATTAACGCGCGCGCTTCGATTCGGACGCGTTCAACAGCTTCTCGGAACCGTTCTTGTTCGCCTTCAATAAAGGTACTCGAGATTTTTTCGTAGTATTCGATACCTTCGGTCAAATTTTCGTAGTAATCCTTGAAGTATTTTTTGCCTTTATCGGAAAGCTGAGCAGCCGCGTCCGATAGTTCACCGGACAGATGTTTGAGATAGATTCGAGCTTCAGCGATGAACACGTGCGGGCGTTTCGTATCGGCAAGCAGGTTCATTCGGCCATAGATATGGGAAACGAACTCCGTGAGCGTGTAGCGGGAGGAGAAATGCGCAAGGTTCGGTCCCGCGGTGAGCATCGTCGTTCCTTTGGGGTCAAAACCGACTTTTTTCGTGAACGAGGACGCAAGGTCACGACAAAGGCAGGCTTTTGCCAGGACGCCCGCTTTCATCCGTTCTAATTTAAGGGAGCCCAGAGCGTCTTTCGCCTTCAGCACGCTTTCTTCGCTCAACTTTTTCAGTTTCAAGATTTGATAACCGGCGGCCGCGGTGCAGCGGGGCTTTCCGCCGAACTCCTCGTTGAACGCGAGGAAGCCTTTGGGACAGCTAGTTCCGTGTTTGCCTTTTGCTATGTTTTCTCTCCGCAGGCGTTCGGCGGCGCAATCTTTTACGATCCAAAAAGGAACGCCCAAGGGAGAGGCTTCGCTGAGGATGATGTCTTCTTCCTTCGCGGCCATCAGCACGTTCATCGAGTCTTCGTCCACGTTGGTCGCTTCCGGCACGAGAAGGAAGGGGGTTCCCCAGCCGATGCCGGAGAGGTTGTAGCGCGTTTTTAGGTAGGTATGCTCTTCCGCCGTTCCGACGCCGCCCTGTGCGCTGATCCGCAACTCAAGGGAGTCGCGAGCGGGTACGGGTTTTCCCAGAGCCGTCGCCGCCGTCGTGAAGGCGGCGTAGATTTTGTCGATAAGTTCTTCCCTGCGCTGGGAGAATTCCTCAAGGATGGGCCCGAGGAGGAGTCCCTTAGTCGGGAAGGCGTGTCCGCCGCAGTTAAGTCCCGATTCCACGCGGAATTCAGTGGTCCAGAGTCCTTTTTTCGCGAGCTGTACGCCTTGTACGAAAGCCGAACGATAATCGCTCACCTTGATGCATATCTTCTTTACGCAATGCCCATCGGCGTCGGGGCGGAAGGAGTCGAATTTCGCCAAATAGTCGAAGAGTCGCGGGTTCATACCGGCGGAAAAGACCACGGCGGATTCAAGGGAACACTTCGCGAACCCGCGTAGGGAGGCCGACGCGTCCGAGTAGTACGCCGGATTTTCACCCGTCGCGTAGTCGGGAATTCGGTCGAGTTTCGTCATTATGTTGATGTCTGCTCGGCCGGGACGCATGAAAGCCTTGAGTTCCGCGGCAATTTTTTCCCGCTCTGCTCCGGAGGGGAGGGTTCGCAGTTTTGCGTACGCGTCCCGTTCAGGGCCGGAGGGGAGCAGCTCGAAGTATTTGCGGGCTTCTTCCCCGTCGGGAAAGCTCGCTCTGACTTTTTCAAAACGGCTTTTAATCAGTTTGCTTACGAGGTCCAAATACGCTTGGGTTCTACGCGCGCGGAAATCCTCTTCACCTTTTTCGATGGGATGATATTCGATCCCTTCGACTTGCGAGTGGTAGCGTCTTACATGTTCCAGCAGGTCGTCGTCGACAACCGACATAACCGAATCTATGCCGTATTGCGCCACTTTAATGGGCGTATCAACGGAGAAACCCGTACCGAGTACGGGAATATGAAATTCATGCGGGGTATTCGAAGATTTAGAAGATGACACTATTACTCCTTTCGTCATAATGAACGGATGGCCGACACTATAACGCGCTTCGCGCTAAGTGGCAATGGTCTTTTGACCCCGCTCTTGTAGCTCCGGTTGCGCTCCCTTATGCTTATACCAAGATAAGGAACGCTATGATTAGTATTTTTACGTTTTTGTACAGTGCAATGGCAGGAATGGTCGCCCTTAGTATCGTTACGACTATTATTCGTGACGGGTATCGAGCGCCCCTTGTCCGAGCTTTTATTCTCTTCGCGTTGGGCATTATGCTGTGGAATGGCGCATACGCTCTTATGACCTTATCTGAAAATAAAGATTCGGTTAGGGCGATTTACCGAATCAGTTCCATCGCGTGGGGAGCAAGCCCTTCTATCGCGATGTATTACGCCTATCGGCTACTGTGTGAATACGATGCCCGTCCCTATTCGTCGCGTTTAGGCATTCTCATTTTCACACCGCTCCCGTTCATTTGGTACGGCATTTTTTACGGAAAAATCCTTGCCTATGATTTTGAACGGTCGGGAAGCGGTTGGATTGAAATGATGGACCCGAGTTCACTCTGGAATTATGCTTTCCTGTTAATTATCTTTGCCGGAATGGTCGCGTTTGCCTTTATCGGTCTGCGTTTATCAAGCATTTCTCATACAAATCGGGCTAGGCTGCATGGACTGCTGATCACTTTGCCCATTACGGTAATGATTATTCTCGTTCTGGTATTCCATATTGTATTGCCGATGGCTAGAAAACAAATATTTCCTCCGACCATTCAGATATTGCTTGGTCTTTGGATAGTTGTCATCAGTCTTATTCTACAGAAGTATCCGGTTTTTTCACTTTCACCGCGAATCGCGGCGGACGTCATCGTCAACAGCATGTCGGACATGTGTTTTTTGTCGGACTCGGGCGGCATGGTTATCGGCGCGAATCCCGCGGTCGGTGATTTGCTCGGTCGTGAAAGCGCATCCTTGATAGGGCGGCCGTTGGGCGATATTTTTCCCGCTGAAATTTGCGCCGCCCTGACCGATGTCGCCGATCAAGCCGGGGCGCGGAGGACAATGGAAGCGTTGTTGCAGCCCGCCGACGGAACGGCTCTTCCCTGCGTCGTTTCTCTTAACGCGATTCGGGATTCCCTGCGCGATCCCGTCGGTTTTGTTCTCATCGCTCATGAAATCCGGGAAGAAAAACGGCTGAAACTGCTCTCGGAAACCGATGTCATGACCGGAGTTTACAATCGGCGGAAGATGGAAGCGGTGATCGCCGAGGTTCTCGCGGAGCCCCGAAAACAACTTCGAACCTTTTGCGTGATCATGATCGATATAGATATGTTCAAAGCTGTCAATGATCGTTTCGGTCACGACGCGGGTGATAAGGTAATCATGGACCTCTGCGACATCGTCAGGCGCTCCACTCGGGGTAACGATCTGTTCGCGCGCTGGGGCGGCGAAGAATTTCTTATCTTTTGTCGATACACCGACGAGGCTGAAGCGATGTTACTGTCCGAGCGGATACGCTCTCGCCTAGAACGGCATAGTTTCAGTCATGGAGCGACCGTGACGGCAAGTTTCGGTATAGCGCAAGCCTTGGAAGGGGATACGGTTGAAAGCCTGGTAAAACGTTCCGACCAAGCGCTGTATCGGGCAAAAGCGGAAGGACGGAACAAGGTTTCGCTTTAACGGCTGCCGGCGAGCTTTTCCAGGAACTCCGCGACCGCCGTTCCGTTGGGGGGGCAACCTTTGATCGAAGTAGTCGCGTCCGAGGCGCATAGGCCGCAGCCGACTCCGTCGTAGCTCTGTCCCTTGAAGTCGCGTCCGATCGCGATCCGCTTTTCGTGTTTCGCGCCGAGGGCGGTGTCCAACCTTTTCAGCAAGCCCCTTTCGTCCAAACGCGCCAGTCCATGGATTAGCGAGGCGTAACAGGCCGAGCACGCGGATTTCTCGTTGACGCGGGATGCCAGCGTTTTCACGCGGCCCGAACGCGGTGGAATGGCGGGCGCTGACTTGGAATCGCCGATTTCGGTGATTTTCGCCGCGGCCAAGTCTGTCGATCCGACGCCGTATTCTTCCGCCAGGCCTATGTACGGCACGTCCGTTATGTCGTGGCCCATGAGGGCGCAGGCAAACGTATCCATCAGGACCGGGTCGATCGCGGCGACCAGCCGGTTCATCTGCACGGGGTTTCCGCCTTCTTCAAAGTCCAGGTCACCGCAGATGCCGTCGGCTAGGATAAAGCCGGGTTTCAGGACGCGGTTGAGACGCGCGATCGGCTCATGAAGACCGAGAGAGTGGAAGCGGCTTTTCTCGTCGTCGCTCATGCAGCCTTTGAGGTTTTTCAAGGCGCAGGTGACTGTTGTCTGGCAATGGCCTTTGATGACCGGGAGGTTGATCATGAAGTCGGCTGCTTTTGCCTGGTCGCATACGGCGATTTTGAGGCCGCCGCCCGCGTCGTACCGTTTCCAGGTATCCCGCTGCAGATCGACCAGCGGCACACCGATGCGCTCGGAAAGGTCGCGGTAGCCCGCCGCGCCGAAGGCTCGGGAGGTGGCGTCTCCGACCCAGGAACCTTCCATGACGACGAATCGCTCGTAGCCTTTTCCGCGCAGGTATTCGACAATCCCTTCTATGATTTCCGGATGCGTGACGGCGCCGGAAGACGCGTCTTTTGATACGACCAGGTTCGGTTTCAGGGCGATGAGGGCTCCCTTCGGGATCAGTTCCTCAATTTTCGCTGCCGCGAGCGCTTCGTGCGCCATCGCGGCGGGTTTCGTTCCGTGTACGACGATTAGTTCGTTTCGCTGCATAGTCGCAGAATAACGCAAGAAGAGCTTCTTCGTCAGCCTGTTTCGCTTGACCGACGGCGTCTCTAAAGCTAAATATGGTATACGCGAGGGAGAACGTATGGGTCCGGTCATCGTCAAAGGAATCTCCATCGGTTCGGGGCGGCCGAAAATTTGCGTTCCGCTGGTTGGCGAGACCAAGGCGGAAATAATCGATGAAGCCCGTCTCGTCGCGTCCCTGGCGCCCGACCTCGTTGAGTTGCGCATCGATTTTTTCAAGGATGTCCATGATCCGGCAAAGGTTTTGGACACGTTGCGTGAAGCGCGAAACGCGCTCGGCGAACTTCCGCTGTTGTTCACCTTCCGCACCAGGCGGGAAGGCGGAAAAACGAGCATCGATGACGCATATTACGCGGAACTTAACGGTATCGCGTGTAAAAGCGCATTGATTGATTTGATCGATGTAGAACTGAATACACCCCGCTCAATCCGCGATGCCGTAATTGCCATGGCACGCGAGAAGGGCGTTTTCGTCGTCGTATCCAACCACGACTTTGAAAAGACTCCGAACGTCGACGAACTTGTCGATCGATTGGTAGCGGCCTCGCGGATCGGGGATATCGCAAAGATCGCGGTCATGCCGCTATCTCCGGAGGATGTCGTATCCCTGCTTGCCGCCACCGTCGCGGCGAAGCGGCAAATCGGAGATGCGCCGATAATCACCATATCCATGGGGGCCTTCGGCGTGGTTTCCCGCTTGACCGGCGAGGCGTTCGGTTCCGCCGTCACCTTCGGCTCAGCCAAGGCCGCCTCGGCGCCCGGTCAGATTCCCGTAGCAACGTTGCGGACGGTTCTCAACGTCGTCCATGAATCTCTGCATTAGGAGTATATCCATGAAATACAAGACTTTCGGTCGTACCGGCGTGCTCGTTTCCGAGCTCTGTTTCGGCACCATGACCTTCGGCGCTGAAGCCGACGAGGCCGAATCGGCTCGGCTGTACGCCGCGTGCCGCGACGCGGGCATCAACTTTTTCGATTGCGCCGATTCGTACACTAACGGGAAATCGGAAGAGATTCTGGGGAAACTCGTCGGCGCCTCGCGCGATGAAATCGTACTTACCAGCAAATTTTCCAACCGGATGGGCAGCGACGTGAACGCGCTGGGCGCCTCGCGAAGGCATCTCAGGACCGCGGTGGAAAAAAGCCTTTCACGGCTGAAAACCGACCGCATCGATGTGTACTTCGTGCATACTTTAGACCCCCTGCCGGCGATGGAGGAAACGCTTCGAGCGATGGATGATCTGGTGCGCCAAGGAAAAGTGCTGTACCTCGGGGTCAGCAATTGGGCCGCGTGGCAGATCGAAAAAGCGCTGGGCTATAGCGAAAGGAAAAACCTGGCGCGTTTCGAATGCGTACAGCCGATGTACAACCTGGTCAAGCGTCAGGCCGAAGTTGAAATCCTGCCGATGGCCGCCGCGGAGGGTATGGCCGTCATGACCTACAATCCTATGGGCGGAGGCTTCCTGAGCGGCAAGTACTCAGGGGCCACCGCCGCGCGTTCCGGGCGCCTGCTTGAAAAGGACGCGTATATCAAGCGATACGGGGATTCCCGCAGTGTGGAAACCGCCGAAAAGTTCACGGCGTTGGCCGCCGAACTCGGGGTAAGCGCGCCCGTGCTCGCCGTTTCCTGGGTCAAAGCCAACCCGGCGGTGACTTGTCCCATGATCGGCGCGCGCAACATCGAACAATTGAAGGGCGTTCTTCCCGCCGCGGATTTTCCGATGAGCGCGGAACTCTACGCGCGCGTCACCGCCCTTTCTTATTCTCCGCCTCCCGCGACCGACCGCTCCGAAGAGGAACTCGACCCGGAGTATCGGTTCAGGGGAAAGACGCAGCGCTAGCTGCCGCTCTTTAGGCTCAGAGGACGCGCTGCGTATAGGCGGAATAATCCTTAAGCAGCGGTTCGTACTCCTGCGTCATAAGAGGGCTTGAGATGATGAAGTCCGCCGTCGCCCGGGTCGTCGCGATCGTGACGTTGTAGACCGCGGCGATGCGCAGGAGCGCCTTCACGTCCACATCGTGCGGCTGCGGCGCCATCGGATCCCAAAAAAAGACTACGATATCGATCAGGCTTTCGGCGATAAGCGCGCCCAACTGCTGGTCGCCGCCCAGGGGGCCTGATTTCAATTTGCGGATATCCAGGTCTTTCGCGGCTTTTTCTATTGTGACATGTTCTCCGGCGGAAAGCCGTTTGGAGATGATCGCTTCTTCTACCAAGCGACCAGTCGTTCCGGTGCAGACCAAATGGTGCTTTACCAAAGTCTGCCAGTTGTATTCAACCCATTCCACTAAGTCTTTTTTACGGTTGTCGTGCGCCACGAGGGCGATGCGCTTGTGTTTTTCCATAGGTGCCTCCGGGTGGTGGTGTATTGACCTGATGAAAACAGTATAGCGAAAGAATGCGCTAGCTTATAGCGGCCGAAAGAAACAAAGCGGATACCGGAAGTACTTCAATCGTTTCGGTCGGTAGCTCAGCGGGGGAGAACGAATCGCAACGGTACTTCTCGCGGGTGGCTTTCTTCCCCCAAGCGAAAACCAGATCGTCCGACGCGCGGACTCCATTCACCGTGAGGTTTTTTGATAGAAAGCCCCCTTCGCCTTGCAGGAGATAGCGCTCCGTCCATCGCGTTTCCCCGCCGGTAAAGGAAACGGATAACGGAGAATTCCGGTCCAGGTTGATCAGGAGTACCGTGAACCGTTTGGCGACCAAGCCTTTTCTTTTTTTCGTCGCTCCGCGATGTAGATAGCCTCGCAGTTTGCGATCGGGAGCTTCCGTTATGGGAAGTTGGAGGACTTCTTCGCCCATTAATTTTTTCCATAAGAAGCTCGCGAAGTAATCGGGACGCGGTTCGACTGTCGTCTGATCGAGCAGCCCATAGCGCGCCCCGATCAAAGCCTGTCTGAACAGCTTATCGACGCCTTCCCGGGCAAGGAGCCCGAGCTCGTCCAGCCACCACAACGTCGAAACAAAGCTGTCCGATAAGCCTTCTTCGCCGCCGTACAGGGCATGCGCCGTTTCCGTTATCCAATTCTCGGGCGGCGCCAGGCCGGACCGACTTTCGCGCGCGCGTTCCAGGGATTTTTTGATTCGCGCGTTCCAGCGCAGGACCCCGTTTAGGGCTCCGGCGTTCAGCATGGTCGATTCGCCCGCTCGTTTGGTCGCGATTCGTCC
>Ga0172379_10012227_pt1 | contig 10089 bp, 10 predicted proteins | sample GrowelOW334metaG_FD_119756 | JGI IMG/M metagenome (GOLD analysis project Ga0172379, IMG submission 119756) | Groundwater microbial communities from an aquifer near a municipal landfill in Southern Ontario, Canada - Groundwater well OW334 metaG | ecosystem: Environmental > Aquatic > Deep...
ATGATATGATACATGTAAGTATAATTTATAATATTATAAATTATACTTACATGTATCATATCATTAATAATTTTAAAATAACCTTATACCTACTCTTTAATAGATCATACTTTAAAAATCTTATATTTTAAATTTTATAGATTCTATAGATGATGCAATCATTCAACTCTTACTCTGAAGCAGCAAAGGCCAACGTTGTCGAACTTCCTAGATTATCTCCAAAGAATGTACAATCACCCACACATAGACCACAAAAACGCGTAGAGACAAAACTCTTACCCGTCCTTAGATCGAACGTCAATAAACCAGGATGTGTATGTGAGATGTGCGGAAAACATCTCTTGCAAACTTGCAACAGATGTCAAAACATTCCTGTAAATCAAGAGAGAACAAGATGTGATCACGATATCGTTGTGACAGAGCTATGTGGTCATTTCTATCACAAGGATTGCATATTTGGTTGGTTATCTCATGAATCTTATTGTGTGGGAGGGATTGGTAAGAGACAGGAATGTATGATGGAGATTGATGCTTGATAAATTTAAATGGTATGAGATTAAAATTAATATACTGATACGAATCATTAAATATATTTATAACAATATATTTATAATCACATTAAAGACTACCAGCATATTTTGCATACAGATGAACAGCATCTTTGAGATATCCATAGTCTCTAAAAATTTTAAATCATATCTATGTTTGATCCATCTCTTTATCGATGACGCCATATATTATTGTAAATCTAACAACCTTATGAGAAATATATTGAGATCACTAAAAAAGAGCATCGTCTACAAGAGTCCATACACATCTCCAAAAAATATCAAATCTTTAAAGACCTTATATAAGAGAGATCTTCGTTGTATGTTTATCTGCAACATCGTCATATCTTATGAGATCCCGAACAAAGAGTATGGGTATGGGAAGACCATTGATTTTTTTATCAATGGAAATTTTATTGTCAACTCTAAATCAACATTTACATTTCCCACACGTGTAAATAATGACCTTGATGACTATCTTCATGAATATATAATAATTGATCGTATTAAAGATAACAGTTACGTAATTTGTGATGGTTGCGAAACCAAATTTACTATATTGAGAGATCTACACGTCACTATTATAAACTTTTTTGACGATAATAAATATGATAATGTCATAAACGATCATGATAAAAAAGATGAGACTATCATTAGATTTAGGGATAAGAGAGGTGTGATGCTAAAGACTATAAAGAACGTCATAGCGAATTTTACAGTGGTATCATTCAAACCCAAACATTCTTATGATGATCTTTTTAAATATGTTCAAAAAAATTACTATAAGGATAATATGTTATCGCGTATATACATAGATATAGATAATAGTGAGATATTCTTTTCAAAGATTGATGATAGATTATATAAAGTAAGATACGATGATCCTTGTTTTGAAGATTATTATGGTATACCCTTAAATTACACATAATCATATTTTTATAGTCTTATAAAAATAGTATTTATGTTAATATTATTGTCTTAATACTTAAAAATCATTTATTTTATAAGGATTATAAAATAAGATGGATGACTTACACGAGATCATTCCCAACCTATATCTAAGTTCTGTCTACGTTGCCTGTCAAAAAGAGACTCTTCTATCTAAAAATATTCGTCATATTGTAAACGTTTCGCAATGTCCAAATTTTCATCCAGATACGTTTAATTATCTAACTATAGACATTGGTGACGAGATCGATCAAAACATTGCTCAACATTTTTCCACAGTCAATCAATTTATCGATGATGTCATCTCTAAAAATGAGGGAGTCTTGGTACATTGTTACGCAGGTATCTCTAGGAGTGTAAGTTTGGTGTTGGGATATCTAATAGAGAAGAGAAATATGTCCTTAGAACATGCTTATGATCTTGTAAAGAGTAAGAGGAATTTTATTCAACCAAATCCTGGATTTTGGAGACAACTTCAACAATTTCACAAAGACTCTAATCCACCCTCTTTTAATAACCCATCCTCTTTTAATAACTTATCTCTATTAAATAATATATGGTATTGGTTATTTTAATATACATTAATAATTTTTATAATCTTATAAAAATAAAAGGTATTGTTTCTTAAATATACTTATACGTCGTAATCATCATCGTCATCTCCCTCTTCATTCTCCCTTTCATCGTCATTATTTTCCTCGTTATCCTCATCGATATCGTTGTCGTCAAATTCTGGATCTTCATCCTCCTCCTCAACGTGGACGATCTTTGATCTGCTCTTTCCCTTGCTCTTGGATCTTCTCTCGTCATTATTCTTTAGATTGCTCTTATACTGTGAAGTGTTATCTCTAACGTACTTTGATTTTGGCTTTGGTCTGGAGACCCGACGTTCCTCGTCATCATCGTATGATAATGATGCCTTGATAAAGTATCTCAACACAGCGGCGATAGCTTGGTTCTTGGAATCGCAAACGTCATCCATCTTCTCCTTCTCTGGTTCTCCCTTTCTACGACGTTGAGACCCAATCTTGTTACTCTTGATATATTCTGCCATCTCGTCGTCTCCTTGAATCTCACAAACCCTCTGAGCATTTTCAACGCTCCACTTTTTTCTATCGTACTTGGCCATCTTCTTTGGACATCCTAGATCGTAAAACTTTGAATCTGCTGGGATAAATTGGACGAGCTTCTTTGGATAATTTAGTAAGAAAAATGTAGTGGTCACCTCCGCCAACTTTAATGCTGTAACGTTGCATTCGACGTTACCCTTATTAGGGAACTTTTGGAACTTGTTGTTTTTGAAATTATTGATATACTGTGCTTCGATATAGAATGCATCGACGACGTCCCATACATCTTTCTTACTCTCCAAGAAATCCAACAATGACCTTCTAGTCTTTGTTGTTAAGAATGATCTACCGGCGGCCCTCTCTCTGGCGGAGAATCTCTCAAAATCATAACGTTCACACGATTTATAAAGGTCGTTGGTAATTACCTCCATCCTCTGTGCAAACTCTTGCTTGGAGATACGTTTGTTATAGATGTTATTTTGATATGCATCTCTGAGATCGTTGATGTTCTCTCCATAAAATTTCTCTACAGAGTAAGAGTAATTGACGTCACCGATATCGATCGACGCTATAAAAAATTCCTTCTTTTTGAGGATATCTTGTACATAGGTGTTCATGGCCATGGTTTAATGAGAACACGTAGAAAAATTAGTTTAATAAAAAAGTATGTAGTATTGGAATGTAGAGTATGTGTCAAGATATTAGTATGCGTATTAAAAATGTGAGAGATTGTATAAGACGTAATTATATTCAATAATCAATGATAAATATTTTTCAATTTTTTTATTAAAATAAATGTTTTTTAATTAAAATTACATTTATGTTTTTAAACAAATTTTTTATATGATAAGTTATCAATAGTCATCGTGTTTAAAGATATAATCTACCGAATTATTCACATAATTTACTGTAGTTTTAAAAATTGAAAAATTATTAAAGATTAATAAATTTTTATCTATAACGTTTATTATCCACTAAATTTATTCCGCACTCTAATCATTTGTTATTAACCTTGACATATTTTATTAAAAACTATTGACATTAACACATATTATTAAAAATAATGGCACCACGAGCAAAGAGTGCAAAATCCATCATCGCCAAGTCTCAATCAAAGACAAAAACTTCAACGAAGGATGTAGTTGACAAGGTTGAAGATGTTAAAGAAGAGGTTGATATTGAAGAGGTAGATGAAGAGATTGACATTGCTCCAACTCCAAAGGGAAAGAGTACCATACCAAAATCAAAGGCAAAATCTAAAGTAATTATTGAAGAGAAAAAATCCAAAATCGTTGTTGAAGAGAAAAAAACAGAGGATGAGGTAGAAGAGGTTAAGGTTACACCAAAACCAAAGGGGAAGAGTAAGTCAAAGAAAGTAGAAGAGAAAAATGTAGAGGTAGAAGAAGAAAAAAAGGAAGAGGAAAAACATAAACCAAAGACAAAGGGTAGATCAAAAAAGGTAGAGGAGAAAAAAATTGAGGTTAAGGAAGAAAAGGTAGAGGTCAAGGAAGATGTGAAAAAACCAAAGTCAAAGAGCAAGTCAAAGAAGGTTGAGATCAAAGATGTTGAAGAAAAAAAGGTAATGAGGGTACCGAATGAAGATGCTGAAGAAAAAGTTGCAGTTGATGACAAACCTACCCCAAAGACCAAAGGAAAGGGGAAGGGGAAAAAAGTTGAGGTAAAAGAAGTTGAAGTTAAAGAAAATGAGGTAGTCAAGGAAGAAGAAAAAACAACGACCGCTCCTAAAAGTAAGTCAAAGGGTAAGGGTAAGAAGGTCGTTGAACAAATATCAGACGTCTTGGAAAAGGTAAAGACGGTCATCAAATCAAAGAGTACAATTATCGAAGACGATGATGAAGAGATTAAGGATGACGATATTGATAATGAGGATACAGATGAAGATGATGATATAGAGATTGATATAGAAGATGATCTAAAGATCGATACACCCCCCAAGAATGTAACATCTATTAAGAGCAAAACAACATCTTTACCAAAGGATGATACTTTGTTAAAAGATGATAAAAAGACTACCTCAGCAAAAACTACCACGTCTGCAAACACTACAAAAACCACCACGTCTGCAAAAACTACAACGTCTACCTCTACCGTTGCATCCAAAGGAAAGGGGGGTAAATCTAAGGGGAGGGCTAGAAAAGATATGAACATTGATGACGACATCATTATAGACGAAGAAGATGGTTCAAAAAATACGTCGAAGTCAAAGTCATCAACTAATGACGAAGAGGAAGATATCATTGATCAGATGAAAAATCTTGGAATCAAGAAACGCGTTACTGAAAAAACATCAGAGGTTAAAGAAAGTGTACAAAAAGATTCAAAGACCATATTAAAGAATGGCTCATCTACAAAGAAGGTCGATGAAAAAGTAAACTCTAACGTCGATTTTGCAAGAGATAATCTCTCTAATCTCTACAAAAATATCTATCAACAAAAGAAGGTTAGATTTGTTGACGAAGCACTATTTGTTGACACGGCATTAGAGTGTGTAAAGAGATCCAACGTTGATCTCTCCGATTTTGAGAGATACCAATATATTGACACTACATTGATATCAAGAGATAATGGTGTCGATACAAGAGATTCATCATTAATAAATTTAAAACCAATCTCCCAAGATGGTACCGATGATGGAATCACTACCCATTATATTAGGACTCCCATACCATCCGATATCGTTAAAAATATGGGTATCGTTAGTGACGAATTGAAGAATAACTCTGACGCTACCGGTAAATTTGATATCAAGTCCATCTTAAAGAGAGACTTTAAAAACCCAACTGAACCAATCGTCACCGTTAATGGTTCATCAAACTCTCAAAATTCTAACGTCCCTAGATGGTGGCAAAAATGAGTAATGATAGGTGGTGGCAAAACATAAAATATAAAAAATGCAGATTCTCATCGATCATAAAAATAAATTAATACATCGTTAATTTTTAATACTAACAATATTAAAAATAATTGAACATTCTGTTATATGAATACTATATTAAAAGAACAAGAATTTTCTACATACTTTCATTATAATGTTCTTTTGAAACATGGTTATAAAATTACAAAGATATATAAAAAGTTGTGTGATCAACCTCAATGTGTATGTCTTGTAAAAGACACAAATGATAAATATTATGTTGCAAAATCACATTTAGAATTGGAACCAGAGATATACAATAGTTGGGAGAGGATGAAGGAGATTTATAAAAACCTAGAGAATTTAGGGGTAGGTCCCAAAATATATGAATTTATAGAACCTGAAAATATCTGTATAATGGAATGTGGATATAAAACTTTGGAAGAGGTTATGTGTTCTTCTCAAAAAGATATTGAAAATATGGATTTAATAAACGATGTAAAGATGAGAATCAATATATTACATACTAATTATATACATGGTGATCTTCATTGTGGAAATATAATGGTTAGAAAAGATAGAACGTCATTTTTTATAGATCTTGATACTGTAAAAAACGTTGATGTTGACAATGTATCTTGTATATTAAATTTAACTGCTCAATGTTCCACAATAGATAAATATATGAAATTTGAAAAGGAGACGTTCATGTATTAAATCAAAAATAAATTATATATCAACGATATATAAGATTTGATAGCAACAATATAAAATATTAATGATATAATGGAAGTAGTCTATGATATATCTATAAGGTTACCAAATACTCTCTTCCTTACACCAAATGAAGATAAAAATAATGTTAATACCCGACATTATAGACGAAAATTGTTGACACATCTTATATCGTCATACATGTTCGTAGAGATCTATAAAAAATTTGATGATGTTAGAAAATTTTTTCATAAAAAGATTGTGTATAGAGATAGAGTAAAGGATAAGCAAATAGATACCGGGGTAGAGATTCAATGTTTTTGTGGAAATTTTCAATGTAGTCGTGTATCAACTACGTATGATAATAAATTTGAGAGACTCGGTACACATATAGATCTGAATAATGATGTACGAGATATCTTTACAGTGAACAATGTAGATTTTGCTATATCTTACTATTCATTACATTTTCTACCTATCAAAAGTTCTTTTGCCATAGAATGTTTAAAGGTTCTAATGGGTTATATAGGACAAGTTTTACATTATAGTATTGGTATACATCAGAACGTTGGGTTGAATGACAGTACAGCAGATTTTTTGTGTCGTGTAGAGATCTCTTACAATAATTATAGTGACATTTTTACAAAGTTGGCAGATACAATGTCAAAAATCAAGACGAGTAAGAGTATATATGGATACAAGGTACACTCTAAGGCACAGGTGTATGATTATTACTCTGGATTTAAAGATAGTTATTTTATGGATCATATGGATACAATATTAGGGAATCGTTCGTTCTTTGAAGATATACCAGATGACCTACCCAAATTATCTGTAGGGTTGCAATTATACGCTATAATAGCCATCGCTACCCTAAAAAATTGCACAGATACTTTTATCAAAAAATATGAGAATATAGGTAGCGTTGAGAGAGTATTGACCAAGGACCAAAAAAATCATAGGAGTATCGATTTTCATATCAACGATCTATTGACCTATCTTTTAAAGGAGAATGTGTAACAATATATTTTACAAGAGTTTTAAAAATTTATAACGTTATAAATTTTACAATTATCCATTTTTAGACGTGGAACCAATAACAATATTATCCTCTTTTTTGGAATCATAATATTCGACGTATGGTCCATATAATAACTTCATATCTATACTATCCATATCATCGTCAATATATTTTTTGTTCAATATTATTATTATCTTTACAACATCTTTATTATAACATCTCTTATCTAACAACATCTTTAACTTATCACTATCATAAACCCCATCTTTCCATATCAACCTCTTTTTGGATCTGAGACTACTATACAATAAATTTTTATATTTATCAATAATGTCTATCCTAATCGTACGATCTATATTTTTGGTAGATTTTGTATTTTTAAAACGTATACTACGTAAATGGTAAAAATAATCCAATTCTTTCCTTTGTAACGATCTTACAAAATATACATACTTGGATCTTTTGGAATTCTTTACATGTCTCATATTTTTACTACCATTATGTCTATATATTAACTCGTCTCCATCATCAACTCTTCTTATATTACAAGATACTACAAGAGATGTATATCTATCTATCATATTTTTATAATCTCTGTCTATATATAATTTTGCAGTATCCTTATTGTACAACATACTCAACATCTTCATAAAATTATGGTAATTTTCGTCGATATACAATACACCATTGATAAAATTATCAGATTCCAACATATTTTTTAATTTAAAAGACCTGCATAATATATCTTTTTCACAATAATCTATCGTCCCCGATATGTTTAATTTTATAATATCGTTCATCTTTAATTATAAATTTATACTTTATTATATCTCATCATTATTAGTATATTTATAAAAGATGCAATATTATGATAGTAACATCTTCTTTTTTTAATATTTTACAAAGTGTTGACGTCTGTTTAAAAATGATTTTTTAATATATCTATATTAAAAATATACCAAATATTATTAGTCCATATTCCTATCTTGTTAATAACTTATTCTATTTTTTATAACCTACTATAAACTTTGAACTACCCTAAACTTACTTTTAAAACTACCCCTAAATTAAAATGGTAGCCCAACATATGACACGTTCCTTTTACAAGACCATCCTCAATGTTATGGGAGAGAGAGGTATAAATAGGGGTGATGTCGAAAAAAGAAGAGAGGTCAAACAAGAGTTGAGCAATAAAGACTCTATAAAGGGTGGTTTTATGACCCGTTCTTTTTACAAGACCATTGTCAACATTATGGAGGAGAGGTGTATCGATAAGGACGATGATGATAAACGCAGAGAGATTAGAGAAGAGATGGGTGTAAAAAAAGTGAGTGGTAACAAAATAATGTTCTCTATCGTAAGAACTATACCAACTCCCGAGTATGAAGACTCTAAATACGAGATCGTCAAGATATTGGAATACGATTTTGCAGAGTTTTTCCTTGCCTTTATGTGTATGAGTCTCTTCTTTTTAGCTTTGACAACTATGGGAGCTGCTATAATGATAATCTACCTCTTATGTTCAATGCTCTTCTTTATCTACAAAATATACCTTATCGTCGAAGAGACCATCAACCTAATAGGAAGAGAGGATAACAGATTTGTTGTTGCCTACTCTACCATGGCATTTACCCTATACAATATTCTCATGTATCAAAGATACGTCAAAGGAATGTTGTTTGATTAAACATATAAGGATAATGTTCTTATAAATTTTGTAGTATTTTAATAATCTTTATAAATAAATCTTTATAAAATTAACCAATATTTATCATATATTATTAACTCTTTAAAATAAACGTTTTATCGAACAATAAGTTAATGGTCTGTCGTCTACACCAAATTCTAAAGAACCATCAGTCATTATTGCAAGAGTGGCTGTGTCCGGTTCTACTCCCAAAGAAAATACATCACCATTGGTCAGATTAACAATTTTTCCAATATAAGCAGCAGATCCTGCATCTCTCCAATTATAATCAAATAATTGTGTTCCGTAATCTGTTTGTGCTCCCCACGCCGGACACATACTAAGAGCTGAAATTATCGGTAAGTTTGTCGTTTCATTCATCATAACGGCTAAAAATGATTCTGATGTATAATTGCTAGTAAAACCATATTCGATTGAATAATCCCCAGTGACGTTTACCACAAATTCGAACGTTGCCACATTGTAGGTTATATCTGTACTATTTTGGAGTATAACGTCCCATTGTACAGCAGTATAAGGGGTAAGTGTATAATCAAAAGTTTCGCTTGGAGTATGATTGGCAACGAAAGCTGGACTCGAAGCTGCCGGAGGTGAACTCCAAATATAATTTACTCCGTCAAAAACAAGGGTTTGATTTGCTGTGGGTGGAGTAGCCTCATCAAGTTTTGTATTTATTGTAAAAAGTGTAAAATTATAAATAAACTAAATTAATTTTGTTTACCTACAAAATCACATTTACACAAAACCATTCTCTCATCTAATGTTTGAGCAGTCGTGAGGCTGACAAATTTTAAAGTTAATCGCTTAACTCTGTTAGATATTTTAAAAGGATATTACGAGCACCATTTACATCTCGATCTATGACCAATTTACAACCTGTCTTTATGCATTTGAATATCTCTTCACTCCGAAGATTGTAATTTACCCAACCACATCCCGTACATGTCTTCGATGTGTACTCCTCTGTTGGTATTATTAATTTCGTGTTTGGGTACTCGTTGATCTTAAACTTTAGACGTTCTATAAAGGAACAGTGTCTTAGAACCTTTATCCGATTTTTTTGATCACCCGTTAGATAATACTTTCTGACTAGTTGACCTGTATTTAATTTTGGGATGATCACATACTCAAAGTTTTTTAGTAACCACGTCGATAGTTTCTTGTGCATATCCTCTACAAGGTTGAATAGTTTGAAAGACAATTTA
>Ga0172379_10012228_pt1 | contig 10088 bp, 10 predicted proteins | sample GrowelOW334metaG_FD_119756 | JGI IMG/M metagenome (GOLD analysis project Ga0172379, IMG submission 119756) | Groundwater microbial communities from an aquifer near a municipal landfill in Southern Ontario, Canada - Groundwater well OW334 metaG | ecosystem: Environmental > Aquatic > Deep...
AGTAAACTGAGTAAACTGAGTAAACTGAGTAAACTGAGTAAACTGAGTAAACTGAGTAAACTGAGTAAACTGAGTAAACTGAGCTTTGATATTTGGACTGTATGTAAACGGAGGGATTTTTCAATGCCAATAGTTTTGTGGAGCAAAAATCGTCAATTTCATTTTTGACGCATACGAACTTGATAAGTAAGTATTGATTTCTAAAAAGATATGAGTAAAACGAGTGGACTGGGTGAACTGAGTCAACTTGGAATTAAGTTCTCCTATGTTTTACTTGATATAAATAGTTCATGACTTCTTCATCTGCTACTGATATTCAGTTTTTTGCTCTTTGAGATTCAGATTTTCATTTCAAATTTCAGCTTGTGAAGCCAAAAATAAAACAGATCTATTGTCTGTGAGATATGTCTTTGTTGTCGAGAAAGATTCTTGGCGTAGTTGGTCCCCGTAAGCAAAGCGCGTATGGGATTCAGGTTCTCCACAAGCTTTTCCAAGAAGCCCATCATCATGATCTGGTGACGATTTCTGGTATGGCGGAAGGTATCGATCAATTGTGTCATCATCTTTCTATCCAACATGGGATATCGACTATCGCTGTACTTGGCGGTGGTATTCAGCGATATCTTGATCAGCCTATGCATACTGTTATCGATCAGATTCTCGCAAATGGATGATTGGTGATTTCAGAATATGAACCAAATATGATGCCAGAAAAATACACCTTCCCTGCAAGAAATCGCATCATCGCTGGCTTGTCGGATGTCTTGTTTGTACCTGAAGCTGGACAAAAATCCTGATCACTCATCACGGTCAATAACGCAATCGATATGGGAAGGCCTGTGTTTGCGACTGCCAATTCCATCTTTGAGCCCAATAGTCAGGGCATTCATGCTTTGCTTGAAGAAAAAAAAGTTTCTCTTGTTTATGATTTTGCCAAATTTCTTGATAGATTTTTTGCTAGAAAAGCTGAAGGACTTTTTGCAGTAGTGCAAAGCAAACAACTTTCTTCTCGTGAACTCAAAATCATCGATATCTTGTCAGAAAAATCCGCCTGTGGTTTGCAAGATCTTGTTGTAGATATGGACATGGGGATAGGGGAATTGATTCCTTTGCTGACGATGCTAGAAATGGAAAATTGTATTTATCAGAGTATGCCGGGGGTGTATAAAAGAGTATAAAAAAAGAGTCCGGAAATTTTCCGGAGCTCTTGTGATTTCGCATCAGTAAGAATTATTTATCCTCTGATGTCTGTATACATTTTGTCCGTTTCGTTGTTTGCGTGAACTTCGCCAAAGGCGCGTTCATAATCTTTCCCTTTGTGGTATACTTCTATACCATTTTTTTTGAGTATTGTACCTTGCTGTCCCATGTCCGACAAGAACTCCAAGGTATACTTTCCATAGGAATCGCCTACGATTTTTACATCGACCAATTCACATTTGTTTTGGTTAATAACGCCTTCTTCCTCTTTGTGTAATGAGCATCCACAATATGGACAAAGGATTGTGAGTTTTTCCTGGTCATGGATTGGTGATTCGGATTTTACGGTATAGTCACCCACCGTTGTGGATAACTGTACTGGGACAGTTACCCCATCCAGTAATTTGGCCCAAATATTAATTATTTCTCCATCACAGAGATTTAATCTGCAATGTGGGCAACGTCCTTTTTCTAGGACAATGTTTGTTTTGTTCATACTTTCTTTTTTTTGATTGTTGATAATTTTATTTAATTAATTTTTTTTAACCGCACACCTATACAAAAATAGTCCAGAAAATCAAGTCATTTTTACGACTTTTGTCAAATAGCAAATAACATGAAACCATTGCAAAAATTAGCTGATTGCCTATATTTTCTCGGATTTCAAAACCTTTTTTATATTTTCAAAAAATACATGAACAATAGATTAAACAAAAAATCAGGTTTCACCTTGGTAGAAATGCTTATCGTGATTGTGATCATCGGTATCTTGGCCGCTGCTTTGATCCCGAGATTGAGTTCTGCTAGAGGAAGAGCAAATGATACAGCAAGAAAAGCTGATCTTCAACAAATCGCTACTGCTTTGATTACTTATCAGATAGATAAGTGAACCTTCCCTTCTGCTAGCGGAAGTATAAGTCAGATAAATTGAGCGCTCAATGACGCTGGTATGAATAGTATACCTACCGATCCAGATAGCACTTCTACATTTACGTGAATAGCTGGTCTATCTGTGCCATGAACTTTTGAATATACGCCTTTGAGAAAAAATGGACTAAATAATGGATGATTTGTTTTGATGGCAAAAACTGAAACAGAATGATGATCAAATTTTATAAATTGCTGATCAACAGAAATACAGCCCAATACTGACTATGCTTCGACATGACTTAATACTTGCGTCACATTTACAGGCACTACTGATTCTTGTGATGCGACTACTTGTACTTACCAAAAATGACAATGACAGTTGAGATATATTTATGTGTACTAATTTTTACTGCTAGAATATTTTCTCTATGAAACATAAAAAAGGATTTACTCTAATAGAAATGCTTATCGTCATAGTAATCATCGGTATCTTGGCTGCGGCTTTGATTCCGAGATTGATGTCTGCGAGAAGCAGGGCAAATGATACAGCAAGAAAAGCCGATCTTCAACAACTCGGTACTGCATTGATTTCATATCAGGTAGATAATAGTTCTTTCCCTGCTACGCCGGGAAGCGTCGATACACTCAAGACACAACTCATCAAATGATGAATGTCTAGTATCCCTAGCGATGTGGATAGAAATTCTATTTTTAGCGGAATACGCGCAACAACAATCACCAAGGGGCAATATATGTATACACCAATTATCAAGAGCGGTTTCCCAGCATGAGGATTTGTCTTGATGGCAAAAACTGAAACGGAAAATGGGTCTAATTTTGTGTTTTGTGGAGATGATGCAAGTCCCAACCAACACGAAATCACCGTAAATACTGACGCCGATAGTATCGTTTTGTGCACCACTTTTATTGCAAGTACTGATACTTGCTCTATTGCGACAACTGGGGATTCTGAATGTTTTTATATCAAATCAAAAGGACAGTTGAGATATATTTATAGATACTAGATAGAACTCAGAACTCAGGATTCAGAATTCAAACTATATTCTTTATATTTCTCAATATAGGTATGAAAAAGCACAAGAAAGCTGGTTTCACCTTGGTAGAAATGCTTATCGTGATTGTGATCATCGGTATCTTGGCTGCGGCTTTGATTCCGAGATTGATGTCTGCAAGAGGAAGAGCAAATGATACGGCGAGAAAAGCTGATCTTCAACAGCTCGGAACATCGTTGATTTCTTATCAGGTAGACAATAGTAGTTTCCCTATGACTGCGTGAAGTATCGATAAAATAAAAGATGAGTTGACGAGAGGTGGGCTCGGAAGTATACCAAGCGATCCAGATAGAAATACAAGTTTCGTTTGAATAAATAATGCTGGTGGCAATTTAACATGAACACCATGACAATATATGTATACTCCTATTAAGAAAAATGGATTTGTGGGTGGTTGATTTGTCTTGATGGCAAGAACAGAAACGGAAAATGGTTCAAACTTTATTTTTTGTGGTACTGGTACAAGTACTCCAAGCACTCCAATAACCTCTAATACAGATTTTGATGATATATTTTTGTGCAGTACTATTGTTTCCACAGGTACTTGTCTCCAGGCAAATAGTTGAAGTTCTGCATGTGGATATCAAAAATGAGAATGACAGATGAGATATATTTATAGATACTAAAATAGTGAACAACTAATAGTGAATAGTGAACAGTCCTGCTGCAGAATAGTTTTTCTCTTGTTAGTTGTTATCTGTTAGTTGGTTACATAATAATGACTTCTGGCTCGAGAGTGACTCAGAAGTTTTTTTTAACTTCTGAAATGATGTGGTCTGCAAGTTCACGTACTTCTTGTCCTGTACAATCACCTGTGTTGATAAGTACAAGTGCGTGCTGTGTAGAAACGCCTGCTTTGCCGTGTCTGTAGCCTTTGAGGCCACAAAGTTCTATGAGTTGTCAGGCGGCTAATTTAACTCAGAACTCAGAATTCAGGACTCAGGACTCAGGACTCAGAATTCAGAATTCAGTTTCCTGCTTTCTGCTGTCTATCATCTGTTCATGGCCTATGAGGTTGGGGTATGTTTTTTGTAATTTTAGAAAATGTTCTTGGGTGATTATTGGGTTTTTGAAGAAACTTCCTGCGGTTCATACTTGTGTAGGGTCGGGGAGTTTGGATTGTCTTAGTGCTACAATATCTGTCACTGCTTGTTTGAGTATGGTGGTATCTTTTACTTTACACAAGGCAAAAATCACTGAGGTGATGAATGCCTTGTCTTTGAGTTCGTGTTTGAAGATACTTTCGCGATAAGCGAATTGACATTTGGTGTTTGTCAGTATTTTTCTTTCTGTATTTTCTGTGTCGATATATTCTACTTCATAGATGATGTCTTTGACTTCTGTTCCATAGGCACCGATATTTCCTACTGCACTCGCTCAGATAGTTCATGGTATGAGTGCCAACTTTTCTATTCATTGATATCATTGTTCTACACATCGATTGACAAAAGCGGGTCGAGATTCACCGGATCAGACCTTGATATGTACGGTTGTTTCATCTTCTTGGATGATATGTTTTCCTAGTATGGAATTTTTGATAACGATACCTTCAATGCTTTTGGTGAATAAGATATTTGCTCCTCATCACAAGAAAACATGAGGATATTGGCTTCGTATGTCGCTTTGTGTGAGCTCGTCAAATTCGTCAGTATTGTTTATTTCCACAAAAAATTTTGCTTTCACATCGATGCGGAAAGTATTGTAGTTTTTGAGCGAAACATTTTCTTGGACTGTAAGCATGGCTCGATACTATCAAAGAGAGATTGAATATCAAGATTTCCGTAAAAAGGGTAAAAAACAGTAAAAAAAGTAAAAAACGAAAACAAGAATCATCTTTTACGTTTTTTACCTTCTTTACGCAATTTACGTTGATTTAGAAATTTCTAAATATGTCTTGTAATCTTCTTCTTTCATTTTCCGCTTCTTCTTTTTCTTTGGCTTCTTTCTCAGCTTTTTTGAGATATTCGCTCATGAGGAAAATAAATTTATTTAATTTTTCTGTCACTTGCATCTTCTTTTTTGGATCATCTTGTAGATGTTCTATTTCGTCCAAAAGGAGTACGTCGTCTAGGATTACTTGGAGTGAATTGTGTTCTGTATCCATGATAAATCCGAGATCATTTACCATCTCTTCTCATGTAGCTCTATCTGTTTCAATTTTTTTGATGATTATTCCATTTTCTGGAAGCGTGACTTGGTAGAGAATTGTTACTTTGTCATTATTTGCTCCTAGAATTTCCAGAATTTCTTCCGTATCTTTTTTTTCAATCGCGTAAATATTTTGTGTGATATCTGTCAGTTCATTGAGTTTTTTTTGCAGGTCGGAGATGGCGGATACAGAATCCGTTTCGGGGGTCACGGGACGCGGTTCGCGGATTTCTGGTTGGATTTCCGGTGGTCTTACTACTTGTACTGGCACCGTAGGTGTTGCGGGACGCGGTTCGCGGTTCGCGGGTGCTTGTGGTGCCGGTTTTGGCGCTTGTACTTGTGGTGCTGATTTTTGTATTTGTATTTGTGGTTTTGCTTGTTGAACAGGCTTGGAAGGGGTCACGGGACGCGGTTCGGGTGTCGCGATTTTTTGTACTTGTGGTTTGGGCTGTTGAATAGCTTGTTGAACGGTTCACGGTTCACGGCTAACGGGATTTGCTTGGTCAGCGTTTGCCGTTTCACGTTTGCCTTCTTGTTTTCGTGGGTTTACTTTGACTTCTGGTTTCATCTGCGGTTCGATCACTTGTTCGATGATTTCGGGTGTAGGTTCTGGCGTATATTCTGCTTGCATTTGTGGTGCCACAGGAGGTTCAATGATTTCCTGTATTGGCTCTTCGTTTTTTTCTGGATTTATTTGTAATTGATCGAAATCTATATGAAAATCGTCTTCTGCTGCTGGTTTTGGTGCAGGTGTTACTGCTTGAAACATATCAGGATTGTTGAAAATATCACTAGATCATCAAAAAATATCCTGATGAGGTTCGGTAGTTTGTGTAGGTGGATTTTCTCCTTGTAGATTTCCTCCTTGTGCTGCTGGATCGAAGATAGGTTCGGTCATGATAGTGCAATAAATGATAAAGGCTCTGCGATAAACAATAGATAAACAGTTGATAAAAAACTATTTCTCTCTTCTATTATAGTTAAAATTTTTTATTTGTCAAATTTTGGGACAGCAAATTTGATACATCAAATTTTGGGACAGCAAATTTGATACATCAAATTTTGGGACAGTGTTTTTTAGTGCTATAAATCATATTTTGAATTGTGGATTTTTATTTGAAATGGGGAGAGAAAACTGTATAGGTAGGACACCCCTGCTAAAGTAGGGCAGATTTATCACATAGGAATTTGCAAAATTCCTATTCAGCCAAGCTGGATAAAACGACGTTAAACTTCTTTCAGAAGTTCCGGCGTCTTATTTTATTTTTTTATGGTGCTACATGACAGAAGAACAGGCTCTACACGGGCAAACTCCAGAAGGAGACATGATCATCAGTACTACCAAATTATTTGTTGGTGGGCTTGATCGAGACATTAGAGGTCGCCAACTCAATGATGAATTTTCAAAGTTTGGAGTGGTAAAGTTTGCAAGAGTAAAATTGAGAGAAGACGGTAAAAGTAAGGGATTTGGCTTTGTGGAATTTGAAAGACCAGAAGATGCCGCCAAGGCTCAAGCAGAAATGAATGACAAAGAATTGAATGGAAGAGTCATCAAGGTAGATTTTGCTAGAGAAAGTCTTGAAAGAATCAAGGCAAGAGAAGAAAGAGCTGCTGCTATGGCCGCTGAAGCACCTGCTGAGGCAGCATAATTGGATTTTTTATGATATATTACATATAAAAACACCCCGTAGAAAAAGATGTTTTGTCGAAACGTCTCTACGGGGTTTTTTTTGGTTTGCAAAAATTGGATAAAAATGTAGTATGTCTGTGACTAAATGGTGCGCATGCTATGCAAACGTTTTTTTTCCTCAAGATCTATTCTGGGGGCCGATTATGTTTATGATTCGTCATAGGCTGAGCCACCCACCTTCACTATGAAGGAAAGAAGCTGCATTCTACGGCCATTTGGTCTTTAAAACGTTGAATGTAAAACGGGCAAGGGATAACGTGCTGTTCAATGTTCATCATTTACCGTTTCATATATTGGATGAAAAAGATCAACGAGCAATTTATATGTACTCATTGTAAACAGATTGTGCCTGAAGCGCAAAGGACGTGTAGAAATCATTGTCCTTTTTGTTTTGTATCTTTGCATGTGGATAGTGATATTCCTGGCGATAGAAGCGCAGAATGTGGAGGAGAAATGTATCCTACGATGTATAAAATCAGCAATGGAGAAATGAAGATATTATTTGTTTGCGCCAAGTGTGGCAAGCAGCACTGGAACAAAAGATCGGTCGATGATGAAGTCGAGCATCTAGATAGTTTGATTAAGGAATATAAGAGTAAATTTTTTTATACTGAACCGCTTTGGAAATCTTAAACTTCTACACTTCGTTCGAAGTTTAAGCTTCCGCAGACGGCCAGTATAACTCTCGCATCCGATAAATTTTGAAATTAAAAATTTATCGGCGGTCGAGTATAAAAAAACCGTACCCGGGTTTCCCGGGTAGAGACGTAGCAATGCTACGTCTCTACGCCCCCAATAGGGCGGCACGGTTTTTTTTGTATTTGAAAATATCTTATGGTTGGAATAATTCTACGGGTAATAAGTTTACTGTTTTGACCTGAGGGAATTGAAGTGCTGTCTGCGTGATGGCTGAGGTAAGTATTCCGATATATGCAGATCATCAGATGCTTGTCCCTGGCGCTGGCATGAATGCGAGATTGAGCGTTCCGTCTGACATTAACTGCGTATCGGATAGACGGATGCTTGTCACAAAATCACTCGTAAATCCTTCTTTCACTTCTGTGTCGGTCAATCCTCCTTGGAGAAGAAGAGTAATTGTATCTCTGATGATATTGTCGGTTTTGGGAAGTGTGCGAAATACAGAAAGAAGAGAAGCGGGACTTGCTTGTTGTGCGATAGGTAATTTCTTGTCTTCTGTCTGATTAAAGTAATAGAGTCTGACCATCGTCGGTGTCTGTGTCGCTGTTGATAGAGCGGTTTGTGCTTGTGTGGTCTGTGTTTTTATGTCTTTGATCTTTTCTGTGACGAGATCGATCTGTGTATCTATTGTAGTGAAATTGTTGTTGATGGTGCTTTTGAGGTCTGTTCCTGTTTGCGCTCCGCCTGTGATATTTGTTGTTTTAGATACGAAGAAATGCGCCACCTGTTGTGCTGTATTGTTGTCAAAAAGTCTGAGGTATACCCAAAACAATACGAGTACGAGTATCCAAAATATGCTAGTTCAGAAAATTTTTTTCATGAATGGAATTAAAAGATAAAGGCACTTTGTCCTATAAACCCCGACCTTTCGGGGATAAACGGTCGATAAAGATTTCGTGATGCATTATCTAGGGAGCTGAGGGATTTCTGAATATGGAGTCGTGCTGACTGGTGTTTCCTGTTGTCCGCTGAGTGTATTGAGAATGTCAGCGAGTTTATTGTTGATCTTGGTAAGTTGATCGTTGATGATGATCATATCTTCGGATTGGTCGATAGTTCCTGTCTGTATGACGATGTGTTCTTGATAGATCCGATCTGACATTTTTTGTCCGAGTTCACTATTGAAAAGTTTGATGTATGTCCAAAAAAGGACTACGATGGCAATCCATACTACGCTTGTCCAGAAAATTTTTTTCATGTATTTTTTTAAAAGATAAAGGCTGAAGCGATAAACAGTTGATAAAGAATGAAATGATAAGCAATCGATAAAGACTGCGTGATAAACGGTTGATAAATTTATCTACTGTTTATCTATTGTTCCTTATTTTTCAAGGACATGACGGTGGTAAAATCTTGCGGCATCGGTGCAATTATCTTCAATGGTTTGTTGCCAAACATATCAAAGAATTTATATTCGTAAGCGTGGAGGAGTTGTCTCTTGATATCTAGTTGCTTGAAAAGAATCCTGTTAACTACTGGCTTCCCGTATACGATATCTCCTAGTACGGGGTATCATACGCTTGCAGTATGTACTCTGATCTGGTGCATTTTCCCTGTTTCGATTTTTACTCTGATGAGAGAGATTTCTCATAGGATGGGATGTTGAATGGTCTTTTCGTTTCGGCATTCGGAAACGGCTCTTTCGCCATATCTTTCACTCACAACCGTTTGTCCTCTCTTGAATTTTTCGTTAAATGATTTTTCTAAGGGCTTATCTATCAGCAGATGTTCTGGGAATTTCCCTACCACGATAGCATAATAGGTTTTTGATATTTCTCTATCTCTGATGATTTTGTTGATGTATTGCAGGGCTGGCATAGTTTTTGCTGCTACGAGCACTCAGGTCGTATCCTTATCTAGTCTATATCCAAATGATGGGGTGAAGGTCGGTGTAAAAAGTTTTTTACAATAGATATCCAGATAATCTTGGATAGCGATGTCCTTGGGATTGGTCGTGTGCATTACCATATTGTAAGGTTTGTCTACAATCAATCGATTGTTGTCTTCGTAGAGAATCCATTTTTTGAAGTCTTCCATACTGAGTGTTTCGTTTTTGCTCGCCCTGGGCGTCTTGTTTTCTAATTTACTGATCACGATGATGTCGCCTTCTTGTGTTCTGTATTCTTCTTTGGTCTTTCTGCCATTTACTTTGATTTCTCCTTTTCTGATACCAGCGTAAATGTCTCCTAGAGCGATGGTGGTGTCTGATCTAAAATATTTTCTGAGAATTCTATCGAGTCTCTGATTGGCATTTGAGCTGTCGACTATAATTTGGGTGTTTTTGTTGTCCATGGTAAACGGTGAATGGTAAACGGTGAATGGTAAACGGTGAATGGTAAACGGTGAATGGTAAACGGTGAATGGTAAACGGTGAATGGTAAACGGTGAATGGTAAACGGTGAATGGTA
>Ga0172379_10012229_pt1 | contig 10087 bp, 13 predicted proteins | sample GrowelOW334metaG_FD_119756 | JGI IMG/M metagenome (GOLD analysis project Ga0172379, IMG submission 119756) | Groundwater microbial communities from an aquifer near a municipal landfill in Southern Ontario, Canada - Groundwater well OW334 metaG | ecosystem: Environmental > Aquatic > Deep...
AGAAAAATTTAAAGATAAATTATTATAAGAAATGAAATTTTATAAAAAAGTTTTAAAAATATGGAAAAATTAGATGTACATCTTAAGAAGGATTTAAAAGAAGGAGGAGAAAAACAAATTAAAGAATTTATATTAAAAGAAAGATTAATTGGAAAAGAAAAAATCTCTGGGGAGTATGAGAAAAGTAAAGAAGAGTTAAAAATTATTGAAACAATTAATTTCTTAATTTTAAATGAAATAAAGAAAATGGATGTTTCTCCAAAAGAGACTTTATCGTCAGAACGAGTTCACTTAGTTAGTGAAAATATTTTTAATCAATGTCATCCAGGTCAACAAAATCAAGTTGGTTCATATACCACAGAAACAAATTCTATCTTAATTAATAGAGACCAATTAAAACAAAAATTATTATTATTTAGCACTATTTTACATGAAGTTTTACATTATTATTCTTTCAACTCTTTTGTCGTATCAATAGATTCGAATGAAGTTGGTCCCTATCGAACTGGTTATAGTTTACAAAATTTTTCAGAAAATATAAACAATCATGAACATTTTCGTGGTTTAACTGAAGCAGTTATAGACAAAATGGTTCAAGAAATTATAGAAAATAATAAAGTCTTTTTAATATCGCAAAAAATAGTTTCTCTTGGAGAATTTAAAAAAAAGAATGATATTTTATGTTATAAAGAAGAAGTTAAGGTTTTGGAACTAGTTATTAATAAAATAACTGAAATAAAGCAAAAAAGTTATAAAGAAGTTTGGATTAAATTTAAAAGAGGTTTATTTACAGGAGAAATGATGTATTTACGAGATGTAGATAATGTTTTTGGTACTGGTTCATTGCGAGTTTTATCTGCTATGCTTTCAGAAGGTTCCACTAAAAATATTGATTCAGAACAACTCATATATTTATTTGATAAATTCTTTAAAGAAGAAGATAAGGAAATAAGAAATAATTTGGCGAGAAAAATACTTTCTGAAAGAGAGCGTTTGCGTTATTTTGAAAGAATTAATAAAGAAAAAATAAAATGAAATTTTATAAAAAAGGATATAATTTTTATGGAAAATAACTTACTAAACAATCAAGAATCAATAGAGAGGAAAAAGAAGGAAAGTGGTATAGGGAAATATTAGCTGATTTTGAGGAACATAATTTTAATGTAACGCCAGCTGAAGCAGTTTTTTTGAGACAAACGATAAGAGATGTTTTTAACGAAAACGATTTTCTAATTAAAAGTTCCCAAAAATCAGGAAAAGAAAGTATGGATTTAATGTGGACATATCCAGAGATTTTTAAAAGATTTTTCTGGCATTTTTATGGAATAAATATTAATGAATATTTTAGAAATACAGAAGAGGAATATCAAAAAGATGCAGAAAGAGATTTATTTCGTTATGTTCAAAAACTCAAGGAAAACAGTGAATTAAATTAATTTGCTCTAAATTTTTATTATTGTTATACTTTAAATATAATTTATGGTCAAGATAAATGAGGAAAAATATAAAAATGTAGTGCTTTTTTTTGCTAAAAAGGTAAGAAATGGCACATTGGGTAAGCTTAAAATGATGAAGCTTATGTATTTTCTTGATTTTGATTTTTTTGAAAAATATGGGAAGTCTATTACAGGTGATTCTTATCTACGTTTTGAAAATGGTCCTATACCTAAAAATGCAGAAAAAATATTAAAAGGAATGAATGGTAAAGAGATAAAAATTACTAATAGAAAAATTGCCGATGGTTATAATGACCAACAACACATAGAAGCACTCAAAGATTTTGATATGAATCTTTTTACTAAAGAGGAATTAATGATGATGGAAGAAGTTGCTGATAAGTGGGAGAAGTTTAGTGGGTCTGAAATGAAAATGGCAACTCATGGTGAAGCTCCTTGGATAGCTACAAAACCCAACGAGATAATAGATTATAACTTAGCCTATTATCGTAATAAATACGGCGAAATGGCAAACATTTAATATGCAGATTTTTCGACATGATAGTATTAGAAAAGACTTAAAAAATTTAAAGCATTTTTCTGCCCCGGAGGAATCACTAGAATCATGGGAGAGACTTTTTTATTTGAAAGGGATTAAAGAAACACCGGGAATTGAGATATTTTCTGGTTTTGGTAATCAAAATATATATAAAGGCAGAGTAATTCCATTAAAAGAAAATTTTGGAAAGTCTAAAGGGTACAGAGTAATATTTCAAAAAATTAATGAGGCATCTTTTAAGATTCTAGTTTTTTCAAGACATGGAATTTATAAAACAGAACAGGAATTAATTAATATTATTAAAGATAGATTAGAAACCTAATTATGCAATTTTATAAAAAAGTTTTAAAAAATGGCTTACGAGTTATAACAGTGCCTATGAAAGATAATCCTACGGTAACTGTTTTAGTGTTAATAGAAGCAGGGTCAAAATATGAAACAAAAAAGATAAATGGATTATCTCATTTTTTAGAACATATGTGTTTTAAAGGCACAGTCAAAAGACCTAAGGCCATAGATATTTCAAAAGAATTAGACGCTCTTGGCTCTCAATATAATGCTTTTACAGCTCAAGAATATACTGGGTATTATGCAAAATCTGATTCAAAACATTTTAATCAAATTTTAGATATAGTGACAGATATTTATTTAAATTCTACTTTTCCAGAAGCAGAAATGCAAAAAGAAAAAGGAGTAATTATTGAAGAAATAAATATGTATGAAGATATGCCTAATAGGCACGTGCAAGATTTAATGATGGAACTTTTATATGGCGACCAACCGGCTGGATGGAATATTGCTGGTGAAAAGAAAAATATTTTAAATATGGAACGGAAAGATTTTGTGCAATATAAAAAGATGCATTATTTGCCAGAGTCTACTGTGTTAGTCGTAGCTGGGCAGATTGAAGAAAAAAAAGTTTCAAAGGAAGTGAATAAAATTTTTGGCAAAATTCCTAGAGGCAAAAAAGCGCAAAAATTAAAAATAAAAGAAATACAGACAAAACCACAAGCTCTAATTAATTTTAAAAAAACAGATCAAACGCATTTTGTTTTAGGCGTGCGTAGTCATGATTTATTTAATAAAAAAAATCCTGTACTTTCTGTCTTGGCTGGAGTTTTAGGCGGGGGAATGAGCTCACGGCTTTTCCAAAAATTGCGTGAAGAAATGGGTGTTGGATATTATGTTCGCGCTTATAATGATTCTTATACTGATCATGGGTTCTTACAAATTTCGGCTGGCGTAGACAATAAAAGAATAGAGGAAGTTATCTCCGCTGTGCTTTTGGAATGTAAAAAATTAAAAAATAAAAAAGTTGGAGAAGAAGAATTAAATAAAGTAAAAGAATGTTTAATAGGCAATATGAAACTCTCTCTTGAATCGACAGACGATATTGCTGGTTTCTATGGCATGCAAGAGCTTTTAAAACGTGAAATAAAAAAATCGGAAGATAAAGCGAATGAAATAAGAAAGGTAACGGCCGAACAAATTCAGCTTTTGGCTGAAAACTTGTTTAGAAATAATAAATTAAACCTTGCGCTTATTGGACCATTTAAAGATAAATCTAAATTCTTAAAGATATTAAAATTCTAAGTATTTTAAAAATTAGGCTCTTTATGGTATTATATTCTTATGCTAGAAAAGAATAACATTACTTCTATTTCAATAAGTACTGGCACAATGATCCGATTCTTTTTAGTGGCGCTCGGATTTTATTTATTTTGGTTTTTGCGGGATTTACTGCTTGTTATTTTAACATCTATTGTATTGGCTTCTTTTGTAGAATCAGCAATTCCTCATTTCAAGAAAATTAAAATTAATCGAGTTGCTGGAGTAGTTATTGTATATGTTATTGCGATTATTTGTTTAGCTCTTTTATTTTATCTTTTTGCTCCGCTTTTAATAACTGAAGTTTATAATCTTTCTAATTTCTTGTCTTCTTATATTCCAGATTCTTCAATTATAAATTATTTCTCCAATGATGCATTTGCTGGTGCTACACAAATTGTAAATAATCTTTCACATAGTTTGTCACTTACGACTTTGCTCTCTACTTCCAAAGCTTTTATTGCTAATCTTTCTGGGGGATTTTTCCAAGTTCTTTCTGTAGCCTTTGGAAGTATTTTTAATGTATTTATGATTGTTCTTATTTCTTTTTATCTTTCTATACAAGAAAAAGGTATAGAGAATTTTTTAAGAATTATTTTGCCGTTGGAATATGAAGAATACGCAGTAGATTTATGGGGACGGTCACAAAAGAAAATTGCATTATGGATGAAAGGGCAAATGCTTTTGGGCATTTTGATTGCTATTTTAACTTACTTAATGCTTTCTCTTTTAGGAATTAAATATGCTTTGCTCTTAGCTCTTATTGCAGGAATAATGGAGCTTGTTCCGTATGGTATTTTAGTTGCGCTTATTCCAGCTATTTCTTTCTCTTTTCTTTCAGGCGGTGCTTCGAGCGCGTTGATGGTTGCTGGGTCTTACATAATACTTCATCAATTTGAAGTTTTTCTCTTTTCTCCTCTTATTATAAAAAGTGTAGTTGGCCTTTCTCCTTTGGTTGTTATTTTGGCTGCATTAATAGGTTTTGAATTGGGAGGACTTTGGGGTTTGATCTTGGCTATTCCAGTTGCTGTTTTTGTAATGGAATTAATGAGTGATCTTGAAAAGAAAAAAATTTATTTAAAAACAAGCAATGAAGGAAAAAAATAGTTTTTACATTACGACTACACTACCTTACGTAAATGCTCCTCTTCATATGGGGCATGCTCTTGAGTTTGTACGGGCGGATACAATTGTCCGTTATAAAAAGCTTCGTGATTTTGATGTGTATTTTAATACTGGTACAGATGAGCATGGTTTAAAAATATATGAAAAAGCTAAAGAGAAAAATATAGAAATTCAAAAATTTGTTGACCAAGGTTTTGAAATTTTCAAAGAACAGTTGAAAATGTTTGGAGTAAGTGAAAATGTACACTTTGTTCGCACAACAGATCAACATCATGAAACTGCAGCGCAGGAATTTTGGCAGAGAGTAAAAAATAACGGATATATTTACAAAAAAAGCTATCAAGCGAAATATTGCATTGGTTGTGAAAGCGAGAAAACTGATTCTGAATTAAATGAAAAAGGAGAATGTGAAATTCATCCCGGGCAAGCGCTAGAGTTAATTAATGAAGAAAACTATTTTTTTAAGTTGTCAGAATTTGGAGATAAACTTTTGGAATTTTACGATAAAAATCCAAATTTTATAGTTCCAGATTTTCGATTAAATGAAATGAAGAATTTTATTAGAAACGGTCTGCGAGATTTTTCTATTTCTAGATTAAAAGAAAAAATGCCGTGGGGAATATCTGTGCCAGGGGATGATACACAAGTAATGTATGTGTGGTTTGATGCTTTAGTAAATTATATTTCTACACTAGGTTGGCCGGAAAACAATATGGAAAAGTCCCTCAAAAATACTCGGGACAAAATTTCTGAAAATTTATTTCAGAAATTTTGGATAAATGGGAATCCCACACAATATTGTGGTAAGGATAACACTCGTTTTCAGGCCGTTATGTGGCAAGCTATGCTTATGGCGGCGAATTTACCGAATTCTCATCAGATTATTGTAAATGGTTTTATCACTGGAGAAGGAGGAATACGAATGTCAAAAACGTTAGGTAACGTCGTTGACCCAAGAGATATTGTGAAAGAATATGGGACAGATGCGCTTCGCTATTTTTTATTGCGAGAAGTAAGTAGTTTTGAAGATAGTCCTTTTACTATTGATAGATTTAAAAATGCTTATAATTCTGGGTTGGCCAATGGATTGGGAAATTTAACTTCAAGAATTTTAACTTTATCTGAAAAATATTTAGAAAAGTGCCTAGAAATTCCAGAAAAAAATGATTTCACTGAATATTTTGGAATATATGAAACTTTTGATATCAAAAAAGCGATGGATTATATATGGAATAAAATTAGTGGGCTTGATGAATTTATTCAGAAAAACGAACCATTTAAGGTAGTAAAAGTTGATGAAAAAAAAGGGAAAGAATTAATTTCATATATGGTTATTAATTTATATCAAATTGCTAGAATGTTAAATCCTGTAATGCCAGAAACAAATATTTTACTTAAAAAATTAATTAAAGAAAATAAAAAACCAGAACAACCTTTGTTTTTAAGAAAGGAATAAAAATTTAATCACCACCCCCCCAACCCCCTCCTCCACAAGGAGGGGAGCCAAAATTCAATGGCAACAATTCACAACATAAAAAAGTTGTTTTATCGAAGAAAAGATTTAAGAAATAATAGTACTCCTGAAGAAATTTTATTGTGGCTTGAATTGAAAAATTATCAATTAGGTTTTAAATTTAGACGTCAACATAGTATTGGTGGATATATTGTAGATTTTTATTGTCCTTCGAAGAAGTTAGTAATTGAGGTTGATGGTCCTAAACATTTTGAAAAAGAAAGTTTAGAATACGATAAAATCAGGACTGATTATTTTAAAGGTCTAGATATAAATGTGTTGCGTTTTACAAACGTAGAAATAAATACTACTATGAATGAAGTTATTAATAGAATTTTGGACTTTTCCCCTCCTTGTAGAGGAGGGGTGTTCCGACTTAAGTCGGAACGGGGTGGTGATTAGTAATAAATGAAGTAGTAATTTAAAATAAAAATTATGATTCCTAAATATATAGATATACACTCGCATGTAAATTTCAAGGCATTTGATGAGGACAGAGATGTTGTAATTAAGCGTGCCTTAGAAAATAATACTTGGATAATAAATGCAGGAACCCAGATTGATACTTCAAAAAAGGCCATAGAACTTGCGCATCAATATGAAAAAGGCGTATATGCGACGATTGGATTACATCCAATACACACTAGCGCTTCTTTTCATGACGAGCAAGAATTAGGCGAGGGCGGTAAAGAATTTACTTCTCGTGGAGAAGATTTTGATAAAAATATTTATTTAGAATTAGCCAAAGATTTAAAAGTAGTGGCCATAGGGGAATGCGGTTTGGATTATTATCATTTAGGAGAAGAACAAATAGAAAAACAAAAAAAAGTATTTATTGAACATATAAAATTATCTAATGAAGTAGGGAAGCCGTTAGTTTTACATATAAGAGATGCATATTCTGACACTATTTCTTTATTAAAAGAGTATGTGGATATGAAAGACCACACGAATGAATTAGCAGGAGTAGTACACTTTTTTGCCGGAACATGGGAAGAAGCGCAAGAGTTTTTAAAATTAGGATTTATGCTTTCTTTTACGGGTGTTATTACTTTTCCACCTAGAAAAAATGGTAAGAATTGTAATTATGAAGAAATAATAAAAAATATTCCACTTGATATGATTCTCTCTGACACCGACGCACCTTATTTAGCACCTGTGCCTTTTCGTGGCAAACGCAATGAACCGGTATATGTTAGAGAAATTGTCAAAAAAATTGCAGGAATAAAGAATTTAACTGAAGAAGAAATGGCAAAAATCATAATATCAAATGCGCAAAGGCTTTTTGACATTTAACGATAATATTGCTACTATAAGCAGGTCTTATCTGTTCTGACCTGAAAGTCAGAACACAAACCCGTCTTTTAGACGAGTGGTGGTCCGTGATGAGATTTATTAAAAGTTAATTAATTATAAAAATGGGTACTATTAATGAAGATGTAGAAAAGAATTCTCGTATTTATGAGATCGGTTATCTTTTATTACCAAACCTTTCTGATGCAGAAATGCCAGTTATTTATGGTAATTTAAAAGATCTTATTGTTAGTTTGGGTGGAGAAATAATTTCAGACGAAATGCCTAAAATGATTTCTTTAGCCTATACAATGTTGAAAGTTTACCAAAATGTAAGAAATAAATTTTCTGCAGCATATTTTGGCTGGATTAAGTTTGAGATAGATCCCGAGAAAGTTTTAGAATTAAAGAAGAAATTAGATGTTGACCCAAATCTTGTTAGGTTTTTAATTTTAAAAACGATACGAGAAAATACTATTGCGGCAAAAAGATTTGTGCATAAAGATACTCGAAGAAAAATGCAAAATTCTAAAAAAGAAGGAGAAAATGAAATTTCTCTCCCTATTGATAAGGAAGAGATAGATAAAGAAATAGATGCTATGGTCGCGGTTTAATTATTAATTAAATATAATAAAAAAATATGTATCCCGTTAGAAGCCGCGGTCGCGGTAAAAATGGGAAATATAAGAAATATTATTAGTTTAATTTAGTGGGTGGGTTTTATTTTTAAAAAGTAAGACCGTGACCTGCTTCTAAACGGGATGTATTTAAATAAAGCAATTGTAATAGGAAACCTTACACGTGATCCAGAAATTCGTTCTCTTCCATCAGGAATAAAAGTTTGTTCATTTTCTCTTGCTACAAATCGTGTTTGGAAAGATAAAAATAACATGCGTCAAGAATCCACTGATTATCACAATATTGTAGTTTTTGGACGCCAAGCAGAAACTGTCGCTCAGTATATGAAAAAGGGAAGCTCTATGTTAGTTGAAGGGAGAATGCAAACAAGAAGTTGGGAAGATAAAACAAGTGGAGAAAAAAAATATCGTACAGAAATTGTGGCAGACCGTACACAATTTGGTCCAAAAAGTGGCGGGGCGAATACATCAACGCAAGGAGCAGATACCAGCAAGGCGCAAGTAAATAAAGGACCTGAAGAAATTGACACCATAGAATATCCTGAAGAGGATATTAATCCAGAGGATATTCCATTTTAAAAGTTAACACAGGCATTAGGCGCTAGGCACTAGCTAATTAAAAAAGCTAAAGCCTAGAGCCTAAGGCCTAAAGCCTATCTATGAAACAAGATTATTTTTCAGCTAACAATATAAAATATATAGACTATAAAGATATTGAAATTCTAAAAAAGTTTTTAAATCCTAATGGCAAAATTATGAGCCATAAACGTACTGGTGTAACTTCAAAAAATCAACGCAAACTTACACTCGCTATTAAAAATGCTCGTTTTCTTGGCTTATTGCCATTTATTGCTAAATAAAATATTTTATACAAAAAAAATCCCCCATTGGGGGATTTTTTTGATTTTAAATTCGCTCAATCCATTCGACAAGCTCAGGATTTCGCTCGTGTAGTAAACTACACTCGCTCAACGTATTCTCCAGTTTCAGTATTTACACGGATAATATCTCCTTCTTCTATAAACATTGGAGCGTTTAGCGTCGTGCCATTTTCCAATGTAATTATTTTATTACCACTTTTGGAAGTATCTCCTCGTACAGCTGGTGGAGCCTCTTTTACTTTAAATTCCATTTTAATAGGTAGAGAAACTTTTATTACCACCTCTTCATCATCATTATCCCAAACTAAAACTGCTACTATTCCGTTTTCTTTTAAAAATTTGCCCGATTCACCAAGCAGGGAAGCATCTAATTTAAATCTGTCTTTTGGATTTTCTGGATTACAGAACCAATATTCACCCCTATTATGATATAAAAATTTAGTATCACGTTTTTCTATATCAGCTTCTAGGGCAGTATCAGATACGTGAAAAGTCGCGGCAATTGTTTTCCCAGAAATCAAACTTTTTAATTTAACTTGATTTTGTGGTTTTCTTTGTTGTGTACGAGCAACGTGTGAATCTACCACTTCGCAAGGCTCATCATTGTAAATTATTATTTTTTTCTCTCGAATCTCATTATATTGTAATTGTGACATATTTTTTATACTAGCAGAAAAATATTTTTAATCAACCTCACCCCAACCCCTCTCCAATAAATTAGAGAGGGGGAAAATATAAATACTTCATATTTTTTTTATTTTTTCTTTAATTTTATCTAACACACTTTCTAAATCTTTTTCTATTTCTTTATTCCAAAATCTTATAACACAACCAACCCATCGCCAGTATTCTGGAGAGGGGAAGGGGTGAGGTTATTTAATTTTCTTCAGTAAATTTTTTTCTAATTTCTTTTAATATTTCTGATGATACCTTTTTATTTTCTTTTAAGAATGTGCGAGTGGAATCATAGCCGACACCTAATTTTATTTTTTCCTTTATTTCTCCCTTTGGCATAAAGAAATATGAATTTCCAG
>Ga0172379_10012230_pt1 | contig 10087 bp, 10 predicted proteins | sample GrowelOW334metaG_FD_119756 | JGI IMG/M metagenome (GOLD analysis project Ga0172379, IMG submission 119756) | Groundwater microbial communities from an aquifer near a municipal landfill in Southern Ontario, Canada - Groundwater well OW334 metaG | ecosystem: Environmental > Aquatic > Deep...
CGTAAAGGACTTCGCTTTTTACAAAGCTTTTTATACTGCCACTTCCAAATAGTCTGTTCCGGCGCAATGGTGAGCGAGGGTAAGTTAGGGCTTGCCTTGGGAAGAATCTGGAAAAATAAAGAAAAATTTGAAAAAATTTGGTTAAATTGGCATATTTTTGGTATTTGGTGTTATTGATGAAGGTTCCATTACTCGCACTCGCAGAAAGAAAAACCACTTTTAAGGAAGTCGAGGTAGGATTCACGCTTGATGCCGCAATAGCCGAGGCGAATAGATGCATCCAATGCAAAGAGCCAAACTGCGTAAAAGGATGCCCTGCCGGAGTTAACATCCCTGGTTTCATTAAAGCGTTTAGAGAAGGGGATGTGGTAAAAGCCGTTAACATTATTAGAGAAAAAAATTTCTTCCCAAGCATTTGCGGGAGAATTTGCCAGCAGGAAAAACAATGCGAAGGAGCATGCATCTTAGGAAAAACCCCTCAAGGAGCGGTATGCATCGGAGGAATTGAAAGATTCATAGGGGATAATGCCCCCCACCCGCCCCGCCACAACTTAGTGGGAAAAAAAATCGCGATAATTGGCTCAGGTCCCTCGGGCCTTGCGGTCGCGGCGTATCTTTCTCAAATCGGAATGCACGTAACAGTATTTGAGGGAACAAATTCTTTTGGCGGAGTAATAAAATATGGTGTCCCAGAATTTCGCCTTCCTAAAGTTGTTGTAGCAAGAGAACTAGCGGGGCTTCATGAACTTGGAATTGATTTTGAGCCGAACGCAAAAGTAAATGAAGAATCCTTAGAAAGTATTGCGACAAGATTTGATGCGGTATTCGTTGGAACAGGAGTAGGAAAATCACGCGTGCTTGATATACCAGGTTCGGGGCTAAAAGGGGTAATGTCCGCGATGAAGTTTTTGGTAAATTTAAATCAAAGCAACATCCCAATGATTTCTCCCGGAGAAAAAGTTGTAATAATCGGCGCAGGATATGTTGGAATTGACTCCGCAAGAAGCGCTCTTCGTCTTGGCGGAGAAGTAACTTGCATGACTTTCGCTGACGAAAAAACCGCGTTTAGAAATGTTTCTCCAAAAGATTATGAGGAAGGAAAAGAAGAGGGAATAAGATTCATGTTTGGGGTAAAAGCAAAAGAGTTCATTGGGAAAGAAAAAGTCGAGAAAATTATTTATGAAAATCATGTGAAAGGAGAAATTGAATGCACAAAAGCAATTTATGCGATAGGACAAGAACACGATGATGAGGATTCGCTAAAAGCTCCGCTAAGAACAGAAAAAGACGGGTGCATAAAAGTAAACGATAAACATCAAACAATTTTACCAAACGTTTTTGCGGCAGGTGATTGCGTTCACGGACCAAAAACAGTAATACACGCAATTAATGCCGGAAGAGAAGCAGCCCAGCAGATAATAAAATACCTTGACGGAAAAACCGCGGACGCGGCAATGGGAATAAAAAGAGCCGATGAGCCGGAAAAAGTTGTTCCAAAAGTTGACCACTCAAATAAGGATATTTGAATTACGAATAAGACAAAGTTATTAAATTCGCTGAGCCTATCTTTTATTGTTATGTCCAGTAAAGTAAAAATCTTTGACACTACTTTGCGTGATGGAGAGCAAACCCCGGGCATTGCGTGGACGCTGGAGCAAAAAATTTCAATTGCAAAACACCTAGATGCCTTAGGAATCGATGTAATGGAAGCGGGATTTCTTTACCCCGGTTCCTCTGACATAGAACTTATTAAGCGGCTTAAGAAAGAAGGAATCAGGGCTGAAATTTGTGTTCTTGCTCGGCCTAAACTTGAAGATATTCAAACAGCCGCCGCAAGCGGGGCAAAAAGAGTAAACATTTTTGTGCCTACTTCAAAAATACAAGCAGATGCAATGAAACAAAAGCTTGATGAGGTGGCGGTGCAGACCTTGGAAGCAGTTACTTTAGCAACAGCGCATGGACTAAAAGTTGAAGTAACTTTAATGGATGCAGCAAGAGCTAACTTGGATTTTCTTGGGAAATTTGCGCAGAATTTGCAAAAAAGAGGAGTAAATATTCTGACTCTATCAGACACAGTTGGAAGCAGGGATGCTTTTGGAACCCTCAAATTATTTAAGTGGATGAAAACAAAAGTAACGGTGCCTCTTTCAATACACGCCCACAATGACAAAGGAATGGCGACTGCGATTTCTCTTGCAGCAGTGAAAGGAGGTGCAGCCCAAGTTCATGTTACGGTTGCCGGTCTTGGAGACCGTTCAGGAAACGCTTCGCTTGAAGAAGTTGTTGTGGGGCTTAAGACACGGATAAGAATGGCAAAATTAACTCCCGTCATAAATAAAATAGCGCGAATAGGGAAATTTGAAATACCTGCTGGAAAGGCGATTATTGGAAAAAGAGCATTTTCACATTCCTCAGGAATACACGTTGGGGCATTAAGGGGGTTTGAGCCATTTGACCCAAAGCGTGTAGGAAACAGAAGAACAATACTCTATGGGAAGGGAACAGGGAAAACCGCAATCGCGGGGCTTTCTCAGAGGGAAAAGCTTGGAATGACTGATGCTCAAATTGCGGAGCTTACAAAAATGCTCAAAACAAAAGGCGCAAGAGGAAAAATTTATCCTGAAAAAGTGGTTGTTCGTGCGGTAAAATTAGGCCCGCGATTTAGGGCGCAAGCCGCAAAATTGCCGCGAAGATAATATTTTGGTTATGCTTTGATGTGAAGCCTTAAACAAAGAAATTTAATACTAATCGCGCTTAGTCTTAGTGATTGAAAATGATAAAATTCAAAAAAGCATTTTTAGTGCACCGCGAAGTTCCTGATGTTGAGGCAAGAAGCGCATTAAAAGAGATTGAAGTAATGCTGCGCACAAAAAAAATCTTGTGCAGAAAAAAACCCGCTTCAATTCTGCTAAAAGAAGACCTCCCCGCCGGCGCGCTAATAATAATAGTTGGTACTGACGGAACATTCCTTCGCACATGCAGGTACGTTACAAACCAACATGTAATATGTATAGGGCTTGAGAGCCACTCAAATGAATGCACGCTTGCGAATTTTGGGATTTTACAGCTCTCAAAACTCAAGGAAATAATTGATGGCAATTATACTGAAGGAATTCGCCAGCGACTTGAAGTAAGCATAAACGGCTTTCCACTGGATGAGCCAGTGCTTAATGAAGTGTTCTTTGGTTCTGAAAAAGCGTATAAACTTTCGGAATATGAAATACAACTTGGCGACAGGTGGGAAACACAAAAAAGTTCAGGAGTAATAATTGCCACTGGAACCGGCAGTACTTCCTGGTTTAGTTCCGCCGGAGGAAAACCCTTCAGTTGCGAATTAAATGAAGCAAGGTTTGTTGTAAGAGAGGCGCATACAAATACAAATGTGCAAAAATCCACTATTCTTTACGGAAAAATAATTGATTCACCAAATATGAAGTTTGAACTTGTGCCAAAAAAGGAGGAAATGGTTCTTGCGCTTGACTCAACAAACCCGCGGTACCTTACAAAGGGCGACAAAGTAACAATAACTATCTCAAAAAGCCCTCTTCATATTTTGCGGGCAAAAGCATGATTTATATTTATTACACTAAGGGAGTACTTGTCTGGGTGAGTAAATGAATAAGGAAGCGTTTTTGGGTTTTTATAAAAAAGATGTTGCGGAGCGCCAGCGCATAGTCGCAAGAGAATTTGCGCTAAATGAGAATGAAAAAGCCCTCCTCACAAAAGAAGGTCCATTACCATTTGAAGTTGCGAATAGATTAATTGAGAATGTAATAGGAACTTATCCAATTCCAATGGGGCTAGCCACAAATTTTGTTATTGACGGAAAAGAATATATTATTCCGTTTGTTTTAGAAGAGCCAAGTGTGGTTGCAGCCGCAAGCAACGGCGCAAAATTAAGCACGGGCTTTACAACAAAAGCGGATGAGCCAATAATGATTGGACAAGTACAGCTTGTGTCAAAAAATCCTTCAGAGAATGTAATTGGCGCAACTAATGGCAATAATTCAGGGAGTCCATCAACCGCAAGCAACGGGAATGTCACAAACGCCGCGCTAAAAATTGTAACCGCAAAAAAAGAGCTTTTAGAATTCTTAAAAACAGTTGACCCAATACTCGTAAAATTCGGCGGGGGACCAAAAGATTTGATTTCCACTGTGCTAAAAACCGAGAGAGGGGAAATGATTGAAGTACAATTACTTGTTGATGTGCGCGATGCGATGGGGGGAAACGCAATAAACACCATGCTTGAAAAACTCGCCCCAAAACTTGAGGAACTTACCGGAATGGAAGCACGATTAAAAATAATCTCAAACCTCGCTGTGCATCGAAAAGCAAGCGCAACAACAGTTTGGACAAAAGAAATGCTTGCGGAGAGCACGAAGGGAGAAATGGACGGGGAAGAAATAGTTGAAAGAATGCTTGATGCTTACGCGTTTGCAGTGGCAACCCCTTTTCGCTCAACAACACACAATAAAGGAATAATGAATGGAATTGATTCAGTTGTAATTGCCACGGGAAATGATTTTCGTGCAATAGAAGCGGGTGCGCATGCATATGCGAGTTACCAAAAACTTTATGCTCCTCTTACAAAATATTATAAGAATAAAAACGGGGATCTTGTTGGTGAAATAGAACTCCCTCTCGCACTTGGCTTAGTCGGGGGCGCGACAAAAATCCATCCAATGGCACAGCTCTCGCTAAAAATTCTTGGCGTAAAAAGTGCGCAGGAACTTGCGCGAATAATCGCTTCTGTTGGTTTAGCACAAAATTTTGCGGCAATGAGAGCAATAGTCACTTCCGGAATTCAGGCGGGGCATATGAGGCTTCACGCAAAAAATATTGCGGTACAGGCGGGGGCAACTGAAAAAGAAATTGATGAGGTTGCGCAAAAAATGGTTGAAGCAAAAGAAGTTAATCAGGGAAAAGCGGAATTAATACTTAAAGAAATCAGGTCAAAGAGTGGTTCTAGCGCAAAAGGAAAAATGATTATTTCTTGATTAAATCCATACTAATTTTTTATTCACTCAAGCAACAATAGCGCGCTCATTACAGCCACCCCAACTAATATGAAAAAGAGCTGGAGAATTGCCTGCTTTTTTGAAAACTTTTTATTCAATTGCGGTAAAAGATCAGTTCCGGCAAGATACAAAAATCCCCCGACCGCGATTGCGACAATATACGGAGAAGCTGATTGAAATGTGCTAATAGAAAGCAGTGCTACTCCTGCACCTAAAAAAGCTGTGAGAGAAACAATAAAATTAAACGCAAGCGCTTTTTTCTGCGAAAAACCGCTTGATAGCATTATTCCAAAATCCCCAATTTCCTGAGGGAGTTCGTGCAAAAGAATTGCTATTGCAGTTGAAAAACCAACTATTGGGCTTATGATAAAGGCTCCAGCAAGTATTGCGCCGTCGATAAAATTATGCAACACGTCCCCTGCAAGGCTCATATAACCATAAGACTCGCATTTATTTTTGTGTGCTGCGTGGTGGCAGTGATGCCAGTGAATAAATTTCTCAAGAATAAAAAACAAAATAATTCCTAGCAGTATTGTAAGTGACACATCAAGCGAGAAACCATTTTCCCCAAGCTCTGGAAGAAGATGAATAAAAACATCTCCCAAAAGCGCGCCTATTGCAAAAGCGACCATCCACTCAAGAAAATGCTCAAGCTTTGAACTTTTTATTCCCAGAGTAAATACCCCAATTAGCGAGGCGAGGGAAATTATTATCAGTGAAGCAACTAATTCAAATAACATTTAATCACTCTTCAGACAAAACACTAATAGTTAATAATATTAAGCCTTTCTATTAATAACATTCTTTGTGATTTACACTAAAAATTATTAAGTGATTTTATGGCGAGGATTGTAAGTTTTTCAGTTCCTGAAGAGGAGTACTTGGAGATTAATTCCCTTCAAAAGGACGCTGGATTTAGCGGACGGAGTGAAACAATACGCGCGGCGATGCACTACTTTGGGCAAAATCTCGCCGAAACAAAGACACTCAAAGGGAGTATCACTGCGCTTTTGGTGCTTTCTCATCCTCATGCGAATAACATTGATGAGATAGTTCACCTACATGAAGGCGAAGTAATAACAAGACTGCATCAGCATGTTGGAAACAAATGTTTGGATATATTTTTACTTAAAGGCGATGCCGAGGCGATTCGAAGCCTTATGAAAACTATTTCAAAAAACAAAAAAGTTTCAACTTCAAAGCTTTTAATAATCTAAACCCCATTCGCATCGTCAATTGCCGTAATTGGCTTCGTCTCGCTGGAAAGGTTTTTAAATGCGGATTCTCAAGAAAGTAGTTACTAGTGGCGTTGAACATTCAAGCCTTAAAAAGTTGGCTTAATTGGGCAATGGCTTGGTTTTTTATTATCAAAAGAGATAATTCTGGTGTTGATATTATGGCAGGAATAGTTGGATGGGGCTCATACATTCCTAAGTACAGGATAAAAGCCGAGACAATCGCGGAAGTTCAGAACGCTGACGCCGCCGCAATTAAAGCGGGACTTGGCTTAACCGAGAAAAGTGTTCCAGGAAAAGATGAGGACACTGCAACAATCTCCGTGCATGCCGCGCGCGACGCACTGCTAAGAGCAGGAATTGACCGCAAAAAAATTGGCTCAGTTTATGTTGGAAGCGAATCCCACCCGTACGCGGTAAAACCAACCGCATCAATTGTGGGAGAAGCGCTTGATATTGGAAATTCATACATGGCAGTTGACACCGAATTTGCGTGCAAAGCCGGAAGCGCGACAATACAAATAAATGCGGGACTAGTTGACAGCGGAATGATAAAATATGGATTAAGCATCGGGGCTGATACTTCACAAGCCGAACCAGGAAACGCGCTTGAGTACAGTGCGGCAGCAGGCGGAGCGGCATTTATTATCGGAGCAAATTCCGAAAGCGCTGCAACACTTGATTTTACTTGCTCATTTACTAGCGACACACCAGATTTTTGGAGAAGAGCAATGCAGCCCTACCCATCACACGCGGGAAGATTCACAGGAGAACCCGCATACTTCAAACACGTATCAAGCGCCACTGATATGATTCTTAAAAAAAGTGGGGCAAAAATTTCTGATTTTAAGTATGTGGTATTTCACATGCCGAACGGAAAATTCCCACTACGAATGGCAAAACAATTCGGCGCGACAAAAGAACAAATTGAAGCCGGGCTCGTTGTGACAAAAATCGGGAACACTTACTCAGGCTCCTCAATTTTGGGACTCGCAAGCGTGCTTGATGTTGCAAAACCCGGGGATAAAATATTAGTTACAAGTTACGGCTCAGGCTCAGGAAGCGACGCGTTCATATTTACAGCAACAAAAAAAATAACTGAGGAGCAAAAGAAAGCGCGAAAAGTAAATGATTACATCGCACGAAAAGAATACATTACATACCCGCAGTACCTAAAGCACATGGATGGAATACACGAGTGATTATTATGTCAAGAAAAAAAATCACGCTCCCAACGGACAGATTTGTTTCAAAACAAGCTGTGGATAAATTACATGGCGCAAGAAGCGCAATGTGGGGTGCGCCGCACACAGCGAATAAGGAAAGGGCAAATAAAGTACTTGCGGAAAGGACTATTGAATCACTTCGAAATTTTGTTCCAGGCGCGCTTGGGTTTAAAGCAGTAGCGGACCTAAGGGCGGCTGCCGGCAAAACACGCAGCACCACAGAAGGGCTTGGCAACTTGTTCGCAGAAACAATGAAAAGATATCCCAAATTCAAAAAGCAAGTTGCTAACTCAGGATATGATTATTTACTTTTTGATTCAAAAGGAGAACCAGTTCTTGCGAAGGGAGATAGATTAATAGGAAAAGCGAGATATACAAAATCAAACGGGAACATAAAATTGACAAGCAAAAGACCATTTGGAATAGGAAGATATAGAATGCAACTTAACGAATTACTTGACAGGGCGGTTCCTGAATATATTGAGGGAAAAATGGGTTCACACGGAGTATCATTCACAAGATACGGCGCTGACCTTAAAATATACAATCAATCAACAGGCACAGAGCAAGTGCTTAAATTTAGTGAAGTCGCAAAAGCAGAGTTAATTTCTGTCACGGGCGGGAGAAAAGTTCGTTTACAATTAAAAGACGGTTCAATAATAGAAATAATGGTGTCAGACCTCTCAAAGCCGGACGCAACAGAAAAAATGTTTAAACAAATTGAATATTGGTTAGAACTCAAAAAGAGATAAACTGGTAAATGAGAAAATAAAAAATGGGGATTTGATTTTTATGAAAGTTGGAGTAATTGGAATTGGAATCACCAAGTTTGGTGAAATTTGGGAGCAGGGACTGCGAGAGCTTTTGCTTGACGCACAACTACGTGCGCTAAATGACGCAAAAATTGAACCAAGACAAATTGATTCTTTATTTACTGGAAACATGATAGCAGGACCTGCATCAGGGCAGCTCCACATAGGCGCAATGGCTGCCGAGAATTTGAATTTGAACAAACCTTCTATTAGAGTAGAAGGAGCATGCGCATCAGGATCACTCGCATTACGACAAGGAATACAAGCAATTGAAAGCGGAAGCGCTGATATAGTAATGGCTTCAGGCGTAGAAAAGATGACTGATGTTTCAACCGAACAAGTAACCACCGCACTAATGGGCGCGGGAGATGAAGAACTTGAAGGATTCAATGGACTAACTTTCCCGGGACTTTACGCATTACTTGCAAATGCTTATATGAAAGAATACGGACTCTCACGCGAAGTGCTTGCGGAAGTCTCAGTAAAGAACCACTTCCACGGAGCAAGAAATCCATACGCACAGTACCAAAGCGAAATCACAGTTGACACAGTAATTAATTCCACAATGGTGGCTGACCCGCTCACACTCTTTGACTGCTCACCAATCACAGATGGAGCGGCTTCAATAATTTTGGCTTCAGAGAAAACCGCAAAAAAAATGGGTGCGGAAGTTTACATCACAGGCTCAGGGCTTGCAACTGATACACTCTCGCTTGCGCGAAGAAAATCACTCTTAAGACTTGACGCAGGAATTAACGCGGCACAGAGCGCATACAAACAAGCTGGAATAACTGCAAAGGATGTTTCATTCGCGGAAGTACATGATTGTTTCTCAATAGCGGAAATATATGCTGTAGAAGCGCTTGGTTTTGCAAAGCAAGGAGAAGCGGCACAACTATACACTTCAAAGCAAACTTACTTTGACGGCAAAAAACCAGTAAATACTTCGGGCGGACTTAAAGCATGCGGGCACCCAGTTGCCGCAACCGGAATAAAGCAGGCAATAGAAGCCACAATGCAACTACGCGGAGAAGGCGGAAAAAGACAGGTGAAAGGAGCAACCACAGGAGTAACATACAATGTAGGTGGAAGCGGTGGAAGCGCATGCGTACACGTATTTAAAAAAATGAAATGATGATATGGTGGATAGGGCGGCGTAAAAGAATTATATTTAGGAAACTAAAAAGGGTGAAAACATGGGAATAATGGATAAAATCTTCAAATCAAAGAAAGCGGAGGAACCAGTAAGACTTGGTCAACTAAAAAGACCCGCTGAGGAAGCACCTGTTCCCGTCGAGGAAGAAATTGGAAACAGATGGATGGCCGCAAAGAAATGGAGAGAAGACCAAGCCATGAACGAGCCTCTTGTAAAAAGAAGCGAGTTTAAGAAAAAAAGATTTTAAAACGGAAAAATTTTATTATTTTTTTTAAAATAAGTTTGAATGAGTGATTAGATAAAATAAAGGTGGAAAAATGTTTCGTGAAAGCCCGATAATTCGATGGAGAAACTACTCCGACCGCTACAAGCTCCGCGGATACAAGTGCACGAAGTGCTCAACAACATACTTTGAGTACAAAGGAATGTGTCCTTGCGGAAACCTTGATTTTGCTGAAATGGATTTTTCGGGAAGCGGAAAAATTGCGGCTTTCACCCAAATCCATGGCGGACCAGAGGCATTTGAAAACAAAACCCCTTATTGTGTTGCTGTAATTGATTTAATAGAAGGCGCAAGAATTGAAGCACAGGTAGTTGACTGCAAATATGAAGACCTCAAAATCGGAACCGAAGTAGA
>Ga0172379_10012231_pt1 | contig 10087 bp, 16 predicted proteins | sample GrowelOW334metaG_FD_119756 | JGI IMG/M metagenome (GOLD analysis project Ga0172379, IMG submission 119756) | Groundwater microbial communities from an aquifer near a municipal landfill in Southern Ontario, Canada - Groundwater well OW334 metaG | ecosystem: Environmental > Aquatic > Deep...
AACATGACCATTATATGATAATGTTTTGTTTTTGTCAAAGTAATTTGACAAAATAACTAAAATACTCTATTATCGTAACAGATATTTTGAGTTGTATAAAAAACAAGGGGAGGAAAAGAAATGCCCGCATATCAAAACGACAGACTGAACACCCGCACCTTCGGCGAACTGCGAAGTTTTGTCTTGGCGCGCACCAACTCCGAAAACCATTTTGTTTTTTGCCGGATGGGGAAAAAATATGAAGAATTTTGGAGCGACATGAACGGATTGGAGTATGACAGAGGCTATGACAAAGAAGAATACGAGAAAAAGGGAAGTCCGGCACTCTGCGATATGAAACTTCTCACTGAATCCGAGTTTGATGTCTGGAAACAACGATTTCTGAAATTTCATAAATAAAAAATTCCGGCAACATTATTTTTGATAAAATACGGAGGGTAGTCCTCCGTATTTTTTGTTTGCCTTGCTCGTACAAAAAACTTTTAAATCGGGAATTATCTTTAAAAATCACCGCGGTCGCGGTGATTTTTAACGATGTTGTTTATTTTTTCGCCTCTTTGTGCGGGGTGTGTTTTCTGCAAACGGAACAATGCTTGTTCGGCGCAAGTTTCTTTTCAACTTGTTTCTTGTTGCGGGTCGTCATGTAATTGACGCTTTTGCACTTTCCGCAGGCGAGTTTTATCAAATGATCTTGTGACATAATATTTCTTGTTTTTTTAATGTAGGATGAAGTATAATACAAACCGATAAAAAAATCAAGCAATTCGGCAATTCGGCACATTCCGACTTGAAAAACTTTTGACTACATAATTTTTCACTTGTAAAATTGACCTGCGGAGAGAAAGCGGATACTCTTAAGGCAGATAGACCTCTTTCTATCAAGGAGTATGTTCCATGAAAATGAACATTAAAAATCCGTTTTTCGGAATTCTTTTCGCAGTGCTGGTTTTGTCTTGCCTTGCGCCATCTTGCCAATCCACGCCACCAAAACAATATCTTTACGACGGACAACAAACCATTCTGGATATTGATAACGCTCATATATGGGCACGCGAAAATATTGCCAATCCATCCGCTTACGCGGTAGAAACGCAAAGTTTTGCCGATGTAAAAATTTATGATAATCCGGAAAAAACAGGAAAGCCGATAAATCGCGCGCGCTTATCGCTTGACGGAAGCATAGGCGGAGGAACGGTTATTGCCCCAAATGGATATCTCATAACCGCCGGCCATGTGGTTGACGACTCATCTTCTGTTTTAAAATTTGCCAAAATCGTCGCCGATATAGAGAAAAAAAATCCGGGAAAATATATAGACGTGAAGGTAAACACGGAATATACGCTCACGGACTACGCGGGAAAAGAGTTCCTTGCCATAAAAGTGGCTCTTGGAGAAAATGACCTTGCTCTTATACAAGCGAAAGACCCCGGTAAATTCACCGGTTCCGCCGTAGAAGTTTCTCGCGAGAAAAACTTAGCGGACAAAACGGTTATCATGATTGGCTCGCCCCTCGGCATAAAGGATATTATCATGGACGGAAGAGTTGCGCGTGAAAGGATAACGAAACAAGGCAAAGACACATATATGTATGTTATTGCTCCAATCGTTCCAGGCAATTCCGGCGGTGCGGTTATAAAGCTTGGCGATATGAAGATGGCGGGAGTGGTCACACAAGTGGCGGTCCGAGAAGCTTCCCTTACCAGTATCGCTCTCTTTGTTCCGAACGATATCATCAATAAGTTTTTGGATAAATCGCTTCCAAAACAATAAAGGCAAACGCCACGATGCAAGTCGTGGCGTTTTTTTACTTTTTTAAAAAACTTTCTATGAGCGCCATAACGGCATCTCGCTCGGAAAGGGGAAACCAATGTATGTTCGGATCGCGCTTCCACCAGGTAAGTTGGCGTTTGGCGTATTGCCGATCCTTGAAAAAGATTTCTTCTTTCATTTTTTCCAATGTGATTTTTCCCTCCAAATATTCCGCAAGGTAACGATATTCAAGACCGAGTTCTTTCATTCTTTCAAATGTCAGCCCGCCCCGGCGGAGTTTTTCCGCTTCTTCCACCATACCTTGTTCTATGCGTTTTAAAACGCGATCCCATATGCGAGCTTGCAGGGTTTCTTTATCGGTCGCAATGGCGATTTTAAGCGCATTGTATTTTTTCGGCGTTTTGGAAATTTGAGGAACGGAACCTTCGGCGGTCGCGATTTCTATTGCGCGGATAAGCCGTCTCGGATTATGCCGATCAATGGTGTTCGCGCGCGCCGGATCAAGTTTTTTAAGTTCGGCAAAAAGTTCGTCCGTATTTTTCGCTTCAAGTTTCCTTCGCAGTTTCGGATCGGGTTTCGTTTGCGGCGCGATAAAATTTTCCGTTACCGCATCCATATATTGCCCCGTGCCTCCGCAGAGGATGGGAAGCTTTCCGCGCGACAAAATATCGTCAACGGCTTTTTCCGCATCGCGCTTAAAATGAGAAACGGCATACTGTTCTTTCGGATCAACCACACTGAGCAAGTGATGGGGAATTCCGTGCATTTCTTTTTTTGTAATTTTTCCCGTGGCGATATCCAAACCGCGGTACACTTGCCGCGAATCGGCGGAAACAATCTCCCCGTTCCATTTCTGCGCCAAAAAAACCGCCAGATCGCTTTTTCCGGACGAGGTCGGTCCCGCAATCGCGAGAATTTTCGGAAGTTTTTTTTCCATGCCCTTGAGTATACAAGCGATACCCCGTTTCGTCAAAAAAATAATGGAGAAACAAGGCAATGTTTTTGAGGTTTCGTCCAAGTTGACTTTTGAAGTAAATTTTAAGAAGATAGAAGCATCGTTTGCATTAATAAAAACTAACCAATACATATATGGAAAAAGAGATGGCAAAGACCTTTTTAGAGGATAAAAACAAACAGCGGAATATGATTTTCGCCGCAACCATTGCGGTGGGGCTTCTTTTCGGGTTCTTTATCGGACGCATGTGGAGTGGAAAGAACGCGGGGGAAATTGCCGATTTGGATGAAAAAAATGCGACAAGCACGCTCGGGACGACGCTTGGCGATACGTCGGCAAAAGATTCCATTGCTCTTTCCGAACAAGGGGCGGGGAATGTCGTTTTTGTGAACAAGGCGGTTTTCACCAAAGACAGTTGGATTGTGGTACATGAAGACAGGGACGGAGAGTTTGGAAATATTCTCGGCGCGGGATGGTTCCCGAAAGGAACCAACGAAAACGTGACGGTGGAACTTCTTCGCGGAACAGAGGCCGATAAAAAATATTATGCCGTTGTTTATAATGATGACGGCGATAAAAAGTTTGACGCCAAAATAGACGCGCCGATTACCGAAAACGGAAAAGCGATACAACAAGCATTCACCGTGAAATAAATTTTTGCAAGCCATATTTCAAAAAAGCCCGCTTTCACGAATGACATGAAGCGGGCTTTTTGCATCCCGATTGATTTTTTTGCCAAAACGCGATAGTATACGCAAGTAAGCCGGAGTGATGAAATTGGTAACCATGCACGACTCAAAATCGTGTGCCGTAAGGCTTGGGAGTTCAAGTCTCCCCTCCGGCACAAAACAAAAACTCGGTGAGTCCGCCACGCTGGCGGTCTCTCCGCTTTTTTGTTTTGTGCCGGAGAGCAAGCAAACTGCTTTGCTTGCGTGGGAGACTTGCCACCGCCAGTGGGCGGGGTCCCGCTTGCGAGCGGGAAAAACCGGAGCCATGTCCCCGCAGGGACAGGCGAGGTCGGGTAGGGAAAAAATTTTGTTGCGACAAAATTTATTCCTGACCAAGTCTCCCCTCCGGCACAATAAAAATCGTCCTGAAGGACGATTTTTTGGAATTAAAAACGGAGTACCATATAGGTACTCCGTTGGCTCGTCCCCTATTTTTTTTCTAGACGATGGAATCGCGACAGTTTTTCACTAAATCTTCAAAGTTATGTAAAACATCACACGTCTCCTCCTCTTTTTTGTTGAACAAAGTTTTATAAATCTGCTTTTGAAGCATTTGCAAAAACTTCCACGCCGTCCTTAATTTCAAGAAATTCCTTCATCATTCCTTGAATCAATAGATATAAATGTTCATAGACGAATTGAACATCAGTGAAGCATAGTTTGGATGGCTCATTGATATCGTAAATTATTTTAACAGATATTTTTTCATCTAACCCAAACCTAATGGCACCTTCGGAATCAATTTCCCAAACCAATCCAGATACGCTTTTAAATTGGATCTTTCTGCACAATTTTAGATTTTCCCGAGACCGTCTGTTTAACAATCCGTACATCATTTTAACTGTCTCATCAATCCTTTTTCTCATTTCATCTATTTTGTGCGAGCCGTCAATAATCGCTTCCACTGTTTGCATATTCACTGTTGTTTTCATTTTCATTCTCCCTTCTCAGGTTACACTTTCTCAAGCATGAAGGCATCTCTGCCGTTTTTGAATGAACGCGTCGCCTTGACGAACGTGACATCTGAAGAAAAGTATAGCACGAAGCATTATTTTTGTCAAAAAAAATCCCATATCTCTCAATTACCGCGAGTAAAAAGAGGCTGAGGGCGTTAGGTCGTGCAAGAAAATTTATTCCTGACTAAAAATCTCACATCTGGCACAAATAAGCATAGTGGATTAGTATCCTCCTTCGCTAAAAGCTACGGCGGGACAAGTAAGGAAAAGGAACGGCGAACAAGCAAAAAACTCCCGCACCAAAATGCGGGAGTTTTGTTTATTAGCCCTTAACGCTATTGGAAATGTTTACAAATCTATAATCAGGGTGCTCACGCAAAAATGCATTTATTCTCTTATTTATCTCAGATGGGACATCTTTGAGTAAAATTTTATCATCTCTTTTATCTGCGCGATCACGATTTGAATAAATTTCAAAAAAATCCGTTAATACTTCGCCGGTTTTTTTGTTTTCAAAACCAACGGTAATACGGTGGAAAAGATCAGAATATAGCATAGCATATCTCCTGCTAAGTTCTACCTCCTTGTAAGTTGCGGTCCTTTCCTCTGTTTACACGATAAAATTATTTTTGTCAAACAATTTTTAAAAACCAAAATGTCGTCCGTCGTATTCGTAGCCATTCGTATCATTCGTACACATTCGTATATTGGTATCTGTATTCGCTATCCCCATTTTGCGAACACGCCCCTCTCGTGATAAGATAGAGGCATGACACAAGAAAACAACGACGACGCAAAACCGAAAATATATGATTCCATTTTTTGGATTGAGGTTGAGAAAATAAAACCGAATCCTTACCAACCGAGAAGGGAGTTTGACGAATCGCGATTGCGCGAGCTCGCCGATTCCATACGACAATACGGAGTTCTCCAGCCGCTCGTCGTTACGCGCCGCGAATTTGAAAAAGAAGACGGGGGACTCGGCGTTGAGTACGAGCTCATTTCGGGAGAACGGCGGCTTCGCGCGTCAAAATTGGCCGGAGTGAAACAGGTGCCGACAGTCATACGAACGGGAGAAGACGACAACCGCGTCAAATTGGAGCTCGCCATCATTGAAAACCTTCAAAGAGAGGATTTGAATCCCGTTGATCGCGCGCGCGCTTTCGGACAATTGGCGGACGAATTCGGATTGAAACACGCGGATATCGGCAAACGAGTCGGCAGAAGCCGCGAATATGTTTCCAACACGATTCGGTTGCTCGCTCTTCCTCAGGACATTTTGGATGCCATTGCCGGAGGAAAGATTTCGGAAGGACATTCTCGTCCGATTCTCATGCTTGCCGACCGTCCGGAAGAACAAGTGGTGCTGTTCAAAGAAATAATGTACAAAAAGCTGACCGTTCGCGAAACGGAAGGAATCGCGCGGCGCATCGCTTATGATCGCGTACGGAAAAAATCATTGTTTCAGGATCCCGAGATTGCCGATTTGGAATCAAGATTCACCGAGAGGTTGGGGACGCGCGTGCGCATAGAGAAGAAAGAACAGGGCGGAAAAATGGTCATTGATTTTTTCTCCAACGATGATTTGCGCGACATTTTGGAATTGGTGCAAAATGCCAAAGCGAGAAGCGGAACCGAGCTCATGGACAAATTCATTGAGAATCAAAAAAACGCGCCTCCCAAAGAAGAGCCGGTGATTATTCAAGTAACCGTTGAAGAAGCCGTCGCCGATCTTCAAAAAGAAAGATCGGAAAGGGAAGAGGCAAAGGTTGCCGAAAACTTGGCGAGAACCGCCGAAGAAGAAGCCGAGGAAGAAAAAATCGCCATGAACGACAAAGCGCCGGAAGAATTGCGGAAAGAAGCGGAAGATGAAGAGGATTTGTATTCGGTTCAGAATTTCAGCATCTGACGTTGAAAATTGATTTTATGAAAATAGAAATTATCACAGACGCCATATCAAAAGATGTTCTTCGCGAAATAGCGCAAGAGTTTTACGGCGATATGATAAAGGCAACCGTTGATGTGGAGAAACAAATATTGGCAGTCGGAGGAGAGTGGCACATGGACAGCAATAATGTTCTGATTGACAACGGATCAAATCAACCTGATATTTGGGGAATAAATATTTACATTGATCGTGAAAATGATGATCGTCTGGAATACGTATCATTGATAAACATCAGACCTTTGCAGGGCAACAGGACAATGGAATTGCGCAACGAAGAGTTGAGGAATAAAATCAAAGCAATCGTAAATCGTTTTATCGTATGAATCAAATTCCTTCCGCAACCATTTCCCGCGAAAGATGGTTCTCTTTTTCCATTGAAATGCGCATGGGGCATATAGGAAGCGAAATTACGCGCCTTCTTTCCTCCAGACAACGCGGCGACAAAGAAAAAGAAATGGGAGCATATGCTCGTTCCATTGAAATGTTGAATCTCACCCTCATGGATGCGAGTATCGGCAATGGAAGAAAAGAAATTGAAATCCTGAAAGAAGTGCTGGAAGATATGCAAAACACGAAACCAAAACTTGAAATTGAACCGATTTTATTGCAAAATTATTTTGCGCCTTTCGCGTTCCTTTACGCAATCGGCTTGCAATAAATTTAAAAATCGGAAAAATGATGATTGATAAATTTCAAGGAAACAACATTCTCTTGGTTGATAAACCGAAAGGCATCACCTCGTTTGATGTCATCCGTGTTTTGCGCAAAAAACTCGGGATTCGGAAAATGGGACATGCCGGAACCTTGGACCCGCTTGCGTCGGGGCTGATGATAATCGGGGTGAACGATGGCACGAAAAAGATGTCGGAATTTTTGAAATTGCCGAAAGAATATGTCGCGGATATTTTGCTCGGAAAAAAATCGGAAACAGGAGATATGGAAGGGAAGATTGTGGAAGAAAAAACAACGGCGCACATTACGGATGAAATGATACGTTCCGCCGTGGCGAATTTTCCCGGAAAGCACGCCCTTGCCGTCCCGATGTATTCCGCCGTAAAAGTCGGCGGACGACCGCTGTACTCTATCGCAAGGAAAAAAGAATCGGGAAAATCGCTCACGGAAAAAGAAACCGGCGCCGTTCCGCCGATAAAAGAAATGGAAGTGCTTTCCGCCGAACTTTTGAATATTGAACGAAAAGGGAATGACATTGCTCTCAAAGTAAAAATGGGAGTGAGCAGTGGTTCATATGTCCGCACACTTGCGGAAGAACTCGGCAACCGCCTCGGTGCGCCCGCCATGCTCACCGATCTACGGCGCACCGAAATAGGAGAATATTCGGTGAAAGATGCGATGAAGCTTTAAAGTTATTTGTATCGGTGTTTCAAAATACGACGAAATAAAGCCATATTTTCAGTATTCAAAAAAGAATCCGCCAGCTGGCGGACGGAAATGGCAAAACAACTTGACAAAAATTATATTATGGTATACAATAGGGATACGCTTAGGGACGAATAACCTCCCATGTCGTAGTAAAAGAGAAAATAAGATAAAGGGCCCTCCAAGGAGGGTCCTACTTTTTTGTGTAAATATTTGTCACAAAAAAATACGGCGTGCCGCAAATCGCTTATTGTTTCCGAAAAGAAATAAAAAAAGAGCAAACAAAAAGAACGACACCTCCGAGGATTTGCATAGGCGTAAGCGTTTCTCCGTTTAAGAGAAAAGCGAAGAGTATGGCGAAAAGCGGTTCAAGCATGGCGAGCGCGGCGGCTTTGGTTGTTTCAATGTATTTGAGACCGCGGAGAAAAAGAAGCGAAGGAAAAATGGTTGTGCCGATGCCGAGAAAAAGAAAAGGTGCAACCGATGCCGGTACGAAGTGAAACGAAAAGCCGTTTATAAAAAGATACGCGAGCGAAATAATCGCCGCCGCCACCGCATACGTATAAAAACCGAGGGTGAAAGGGGATAGGTCTTTTGCATTTTTCCCGCTCATGAGCACGTAGCATGCGAAGGATAACGCGGCGAGAAAAGAAAAAACGATCCCCGTTATTCCCGCGCCGTAAAAAGACATTCCTAAAAGAAGAACCATTCCCAAGAGCGAGCCGAAAAGGAGCGCCGCCATTTTTCCATCCCATGGTTCTTTCAGAAAAATAATTTTGTAAAAAAGAATCATAATCGGATACGTATAGAGAACGAGTATCACGATGGCGACGGGGGCGTATTTGAGGGCCGCGAGCGTGAGCCCGATCACGGCGAGATAGCTTGCGCCGAGAGCGAGATAGGTGCGTATGCGCGCATATTCCAAACGCAATAATTTCCGGTCTTTTATAAAAAGAAAAATCCCGAGCGCAAAAAACGCTATCAAAAAACGCATGGTTACCGCGGAAAGCACGCTTACATCAAGAGCGTATATTTGTTTCGTGAATGTCGGAGTCAATCCGTAGCAAAAAGCGGACAAAACAACAAAGAGCGTTCCTTTCGTACCGTATTCCATATTTTTATTCAAATGTTTTATTTATGCGGTAACTCGCGCATAAAAAATACCCCCGATAACCACGCGCGTCGGCTCACCCGCGATATGAGAATCAATGGTTGTAATAATGCGTTCTATTTTCATAAGGAATTTTTCCGTGACGTTTTACGGAGTTCCTATCGCGCGCATGGTTCCTTTTCCGAATGTTTTTTCCATGAGGCGCGATAGCTCAAACATATTGCCGGTAAACATCGCGCGGGCAAAAACATCAAGCACTTCTTCCGTACTCTGAAACGTATCGCGATTTTCCTGAAAGATTTGATTTCGTATCTGATACAGGGCTAAACGTTCGGCCGGATACGCGAATTTCTCGGCATGTATGGCATCATCCCCCTCTCTTTTATACAGCGAAAAAATATCGGGATTCAAAAGTGTCTTGAACATGCCTTTTTTCAGCGCTTCCTCCTTTAATTCTTTCGTCTCGGCAAAATCCTTTGCATAAAGAGGATTTTCGGTTTGGGTCATGATATATTGCCGTGTGAGCTCCTCCGTTACGGCTTCGTTCAGGTCTTGAAAGTACGATTGACCATCGGGGAGCGGCTCCGGTTTTTCTTTGGAACGCGTGGAGCGCGGCCATATGCGCAGACCATGCCTGTAGTTTGCCGTTTCGTCGCAGTCAGCCAGTTGTTGAATGGCATTATATGATTTAAAATGAACCGCTTCATGAAATGCGGTATCAAGGAAGTGAATATTCCTCTCCCTTTCGCGAAGAAGTATTTGCTGTAACTCCGGAAGGCATACGCCCGTATCTCCCTCTGCCGCCCATTCTTCTTTGCGAATGAGATGCATATTTTCTTCGGGGATATCAAAATCGGGAAGGCCGAATTTTTTGCGCAAAGCGTTTGTCGCCATGTTGATTTCGGCAAGTATTTGTTTCTCTTCCGATGTTTTCTCCTTTTCAAGCTCGTTTATTTTCGCAATATCCGTCGTTTCAAATCTTATCTTGAATCTGTCAAAAACCGCCTGTTTTTGTTCGTCGGAAAGATTCCCGACTATTCTGTCCAGCGATGATGTTTTTTCAAAATTTTTTTCTTCCATAAAAACATTTGTTTAAGCAAACAATGATTCCACCACCTCTTTCACGTCCGCGCCGTCCGCACGCCCTTTCAATTCTTTCATAATCGCGCCCATGAACATTCCCAGTTTGGATTTGTCGGCAACGCCGAGCTCGGCTTTTTTCGCTTCCGCCACTTTTCGTAT
>Ga0172379_10012232_pt1 | contig 10085 bp, 8 predicted proteins | sample GrowelOW334metaG_FD_119756 | JGI IMG/M metagenome (GOLD analysis project Ga0172379, IMG submission 119756) | Groundwater microbial communities from an aquifer near a municipal landfill in Southern Ontario, Canada - Groundwater well OW334 metaG | ecosystem: Environmental > Aquatic > Deep...
CACCCAGGCAGTACTGATGCATATCCATACCGAAGACCTGCACCTGGCGGCCCTGGCTAATCTCTTTAAGATGGCTGATAAATACGTCATACTGATGGAAAGTGAGCGAAAGCATCGCTATCTTGATGACATCGATAAATTATTTTCAGAACAAAGGATCGATTGGACGGCAATCTTCAGCTATAGCCGTCTTGATGCTGTGACTGGCGCGCCGACCGGAATTATTTGCTCCAAAGAATCGATTGATCTGCCCGACTTTCAATTTATTAATACCTATGAAAAAGATTAACGTCACTAAAACTTACCTGCCGCCGCGCGCCGAGTATGAACGCTTTCTGAAGAAGATCTGGCGGAACGGCTGGATCACGAACCATGGCCCGCTGGTCGGCGAGCTCGAAAATAAGTTGAAGCGATATTTCGGTGTGAAACATCTGTTTTTCGTCGCCAATGGCACGATCGCTCTGCAGATCGCCATCAAAGCGCTCGGTCTGAAGGATAAAGTCATAACGACGCCGTTTTCATATATCGCTACCACCTCCAGCCTGGTCTGGGAAAATTGCTCGCCCGTCTTCGCCGATATCGAACCGGCTACCCTGACGATAGATCCGGCAGAGATCGAGAAAAAAATTACTCCGAAAACGACCGGTATAATGGCGACCCACGTCTTCGGCAACCCCTGCGACGTCCGCGCGATCGGGAAGATTGCAAAAAAAAATAATCTAAAACTGATCTATGATGCGGCTCATGCTTTCGGAGTAAATTTTGACGGCAAGTCCCTCTTGAAATACGGCGATATTTCCATCTTGAGTTTTCACGCCACTAAATTATTCCACACGGTTGAGGGCGGCGCGCTTCTGACCGACGATGACGCGATTGCGGAAAAAATCCGCTATATGCGAAACTTCGGACATTCCGGCAAAGAGCGGCCGGAAGAATTAATCGGACTCGGTATCAACGGCAAGAATACCGAATTTCACGCGGCCATGGGTCTATGTATACTGCCCCGGATAAAAACGTTGATCGAACGGCGAAAAAAAATATCCAGGCTTTACGATAAACTGTTGAAGACTTCGCCGATCGCACGCCAGCAGCTTCGCCGAAAGACCGCTTATAATTACGCCTATTACCCGGTCATTTTTAAATCAGAAAACCATCTGCTTGACGCGTTATCACGATTAAAGGCGCAGAATATATTTCCCCGACGTTATTTTTTTCCCTCCCTCAATCGCTTAGAATATGTCCTCGGCCAAACTGCACCGATTTCTGAAGATATCGCGAAAAGGATCGCCTGCCTGCCCATCTATCATGATCTCAATAAGTCAGATATTGAAAAAATTTGTAAAATAATCAATAAGAAATAATAGCATGGTGCATAACAACAAAGAGGTTTTGACCTACTGGAACCGATCGAAAGTCCAATCGATGTATGATAAGCATCTGATCAGCCTTGAAACCGACATGATTAAAAACCGCATAAGACCTGATTCAAAAATTCTTGATGCAGGTTGCGGCGAGGCGGAAGGGACTAAGAATTACGCGAAGATCAAAGGAGTAAAAATTCACGCGGCCGACTTTTCCAAGACAAGGCTGGCGCTAGCGAAAAAAAATCTTCGCGGTGCTAACAATGTCATTCTGAAACAAGTCGATTTTTTAGGTAAATATGACCTTGATTCTGACTACGATTATGTAATCTCCCAAAGATTTCTGATCAATCTGATGGAGTTAAAATTGCAGAGGAAGGTTATTCTTGGTCTGATGAAAAGGCTCAAAAAAGGCGGCCGACTTCTCATGTTTGAGGGCTCGGTCGACGGAGTCAAGGAACTGAACGATTTCAGAGCGTTATTCAAACTTGACCCCATACCGGTCAAATGGCATAACAAATTTTTCGATGATAAACATCTGGTTGGATTTATGAAGAAGAATAAATTCAAATTGATCGAAACTGGCGGTCTGGGAGAATATTTTTTATTAACCAGGGGCTTAAGACCGATTTTCGACAATAAACTGAACTGGGATTCCCCCTTCAACAAGATTGCTTCCGGATCAAACATAAAGAAACTTTTAAATTTTAATGATAGGTTTTCAAGAATAAAGCTTTGGGTCTTTGAAAAATGATGATTTATGAAAGTTAATGTCCTGATGACGGCCTATAACCACGAAAATTTCATTGCCCAGGCGATTGAGAGCGTTTTGATGCAAAAAACCGATTTTGATTTTAAGCTTATCATCGGCGAAGACTGCTCGACCGATCGGACGAGACTGATCGTTGCCGATTATGTAAACAAATATCCTGATAAGATCAGACCGATCTTCCGCGAAAAAAATATCGGCCTGATGCCGAACTTCATCGATCTTATAGGCGTATGCAATTCATCCGAATACTTGGCCTGGCTCGAAGGAGATGATTTCTGGACCGATCCGCTCAAACTTCAAAAGCAGATTGATTTTCTGGATCATAATCCAGGCTTTACGATGTCCTCCCACAACGCCGGCGTGATGATGGAAGATAAGATTGTCAAATCATATTGTAAACCGAACCATCCGGCAGTCATCGACCTGGAATACCTCTTGACTTACGGCAGCGGCGGTCCGACCTGTTCTCTGGTAATACGTAATAAAGCGATCAAAAAACTACCGGATTGGTTTTGGAAAATCCCGGCTGGCGATTGGGCCATCCAGATCGTCGCGGCAGAGTCTGGAAAAATGAAATATTTTCCCTATGCTATGGCGACCTACCGACGTCATGGTAAAAGCGCTCTTTATCATCAAAAAAAAGAAGCTCAATCCAAAGGCGAATCGGATTTTTGTATTCCCTCAAAGCGCACGTTGGCGATGATCGATCTGCTTGATGGATATTTCGATAATAAATATAGCGAGTTGCTCAAAATACAGAAAATTTATTGGTATGACCTTTATGTCGCCGGCTACCTGGAAATCGGTGATATCAACGCCGCAAAAACATATTTTTATAAGATGATTCCTATCTTGTTTACCGCGCGTTTTTGGAGATATCCGTCAATTCCTATGAATAGGATAGCTAAATTATTCATGCTGGCATTACCGGCGCTAATCTTGAAAATAATTATAAAGAATGAGGCAAAAAATCATTAAATTGATCAAAGGCATCACACCGCCGCTGATATTAGATCTGGCAAAAAAAAGCGTCACTTCCTTGCGACCAGCCGGCAAGCCGCTTTCGCCTTCGTGGCATACCATCAAAGATGGCGGTCTGAAAGGTCATAACATTTTCCTTGATCCGATAGGTGATTGGCAACAAGCGATGACCAGCGGCACTTATGATGATTTTATATTCGGTTATCTCAAAAAAACCGATCTTAGCGGCAAGGTTATCTTCGATGTCGGCTCTCATATCGGCTACCACGCGCTTTACTTCGCACAACTGGTGGGAGACGGTGGGAAGGTCGTTTCATTCGAACCGAACATGTTCAATGTCGAAAGGATAAGATTGAATCTGGAAAAAAATAAAAATCTTTCCGGACATATTACGCTGATTGAAAAAGCAATATCGGACATAAGCGGGAGTACGGAATTTGTAATCAGTGATAAAGTCGACAAAGGGAGCTCAAGCGGTAGTTTCTTATCTAATGCGGATACATTCTTTCAAAAAGATATTTATGAAAAATCGTTCGGCTTTAAAAAAGTTAACGTTGAGACGATTACGCTCGATGAATTTTCACGCTCAACCGGATTGCTGCCGGACTTTGTAAAGCTAGATATCGAAGGAGCGGAATATTTAGCGCTTGAGGGGGCAAAGAATATTTTATCGCAAAAAAAGCCGATTTTTCTTATCGAAATTCACTCTATATTCAATATGTATAAAGTGTACGAAATTTTAAAACAGTATAATTATAAGATTGAGTTATTGAAGGAAGAAGCTGACGGCAGATGTTTTGTCGCGGCTCAATAAATAATTGGGATGGCTCATGAAAATTGGACGAAAAAAATGACTACTATAATGATTCATCAAAAAATAAAAAAAACGATAAGACCGGTATACTATTCTATTCACAATTTTTTATCAGATTTGATCGAAATCATGAGAAGAAAATGGAAAAAGATTTCTCGAATATTTTTTAATTTTCCTCCAGTCGACACTTATTCTTTCGTGATTCTTTGCGTCAAGAATACGGCCTATGTTGCGTTAGCGATCAGAAACATCAATTCCCTGCACTACTACAATCCGAATCATAAATTCATCATTCATTGCGATAAGATATGCTACGACGCATTTGAGAAACAAAAACATCGACTTGATTACGGAAACCGGGTTGAAGCGATAAATCTCTTTAGTGACGATAACAAGCCCTGGCAGCTCTTTAAGATAGAAACGCTGATAACGGCCAGTAAAAACGATCAAATTTTGATCGATGCGGATGAGATCTGGCATGCCGATCCGAAAATTGATAGAAGCAAAATAATTTTTCAGGTCTTGGCCTATAAGATAAAGAGTAATGCCGAGGAATCATCTCTTGTCTCAAAACTTTTCGGGCAGCCGGACTGGGTTGAATTCGATCATTTTGTAACTGGTTTTTTGAGTCTGCCTTCAAAGTTCATGTCAGAAAAACTGGCCGATGACTGCAGGGCATACACGAAAAAAGTTATGGAAAACGGTCTTGATTTCATCGCCGAGGAAAAAAGAAACGACCTCAGACGGATCGCCGAAGAAATCTGCGTCAATCTGGCGGTGCAGTCGAATTGCGCTCGTGATGATATCACGGCTTTGAAATCTGCGGATCCCAAAGGAGATAAAAACGTCCTGCAATCATTATATTATGGTTGCGCGAATAAAATAATTGAATAAAAGATGACAAGCGAAGAAAAGACAAAGCTTAGCATCGTGATGCCTTGCTATAATTGCGTAACTACTCTGGAGGAGTCGGTAAATTCCGTCTACCGGCAAAATATCACGGAACCTTACGAGGTAGTGATGGTTGATGATGGTTCGACCGATAGCACGGGAGATTTGATCAAAGAACTGGCGACAAAACATGATAACCTCCGCTGCATAACTCATGGCAAGAACCGGGGGGGAGGGGCGGCGCGCAACACCGGTATCAAGGCGGCGGCGGGCGAATTGATTTTCGTACTCGATAGCGATGATATTCTGCCCGACGGGATGTTGCCGAAAATGACCGACTGGCTGGAAAAAAACTCATGCGATGGCGTTATTTTTGCCGAGACTCTGTATTTTTACGGAAAAATCACTGACCGCAGAAAAAGAAAGACTGCGTATAATCTGGATTGCGGCCGGCCGATCGTTTTTTCAGACCTCTTCAATCCGGCCATGGGCCATCTGACCGTAGCCAATTTTCTATTCACCAAGACATCGTATCTTAAGACGGGCGGATATCCGGAAAATCATGGTTTTGACACCCAAGCCTTCGGCGTAGATTATCTTGCCAATAATTTCAGGGTCCAGGCTTGCCCGGATAGCTACTATTACCACCGGAAGGCCGACAAAAGATCATACTTCGAACGGATTTATGAAAACGGCGAATTTTCTATCAACTATTATTTGATTTATGAAAAAATCATCTATCTTTTTTCCCCTGATACCATCAGGGCGATGATGGCCTACGATATTTTTGGCAATTCCGGTCTTGTCCAAAATTTGAAAACTTTCTTGGAGGATCGTTTCGCAGCTGTCCCTGAAAACTTCTTCCGTCCGGAAATAAACAGTTATCTTAACGATTACGGTTTCGATACCTTTTTCAAAAATCACTCACAAAGCTCCGAAGAGGAAAATATTTTTTGCACCGCCATCTACCATTATCTTAACGGTAATTACCGAGAATCAATGGCCAGCTATACCGCTTTGATCGAAAGCGGCATCAATCACAAAATTATTTATTTTAATCTTATTCGTTCGCTCATCGGCTTGGCCGGCAAAAAATCAGATACATCACCTGACGCCGAGGCGCTCAGATTGATCGGATCATTGATGCTGGTAAAACACAGAGGACGCTTAGACGGTCCTTTTGCCGGCATTAAAAATGACTTATTGAATAAATTTCCAAAAATCTTTCAACTTTACGGGAGTACGAAAAATCGTTTTAAACGTTAAAAAATTTCTATAATGCAATGAACAATACATCATACTCCATTCTCGGAATCCATTTCGGCCATGATGCCGGTGCCGCGATCATAAAAGACGGCCGGATCCTGGCTGATGTTTCGGAAGAGCGATTCAACCGCGTCAAACACTCTGCCGATTATCCGCTGAAGTCGATCGAATACTGCCTGAAGATTGCCGGCTTGGCGATCGAGCAGGTCGATGAAATAGCGATTGCCGGCTTGAAACAGGATGATAGTTTTGAAAACGTCTTCGGTCAGAAGTTGGCGTCACAATTCAAACAGCCTGATAGCGGCATTATCGATCGACTGGCGACAGGTTTTAAAAAACGCTTGCGAGAACGGTTTCGGCAAACCGATAAGAATAAATTTTTTCCCGATCATAAGACGCCAGCCTACTTGCGCAAATTCTTCCTGGCTAAACTGCCAAAAATCACTTTTGTCGAACATCATCTGGCTCATGCCGCGACCGCATACTATACGACCGGCCATGACGAGAGAGTGCTTATTGCGACGATCGATGGTATCGGCGATAAGTTTTCGACGTGCCTTTGGCGCGGCGAAAACGGAAAAATTACTCCGCTCGTCAAATACGGATCCGAAGGATCGATCGGCTGGTTTTACAGCAATGTGACAGAGGCTTTAGGTTGGTGGCACGGCGACGGTGAAGGAAAAACCATGGGTCTAGCCCCATACGGCGATTCTAAAAAATGCGCCGGCAAACTGGACGGTTTTTACCCCGTCTTCAAGGCTGGCCGTCTATTCTCGCCTTATGAATTTCCCGCGATATATCCATATAAACAAGCCGGCACGATCCAATGGCATTGCGCTGATGCGCTTAAGATTGAACACCTCATAAATAAATATGGCAGAGAAAATATCGCCGCCGAAGCCCAACGGATCCTGGAGAAGCAGGTGATGGAATTTGTACTGCCTTGGCTCGAGACCGAGAAAACCGATTGTTTAGCCACATCCGGTGGCGTCTTTTTGAACGTCAAACTGAACCAGCGGATCTGGATGTCGGGCAAGGTCAAACATCATTTCCCTTACGCCAATGCGGGTGATTCCGGCTTGGCGATCGGCGCGGCGCTTTATGCCGCCGCCAGTCGCAGACAGTTGAACAAGCCGATACCCGGTCACTTATATTGGGGCCCGGAATATATGAACGAGGAGATAAAAAAAATACTGGATTTACGCGGCATCAAGTATCGATATGTTACGGACATAGAAACTGAAACGGCCCGACTTTTGGCTGATGATAAGATCGTGGCGTGGTTCCAGGGCCGCATGGAAGCGGGCCCCAGAGCGTTAGGTGACAGATCGATACTCATGAGCCCTAAGCGTGCGGAAAATAAAGACATAATCAATGCCAGAGTAAAGTTCCGCGAAGCTTTTAGGCCTTTCTGTCCATCCTTGATCGATGAAGCAAAAGAAAATTATCTCGTGAATGCCAGATCGGAAAAGTACATGATTACTTCATTTGATTGTCGACCGGAAAAAAAAGCTGAGATACCGGCCGTAGTACATGTCGATGGAACTTTACGGCCGCAGACCGTGACCAAGGACGATAATTCCCGCTACCACAGACTCATCTCTGAATTCGGCAAACTGACCGGTACGCCCGTCTTACTGAACTCGTCGTTCAATGTCCGGGGTGAACCGATCATTCGCACCCCCAATGAAGCCATCAAGTGTTTTTTTGATACCGGAATAGATGTGCTTGTCATGAACGATTTTCTGGTCGAAAAGGCGCTTTCGCCCGAACGCTGACCGTCGTTTGGCATCAAAATCACCAATTTATGATTATTGTAAAATTATTAGGCGGTCTGGGCAACCAATTGTTCCAATACGCCGCCGGCCGCAGACTATCAAAAACAACAGGGGCTGATTTGAAATTGGACATATCCGATTATCCGGACAGGACCGGCAGGAACTACATGCTGACTGATTTCAATATCAGGGCCACCGTCGCGACCGCGGCTGAATTAAAAAAGTTCAAGCCGACCATTTTCAACAAGGTCAGTTTTCGCCTGCTACCCTTTCTGAATCAAAGGATCGTCAAGGAAAAAGGCTTCGGTTTCGACAAAAATATCCTGAATCTTACCGATGACAAATATCTAATCGGTTATTGGCAGAGTGAAAAATATTTCAAGGATATCGACAGTCTTATCCGTTCCGAACTCACGCTGAAGGACGGTTTGGGCGGCCAGGCAAGGCTGATTGAACAAAAAATTTTATCAACCGACGCCATCTCGATCCATATCAGGCGAAGCGATTATCTGACCGAAAAAATATCTAATGTCTTCGCGCCGATCGGACTTGATTATTACGCCAGGGCGGCGCAAAAAATCTCCGCTTCGGTGCGAGATCCGCATTTTTTCATCTTCTCGGACGATATCGATTGGGCGAAAGCTAATTTAAAACTGCCCTTCCCTGTTACCTTTGTATCCGGCCAGGGAATGAAAGACTGCGACGAATTGATCTTGATGAGCCTCTGCAAGCATAACATCATCGCCAACAGTTCTTTTTCCTGGTGGGGCGCCTGGCTGAATGCCAACCCCGATAAGCTAGTCATAGCGCCGAAGGATTGGTTTAAGAATAAAGATATTACATTGGATGATTTGCTGCCAAGCGCTTGGCAAAGAATTTAATCTGATATATTTACGACAGAATATAGTATGAAAAAAATTTTGATGTTATATACCAGCGGCGAGAAAGACGTCCAGTCCAAGATTGAACGCGAAATTTTACGTACTTCGGAGGATATTACCCATTACCCTCTGGGACTCGCCTATCTTTATTCCGTCCTGGAAAAGGAAGGCCATGAAATTCAGCTGTTATCCTTGGCCAACAATGAGGAGGATGATTGCGACGACAAAGTCAAAGCCGCTTTGAAGTCGTTCGCTCCGGATATCGTTTGTTTCCAAATTCTCAGTTTTAACCGCGTCAGCTCTTTCCGCGTGATGGAATATATCCATACGACCTATCCGCGGATGGATCAAGTCATCGGCGGCATACATACCACGATCATGTATGAGCAAATTTTGACAAAATATCCCTATGTCATTGCCGTTCTGGGCGAAGGCGAACTGACGATCAGTGATCTGGTCAAGGAGCTTTCTTCGCCGGATCGTTCCCTGCATCGTATCGACGGTATCGCATTCTATGAAAATACAGCCGTCACCGTGACCAAGCCCAGAGAATTGATCAGCGATCTGGACGCCATTCCCTTCCCGAAGCATGAAATTTTTTTCAAAGGCAAACGGACGACCGGGGCGATCCTGACGACCAGAGGCTGTCCGTCAAGATGCAGCTTCTGCTGTCTCAAATCGATCTCCCGCGGCCGGGTAAGACTAAGGTCTGTCGAAAATATACTTGAAGAGATCCAGGCGATGATTAAAAAATTTCCAAAAATGACTGAAATTTTCATCCTGGATGACACATTTTTTATCGACAACCTAAGGGTCATCAAGTTTTGCGACGAGATCATCAGACTGAAGATAAAGATAAATTTTTCCTGCAATGCCAGAGTTAAGCCGCTAAATGCAGAGATGGCTGAAAAATTAGAACGGGCGAATTTCAAGCGGATCTATTTCGGCATCGAAAGCGGCGATGATGAGATATTGGAAAAATGCCACAAAGGCATTACTCGGGAAGACATAATCCGGGCTTATGAACTTTTTTCCAAAACCAAGATACACGTCGCGCCTTTCCTGATCATCGGCTTGCCCGGTGAGACCCTCGATTCGGTACTAAAGACCTGCGACCTCTTGAAAAAACTACAGAAGATAAAATACGCGCCGGATTGCGACCAGGTCGGTCTGTTGAAGATTTTCCCGGGGACTGAAGTATACGAGATCGCCAAAACGGCAGGCTTGATGGACGACAGCTATTGGCTGACCGACAGACCCATTCCGATCTTTACGGTTGAAAACAGCCTGGATCGTCTGAAATATTATGAAAAGGTATTTTCGTATCACACATCGCAAGTC
>Ga0172379_10012233_pt1 | contig 10085 bp, 9 predicted proteins | sample GrowelOW334metaG_FD_119756 | JGI IMG/M metagenome (GOLD analysis project Ga0172379, IMG submission 119756) | Groundwater microbial communities from an aquifer near a municipal landfill in Southern Ontario, Canada - Groundwater well OW334 metaG | ecosystem: Environmental > Aquatic > Deep...
AAATTGGAGCTACCCTGGCTAGCCGGAACAGTTGTGACTTTAGGGCACGAGCTCAATGTCGCAACACCCACTTGCGATTTTGTCTGCGCCATTCTCGCCCCCTATGTCGACGGAAGGGCCAGCAGTTGATTGGTCACTCATATACGCAATCATTCACGTGAGCCTGGCTAGGCTGGCATGAGCAGCCATTCGTTAGGTCAAAAGAGATGAAATCACGCACGAGGCTTGAGATAACGGCCTTCTTGCCTTGCTAAGGCTCGCCGCCAAAGGCTACTTTACATCTATATTCAGTTTCTCAAAAGCAATTTGGACTTAGCTCCAAAAAGAAATCAAAGAACACTAAAACAACCTAACTACTACTAACACTATGAAAACGAGCCTGCCAACCCAGCGCCTGTTTAACGCCGATGACGAACCTCCAGTTCTGATTGTCGTTGACATGCAACTAGAGTTCAAAGCCAGTCGCGATCCGCAGACCCAAGAAGCAGTTGCCACTGAAATTCAGGGAGCAATTGCCCGGCAAGAAGCAATCATCTTTCTTGAATACAAAGACAGCAAAAGCGCTACCTATCGCAATTTACTCGCACTGGTTGAAGGCTACAAGTTCTTCACCACACGCGAGAAAGCTAACGATGGGGGCGCTGATGAAGTCTTTGAAGCCTGCATGGATGAAGGCTATTGGCCAGAAAACTTCCGCGTCTGCGGTGTCAATGCTGATGGCTGCATCTTCAAAACCGTGGTCGGCCTCAGAGCTAAACTACGCAACAGTCGAATTGAAGTGCTGCGTGCTGCCTGCCACACCGATAGCGGTTATGCCAATTGGCCAAACAAATTCGCTAGCATCAAAAACGTTGCCGTGGTCTAACTCAGCATTGTTTTATGCTTTCGACAAGCCCAGAAAATTACCTAACTGTTCTCCTGGCTTCGGCCTGGAGTGACTGTTTGGTAATTTTTTGCTCTTCTTATACTACATTGCACAGTATGCAAAAAGAAAAAAGCAAGAGCGCTGTACACTTCAATTTGACTTGAAGTGACGCGCTCTTGCTCAAAAAGCATTTCCAGTTGCCGGAAACTTGCAGCTTGTTTAGCGGTTATTTACGACTTATTTGCGGCTGACGATCTTCTTGGTGACAGGATGTGCCAAGACAATGATGTTGACCAAAGTCAGGATCACGCCAAAAGACAACAACCACACCAACAAGCTGGCCTGATTTGTGATCAGGTTGAAAATCAAGTACGGCACAGTCACAAGCGTCATTGCTTTTAGCAAATCAAACTCGTTGGCGGTGCCGCTGCGACGCAACAGAGGCACGCGGTCAAGGGCGTCGTAGACACCATTGAACATGCCAAAGAATCGCTTCTTCGTGCCAATCGGAGTGAGTGGCGACGAAGTATCGAACAACTTCTTGTTCGATTGATACCGCAGCCAAAAGATGGCGGCAGCAAGGCCCACATTTGCTACGACGAGCAAAGCGGCCAGCAGGGTCAAGGTCATGATTTTTCCTAGGTTACAGTTTTTGCCTCCAACCACGCTTTTCCAAATTGCGAAAATTGGCATGGTTGGCGATTGAGACGAGATATTGAGCGAGATAGAGCAGCTCGCAATCATCGACCTCACCATTGAACTCGCTGATGTAAACCACCGAGCCAAAGTTGCGCTCACTCTTCTGCGGAGTGTCGTCAACGATCAGCATGCGCTCAGGGTTGAAGCCCTTCTTGCGCACTTTCTTCAAGTCTTTGATGAAGTACTCTTGGTGGCTCTCGTGGTCAAAACGACGAGTGCAACGGGTCGAACTCCAGACAAAGAGTGGTGCAGAAAAATCTGCGAAGATCAGCTCGACAGTGGGCTCGACGTAGCCGGAGCCCGCCGAAGACCAGACGGCCAAATCGTAGTATTGCCCCACGATGGTGAGAAACTCATCAAGGAAGGGCCGGCGGTAAACCTGATGGCGACAGCCTCCGACCACATAGTCGGGGGTGAGGCCAGGAGGTTGAGGCTTGTCCACCTCCACTGTGTGAACCAGCGTTTCATCCAAATCGAGGATGAGCAGCGGCTTAGGCAGCGGCGGTGTCTGCGGGTGCAATTGCAGTGCCGGCGGCGGCTGCTGAGGCGTCAACAACTGCTGGAGGAGCAATTGCTGCGACGCTGTCAGCGGCCGCGGGAGCGGCTTCTGCTGAAGATTCTTGGGCAGCATAATACTTTTTCTCCTTGAGAATTATGCTTACGGCATCGTGTACTAGATAGCGCACATCTTTGCCCTCAGCTATCCAGCGGCGAATCAAGGTGCTCGAAACTTCGTTGGCCGGGCAATCGAGAATGACCAGATCTGCTTCGGGCAATTCCTGCTTCCAATGAGCAAGAAGAGCCACATCTGTCGTCGCTCGAGGCGAAACAACAAGACGGCAGAGCGAGAGAAACTCTTGGCGGCGATCGTAATTTTTGAGCACGGCGAGATTGTCTTCGCCGATGATGAAGTTGAGACGAACTGACGGTCCGTGCAGGGCGGCGAGCTGCTTGAGAGTATCAATCGTCCAGGTAATACCTTCGCGATCAATCTCCAAACGAGACGCTTCAAAGCTCGGATTGTCAGAGACGGCAGCGGCCACCATTTCGAAGCGCTGCTCTTTGTCGAGCATGCCAGCTTTCTTGTGCGGTGGTTGGCCGGAGGGCACGAAGAGAACCCGATCAATGCCAAGCTGATCGACAGCGCACTGAGCGACCATCAAGTGGCGAGAATGAATCGGGTTGAAAGCACCGCCCATGATGCCTAGACTGGTTATTGTTTTGCTTTTAGTCATGACAACCTCCTGTTTGGTTAGGTCTTAAAGCCAAAAAAAACCTCCGGGGGTGCTTGATGCACGTCCCGGAGGCGCAGAGCTAACTCTGACTTTTTGGCGTAAATCCCTTGCCTTCAGCGAGGGTTACTTCTTGGCGGCGACCGACTCGGTGGAGCTGGTCGTGCCGAGGGAGACAGCCGCGGTGACGCCGGCCTTCTCGATGGTGTCGCCTTCGGTGGCGCTCACGGAGAGGGTGGCTTCGGCGCTGACAGTGCGATTGTCGGCGTCGCCGAGTTCGCCCTGGGCGGTCGAGGTGGCCAGGTCGAGGACCTTGCCCAGGTTCTCGTCGCGCTTGGCTTTCTTGGCGTCGGTCTTGGCGGGTTTGCTGGTGTTGTTGGCGCTCATAATTGTTTTCCTTTGAGATTTGGTCTGGATAGACCATGCCTTGGTGTAAGGCATTAGGTGTTTGGGAATTCGCAAGCTCCAGGCACCACAAGGCACCTGGAGCTATATCAAAAGCCGAGTCTTCACTCAGCCCAGTAATCAGCAGTTGTCCTGCCGATTACTTCTTGGTGTTTTCCAGCAGCTCCCACTTGCCGTCACCGCTGAGGGTGAGCGACTGGTGGTGGTAACCGTCCAGGGAAGGACGGTGGCCGACGGAAACGTAGGTTGCGCCGATCGTCTGCAGAGTGCGGTAAAGCAGCTCTTCATTGGCGATGTCGAGGGCGCTTGTGGCTTCGTCAAGGAAGACGAACTTGGGACGCGCGATCAGCAGGCGGGCAAAGGCCAGCCGCTGCTGCTCGCCCGGCGACAGTTCATCGCTCCAGGGACGGAAGACGCCTTCCTGACCTTCGCCAGGGAAGCCGTCGAGGCCACCAGGGTAACGAGTGGCCAGGAAGCCAACGTTCGCCTGTTCGAGGGCCGCAATCAGATCCGCATCCGTGAGGTCGGTGCGAACGTGCGGGTAGAGCAGCTGGTCGCGAAGCGAGCCGAGGCTCATGTAGGGCTTCTGCGACAGGAACATCAGCGAGGTCAGCTCAGGGCGAACGATGTTGCCCTCACCCGAACGCCACAGGCCGGCGATGGCACGCAAGAGCGAGCTCTTGCCGCTACCGCTGGGGCCCTTGATGATGATGCCCGTGCCGAGCGGCACTTCGGTGGACACGTTCTTGACGAGCAGACGCTTGTAGTCTGGAGTCATGAGCGTGACGCCGTTCAGGGCAATCTTGTCACCAATGGTCGTGGTGATCGCCGTGTGACCTTCCGTGTCGGCCAGGTCTTTGGCGTTCAGGGCTGCCTGCAGGCCGGTCAGACGAGTGACATAGGCTGCAAACGAGCTGATCGTGCCGATCTGCGATACGAAAATCGCGAGAGCACCCAGCACCTGACCGAAGGCCATGTTGGCCTGGGTAAAGGCGCCGATCTTGACGTCACCATGCAGATAAATCGGCAGGATGACAGCGAACGGCACGATGGCGACGAAGTAGTCGAACCAGGTGGTGAAGAAGCTGACGCGCCGCTGATATCCGATCAGCGACATGTTGTTCTTGATGGCAGCGTGGAAACGCTGCAGAAGCTGCTTCCATTCGGCCTTTTCGCCCTGGTAGAAGGCGATGGGCTCGACGTTGTTACGCAGGTTGATCAGGCCGTAGCGGTAGTCCGCTTCGAGGCGCTGCTGATTGTACTTGAAGCGAATCAAGCGAATCGACAGCCAGGCCGAAATCAACGTGCCGAAGGTCGAGTAGAGAATGGCCACGGCCGTCAGCGAGTGCGACAGGCCATAGAGAATCTGGGTGAAGAAGAACAGGGTGACGACCGCGTCCACAATCGACAGAACCAGGGTAAGCGCACCACCGACGTATCCTTCCACGTCGTTGGCAATACGTTCGTCCGGGTTATCGACCAGCGAGCCGGCGGAGATGCGGTAGTAGTTGCGGTTGGTGAAGTACTGCTTGAGCATGAACTCAGTCAGCCACTTGCGCCAAACGATCACCAAAAGTCCGCGCAACCATGCGTAGATGACGACGACCGGAACAGCGGCGATGAAGATGCCGGCGAGGAAATACAGGTTGCTCCAGGCCACACCCGCCAACGTTGCGTCTTTCGCAGCGTCAGGGAGAGCGTTCTGGAAGTCGCCGTAGGCGCCGTTGATCATTGCGTTCATCTTGTTGACGCCGATCAAGAAGAGGAAGAGCAGAGCAACGAGGCCCCACGCCTTGAACCGGTCTTGAAGGTTGAACTTGATGGGGAAGAACGGAATCGGAACAGTCACTTCTGACTTGGCCCGTGAAGTAAAGAAAGGTTTGGCAAGCGCGAAGACGCTGCGCCAAAGTGACAAGCTGAAGATGCTCGTTTTGGTTTCCATGAGAGAGACTCCCAATGTTAACTAGAACCCTAGTGTCCTAGCGTCCATATGGACATGTTTCATTGCTCCTCGAGTTCACTAACCTTACCGATCAAAATAAGTCAGAGGGGTGCACACGTTCACGACATTGAATCCAACTCGAGTAGCATCCGGGCATCATGATTGAGCCTGGTGGATTGCTGGAGAGTCGGGCACAGGGTGTTTGGTGAATATTTGCTTTGATCTGGAAGTGAAGAAGAAGGATATCTAGTCTTACTAAAGAGAGTGTACTGATGTCATGTGTTATCGAGGCTATTAGCTATAACTAAGCGTCAAGTAGTTAAGACCTCGATCATTGCCGCCATAATTCGCGAGAGCGCAACCCGAGAATGGCCGCCCGCGACTTGTCAAGAGGAAGAGCTGCGCGAGCTGTAGTAAAGTGGCTGTGTCGCATATAGGCAAATTTGTTGTCTGCCAACTGTGCAAATTTACGGAGCGTCGTTCATATCGACGCCGCGTTATTCATGGCTACGGAGAGTCATTCAAGGCTACGGAGCATCATTCATGGCTAGGGCGCGTTATTCATGATAGAAACCGCACGGTCCATCGCAGTGTAACTCTCATCAGCTCGCTTTTGACTGCGCAAAAACCTAGCGTACTCGCGCAAGACATAGGCGAGCATACGGTTGTTGTCTTTCGAACTGCCCTCCAAGGCACCCCGATTTTTATCGTCTTGGGCATGCTGAGCGATGGCTCTCTTGTAATAGGTTTCGGCTTCAGTTAACTTGCCTTGTTTTTCTAACAGCATGGCGTTGTTAAAGAGCAAATACGACTCAACAGTGGCATCAATAGAGGGCTGCTTAATGCGCTTCAAGCGCTCATTTATTATGTTCTGAGCCTCGGCCAGATGACCCTGCCTAATTTCACACTCCGCAATTACGTCTAGGCAAAAATTAGCGCGACCACCATTAACCATTTTTCTAGTTGGTTCTTGGTCTGTATCGCAAATTCTAACTGCTTCTTTTAAGTACTTTTCGGCCTCTGAATACAATCCGCAGCGCATGGCTGAATAGCCAATTTTGCTATCAAGCTCTGAAGGTAAAATATTGTAGCCTGGAGTATGTGCAACATAGGGCTCGGCGGCACCCGCTAAATAAGCCGCCAGGGCTTCTCTAAAGTGTGGCTCATCACGATAATATGAGTCGGCCAGATAAAAGAGAAAATCGCGCTTGAACATTTCTGGCTTTGCATTTGTCTGGGCCAGCCTGATTTTGTTAACTTCACTACTCCAAATTGCTTGCTCTATAACTAGCTCGTTGCGCCAGTCTTTGGCTCCAGTACCATAACCAATGCTGTAACGAATGTGCTTGTCTAAAGTTGGTTCAAACGGTTGCAAAAAGTCTGGTAATTTTTGCTCAAAAATATCGCAAGTTATTGCCGTTACTACCACCGCACCAGCTACCGCTACAAGGGCCAAGACGAATAGATTGCCACGCTTAGCCGGCGCCTTAGTAGGCTGATTAGCACTCGGCCCAGAAGTCGGTGAAGTTGTAGATGTAGTTGTTGTAGAAGCGGGTTCAGTTGCCGGTGTAGAAGCCGGTGTAGAAGCCGGTGTGGAACCAGCTGTAGAAGCCGGTGTGGAACCAGCTGTAGAAGCCGGTGTAGATGTCGTTTCAGAAGCCGAAGTAGAAGTCGACTCCACTGCCTGCGCAAGATCGGGCACTACATCTGGTGCCAAGCTTAAGCTTGAAAGCGATTGCTCATCTGCAGTCTTTTCAGATGCATCAGCCTCTGTTGGCTCAGCCGGGGCTTTGCTGTCGTCACTTGGTTCTGACACAAAAATTCTCTCTAAAACACATGCTGACTATACCAAATTGCCCATACGCTAGCCGAGCCGTTTCCAAGCGATAGCGCAACCACGCTAATAAGCAGAATAACGGAGGTCAAGTTCAATCATTCCCAACTCGGTCAGAAGAAACACCAATCATGAAAAGTTGCCAAGAAGATTTTACCTTCAATGATTTATCTGTCTATTTAGCTAAGCACTTGTAATCACAGTCATGAACTTACTAGTTTAAGTGCGCAATTTACTTTTACTTCCCAGAACAATTCCCACAGGCCGCTATAACAGCCCCTAACTACCAATTCTCTACCTCTCACCCATAATTGCCCGCGCATCGCGTGAGTGACTGTTATCTAGACAGAGAAAGCGAGCCCATATGTCTAATAAAGCACCAAGAGGAGACAACCTCAGTTACCTTGGTCTAGGCAGTTTTGCCACCATGGTCAAACAACTTCGCAGTCGGCTCTTGCAGCCTGCCAGCGTGCCCAATCCATTTCTGAACTTAGCAAGTAGCGGTGATGGCGGCTTTGAGATTTTCAAATCCACTGCACAAGACGGCCTCAGCCTACTGCCTTCCCGCTATCACGCTGCCTACGTCAATGTCTTGGTGAAAGCAGTCGAGCAGGCCGAATCAATCGTCAAGAACAGCAGCCTGCGCAACATTCTCAAGCGCAAGCACGTTCTCTCTCAACTTGAAGAAGCCTTCAAGGTTCTCGCCGCACCGATTGTGCAACTTCGCTCCGGCAAACATGAAACCGAGCTGAAAGCGTATCTGGCTCTGGCAAGCAATCTCTATCAGCGCTTCATCAGCGATGAAAAAATTCGTGAGCTCAACCAAAATTCTGGCAGCTGGCCCGAACTAGACCCTCTCGGCTTTTTCGTTGATGAGCCTGGCAGTGGACCTTACACAGTAGTGCCATCGCGCGAAATGCCGCTGTCATTGATTTGCAAGCCAGCCTCACAAATGTTTTGCTTGCCCCTCTGGGTGCTCGACGGCCACGAAGTAGGCGGTCACGGCATTCACTCAATCCTCAACGGCTTCGCCGCCGAAATGGCCGACGCTCTCGAATCAGCTGTGGCCAAGGCTTTCGCCGCCAAGAAATTGAGCCTACCCGGACCGAACAACAAAGTGAGCAAACGAGTTCACCATCTGGTTCTGCCCGGCACACGAAAACGCGACCTCAGCGCTGAAGAGTTCGCCCGCCATCTGGCCCGCACCTTCTCCCTTGAGTTTGCGGCCGATATGGCTGGGGTGCTCAACTTCGGACCGATGTTCGCCAATGGTCTGATGCTCTACTTCAGCGCCGAACACAAAGATAGCCTGCTCAGCTACGGCGGCACCCTGAGCGGCAAAGGCTCCTACGATGCTCACCCGTCGGACGTGATCAGAGCAATGGCAGCAATCGAAGCTGTCAGACAGCTGAAAATCGCTGATGGAGACCGCTACGTTGCCGACTTGACCAGTCGACTGAACTTGGCCTCTTCTCACGGAAGCGCTTTCTCGTTCACCACCAGCGATGGCAGTGAGGTGGTTTCTCTACCCCATGCTTTCATCCAAGCGCTGGTTCCCGTGCTAGTTGATGCTGCCCTCAACACCAGCTTGCCCTGCTTGGCAGAGCGCTCGCTGAAAGAGGTGTTGACTTGGACAGATAGCGACGAAAGCGTAGTGAAAAAACTGGTCGCCACCATCGCTAGCACCAAGTTCGACAGCGAAGAAGCTGAGGCACGGCACATCGTTGCTGCCTCGCTGCAAGCTCTAGAGCTGCAGTCTGCCAGCAATACCTTGACCAGTAATGACTTGGCCAAAATTACAGCGAGAATTCAGGCCAATGGCATTAAGGAGCTCAAGGCTCTCTACAGCGAACAATGCCTGCTCTGCGCTGTCCCCACTTATGCCCGCTCTCGCCGCACTGAGAGCTCGCTCACCGACCTCATCCAACGCATCCGTCTCAGCATCAAAGATGCGCGTGGAGAGTGATTTCTTCTGGCCTAAAAAACCATCCATCAAACCTGCCTACCAGGAGATAACTTTATGAATTGCCAGACAAAATGTCCCGCCATTCGCGTCGTTATGTTCCCGAAAGATACCAATCCTTCGGGCAACATTTTCGGCGGCGTCATTCTTTCTAACATCGACATCGCCGCTGGCGTTGCCGCTCGCGCTGCCACCATGCATCGCACCGTCACGGTGTGCATGAAGGAAGTGATTTTCAAACGTCCAGTCAAAGTGGGAGACATCCTCACTTTCTGGGCCGACATCATCAAGACCGGCCGCACCTCTGTCACCATCCGCATCAAAGTGGAAGCCGAAAGGCGTGGGGAGACCATTCCAGTCACCGAAGGCGAAGCAATCTTCGTTGCCGTGGATGAAAAAGATCGCCCCATTCCCCTCGACTCTCCGCTGGGAACTCAGGGCGTCGACGACCCAGCTGATGCCGTTGCCAGTTCGGGCAATGCCAGTGCCAATTCCAACACCGGCACAGGCACCGACAGCACAGCAACAGCTGCCCCTGCGCCAACCCCGGTTACCGCGCCGGCTGAGGCATCCGACAAGCCCAAGAAGAACAAGAAGAACAAAAAGGGCAAGAAGGGCGGCAAGAAGAACAAATGCGATAAGAAAGACAAGAAGAGTAAGAAGTAGCGCCTGACGCTAGTCTTTGCTTTGAACAATTCCCTGGGGGGCAAATACACTTTTGTGTTTGCCCCCCAATTTTGTTTAAAAATTTCCGGCCACCAACTACCGAATATGGTATAAAGATAAAAAATTAGAATTAGAGGTTGAATTAAGTGCGTTGCTCTATTAAATGGGGCATATCGAAGAAGCTAAGCTACAGCAAATGCCACTACTCAGGGTGCCCATAAACATACATGCCGGCTACTCCCAAACCTCAACCAATCAACAAATTAGCAGGCACCTTGCGCCACCGCCTGCTACTCGCCATCGAGTCGCTGAAGGTGCTAGACAAGGTAATGCTAGGCAAAGCTCTCACCTTGGCCGAAGAAACCCACGCCAAGCAAACTCGTCGTCCGACCAAAGAAAACCCGAATCAGGCCGCGCCTTATATTGTGCATCCTATGCGCGTGGCGTTAATTATTACGGAAGAATTGGAATTAAAAGAA
>Ga0172379_10012234_pt1 | contig 10084 bp, 2 predicted proteins | sample GrowelOW334metaG_FD_119756 | JGI IMG/M metagenome (GOLD analysis project Ga0172379, IMG submission 119756) | Groundwater microbial communities from an aquifer near a municipal landfill in Southern Ontario, Canada - Groundwater well OW334 metaG | ecosystem: Environmental > Aquatic > Deep...
GAGAAGGCATCTCGCTATCCCACAAAAATAGTACCCGTCCGCCGGGCAGGCGCACAAAATTTCCAGCGTCCGCATACGAGTCGCTGTATTGAGTCCACACATCGTTGTCCGCATCATATGCGTATGTCATGTTTTGCCCGGACATCAGCACTCGCCCGTCTTCCAGCAACATCGTATTGCTCAAATAAATGTTCGGGCCGTCGGCCATGGTAGCCCAGTCGTTTGTGTCGGGATCATAGGTATATGTTGACTGCGTGCTGCCCTGCGACACAAGCACTTTGCCGCTGCGCAACAGCGTTAGAGAACATTCAACTTTGCTTGCCGGCATATTGATTGAGTCCCAGCTGTCGGCGAAGGGATTGTAGATATCAAGCTGCGCAGTGTCATTCTCCATATCGCAGCCGAGAAGCACTTTGCCGTTTGGAAGAAGCACAGACTTGCTTCTCTGGCGGGCCATGGGCATATCATGCGCGGCTGTCCACGAATCGGTAAGCGGATTATAAATTTCTACGGATGAAAGATTGCTGCCTCCGTCGTTTCCGCCGGCGACAAGCACTCGCCCGTCAGGCAAACGTGAAACTGTCGGATTTATCCGGGCAGTGGTCATGCTCTGTCTGGAATTAAACGTCCCTGAAACCGGATTATAAAGGTAAAGGTTTTTTGAAACACCGCCGCTGTCACAATTCAAGTCGCTTCTTCCGCCAACCATGAGAGCCTGCCCATCGGGCAGGGCTATCGAACCGGCCATGCAAAGATACGTGGGGATGGCGTCGTCGGCGCTTATGGTCCAGGAATTTGCAACAGGATTATATATTTCCCACGTTCTAGTCACCTCATAGTCAGCGGCAGTGCCACAACCGTGGTTGGGACAGATTCTGCCGCCCGACACCATCACCGTGCCGTCGCCCAGCGGTATTACGGACGCGCCCACACGCTGGTCTATGTTCATTGCGCCCGCCCAGTACCACTGCCGGGTAGGAGTTGAAAGCGCAACTACGAACGCCGCGGAAGACACTGCTGTTTCGGCGTTTGAGGTAATCGCCAGATCCCACTGCCCCGTAGTCGCGCCGGAAAGCGGCAGTGAGCAGAGTATCTGCGTTGAACTGATAACGCTGACATCGGCGGCTGTGATGTCAGGATACCCGGCGCGGGTAAGCTTCACCGTAGAGCCGGACGCAAAATTGGCGCCGGCTATTTTAACGCCGGAAATCGTGGTCGTGGTTCCGGCCGGAGGATAGATTTGAGCTACAGTAGCCGGCACAACCATCGCAGCCGTGAAATTGTTAAACCAGTCCGAAACCAGACTTGCCGTGGAAACGCTGGCCGGAGTAAACACATACGCAGCCGACGACGGGGTGATAACATAGCTGCCGCCGCTGCTTAGCGAAACGGAATAATTTCCGGAAGAATCCGTCACCACAAAAGTTGAAGTATCGCCGCTGACCGATAGTGTAACATCGGGAAAGGGATTACCGCCCAACGTTACAGTACCGCTGGAAGTGTAAGCGATTTTCGAAGCCGTAAAGTTCGTTACCATGTCCGACAGAAAAACGCCGGAAGAAACGCTGACAGGCGCGAACGCGTAATCGGTTTTTGAAGGCGTCATCGTAAAGTTTCCGGCAAGCGGAATATTTACGCTGTATATACCGCTTTCAATGGAAGTGGTAGAAGCGGTGATGGTGCCGGTTACCGCCATCGTAACGCCGGAAAGCCCAGAGGAATTATATGTGACCGTGCCGCTTACCCGCGCGACAGGATTATTCACCCGAGAACTATTGAGATCAACCGAAAGTATTGTCCCGTCGGGTAAAAATGACCAGGCAGCAGAGTCAAAATACTCAAGAACCTCCCCGCTTGTCCAGATACCCGTATTGAAATCGAAAATTTCTGTCATGTGCTGAACGCCATAGGCAGGAGCGGATACCATCATGCGCCCGTCCGGCAACAGCGTGGCAACTCCCCGCCACAACGACGCGTTCATGCTGCTTGCGTAGTCCTGCCATGTCCCGTTGCCGGGATTATAAACATCCACCTCTTCGGAAGGATAGCATTGAGCATCAGGAACGCTGCAACGTTCCCCGCCGGGGGCATACACCATGCCGTCACGCCCCACCACCAACGGGAATTTTCTGCGGTTCGTTAGAGTGCCACGGACGGCCCACTGGCCGGTTCCAGGGTCATACTCATCAGCTTCAGTGGACAAATCTTCATTAATGTCGAAGTACTGCCCCCCGGAAACCAGCACTTTGCCGTTTGGAAGGACGATGGCCGAATGGCTCCGCTGCCCCACCGCCATTGAACCGGTGGGCGTCCATTCGCCGGTAGCCGGGTCATACACCTCCGCCGATTGCAAGTAGGCGCCACTGTCATCCGCTCCGCCGGCGGCAAGCACCTTGCCGTTCGGCATAAATGTCAAAGTAAATTCCGAGCGTCCGGTATCCATGGACGTGGTGGAAGCCCAAACACGGTTATCAGGGTCATAAATAGCCGCGGCGTTACCGCCGGGCGTATTGAGGCCATTACTGCCTCCGGCAACCAGAACCCTGCCATCTGCCAGCTTTACCGCCGCATGATTAGCAAACGTATGCGGCATATTGTTAAGAGTCGGGGACCAAGTATTAGTTACCGGGTCATACAACTCGGCCGTATCAAGATTATCCGATTCACCAACACCTCCAGCCACTAAAACTTTGCCGTTATCAAGAAGCGTTACTGTGGGATTGTACCGGGAAGTGCTCATGTTCGCTACGAAGCGCCACTGCCGCGTATCGGAAGAAAGCGCCACGATAAAACCGTCCGGAAGCGTGGCGGTCTGGCCGCCTGCGGTAACCGACACGGTCCATTGCCCCGTGGTTGCGCCGGAAAGCGGCAGCGAGCAGGTTATAAGGGAAGCGCTGTCAACACTCACGCCGGTAGCTAATATATCGTCGTGTCCGGCCCGGGTAAGTTTTACAGTCGCGCCGGTAACAAAATTGGAACCGACGATTTGTACGCCGGAAATGGTGGTTGTGGTTGCGACCGGAGGATAAATTTGCACCACGATAGCCGGCACAAACACTGCGGCGGTGAAGTTATTTTGCCAGTCGCCAGCTAGGCTGGCGGTTGAAACGCTAGCGGGCGTAAACGCATACCCCGCCGAAGAAGGCGTGATGACATAGCTGCCGCCGCTAAGAAGTGAAAAAGAATAGTTGCCGGACGAATCGGTAACCACATAAGTGGAAGTATCGCCGGAAACCGTCATATTAACGCCCGGCATGGCGTTGCCGCCCAGCGTTACCGTGCCGCTGGCGGTATAAACCCGCTCAGCCGCAAAGTTATTTAACCAGTCGACCGACAGGCTGGAAGTTGAAACGCTGGCTGGCGCAAACACGTATCCCGCCGACGAAGGGGTGATGACATAACTGCCGCCCGTAGGCAAGGAAAACGAATAGCGGCCGTTCGAATCGGTTACGGTGGAAGCGGTGACGGTACCCGTCACCGACACCAGCACATAAGGCATGGGATTGCCGCCCAGCGTTACCGTGCCGCTGGCGACATTGGCGGCAGCGAACACTTCCACGGAATTTATGTGCGAGGAAGAATCGTTGCCTCCGCCGGCGGACATGACGGAACCGTCGGGCAGAAAAGTCATGCCGAAAGCGGTGCGCGCCACGCTCATGGGAACAGCGGAAGTCCATTCGCCGGTGGCAAGATTGAACACATCGGCCGACGCCAGCGCGATATCTACATCCCCGCCCGCGGCAAGAACCGTGTAGTCGGGCAACAGCCGCATGCCAAACCCTCTGCGGGCGGAATGCATCGCACCGCTTGTCAGCGTCCAACTTTGAGTGCCGCTATCAAACACTTCCGAAGAGGCGAGAGTATTGCCGTCATAATCGTCACCGCCGGCGACAAGAACATTGCCGTCCGCCAGCAGCGTGGCCGAGTGCCCGTAACGGGCGGAATTCATGCCGTTAGTACCGGTCCATTGCCCCGTTATGTAATCATAAATCTCGCATGAACTTGTCGGGCGCAGCTCCCACGTGTCCCAGTCTACCCCGGAACCGCCCGCCACCAAAACCTTGCCTTTGGGCAAGAGGGTGAGTGTTGGGCCGCGTCTGTCATTTACCATATTACCGGTGTAACTCCACACGCCGGAATCGACATCGTAAATTTCGGCTGTAGCTACCGAGAACAATTCATCACCCGCGCCGCCTACCGCCAAAACATTTCCGTCCGGGAGCAATGTCATTGCGAAGTCGAAACGGCCTTCTTTCATCGAACCGGTAGCGGTCCAGGAATTTGCAACGGGGTCATACAATTCCGCTGAATTTAGATAACCCGAAGCATTTTTTCCTCCGGCCACAAGCACTTTCCCGTTCGGCAAAAGCACGGCCAAACCCTGCTGCCGCGCCACGATGGGCGTGCCGGCGCCACTCCACAAACCCGTGGCCGGATCATAAATTTCAGCCGATTGCATCGGCCCGCCGTCATACCCCCCCGCCGCCAGAATCCGGCCGTCCTGCAAAGTGGTCAGCGTAAGGTATTCCCGCGCGGAAGACATTGAAGCCGTGCTCACCCACACGCGGTTATCAGCCGGATACGCCACAGTAAACCCGCTTGTAAACGTGGTGGAAGATAAACTGCCTAATATGTTCACGTTCCATTGCCCTGTTGTGGCGCCGGTAAGCGGAAACGAGCAGATAATCTGGGAAGACGTAACCACATCCACACCGGTCGCGTTGATAGTGACGCCGTTTCTGCTCAAGGTAACGCTGGTGGTGGAACTGAAATTGTTGCCGGTTATGTTTACCGCGCCGATTGTGGTGTCCTTAACGCCGATGGCGGGCACAACCTGCGCCACAAACGGATAGCGTATCGCGATAAAATCTTTACCCGTAATATCCGCGTTGGCCATTGTTATGTCGTAACTAGCCGGATTGAAATTGGTTTTAGCCATGGAAGGCGTAAGAGTATACGACCCGTTAGGCAACAGCATGGCGTAATTGCCGCTTGAATCCGTCACCCCAGAATAGCCGCCCGCCGTAACGGTCGCCCCGCTGAGGGCGGCGCCATCGAGCGTTATGGTGCCGGAAACGATATGAGCCGCGGCAAAAATTTGCGCGGAAGAAAGATAATTGCTTCCGTCATAGCCGCCCGCCGCCAGAGCGGTTCCGTCGGGCAGAGCGGACAAGCCCAGATAAGCGCGTGACGAAGACATGGAGGAAACGGCGCTCCAGATCTGAGTATCCGAGTTAAATCTGTCCACCGCCGCGGAATTCCCGACTAGCCGCTCCCCGCCGACTGCAAGAACCATACGGTCCGGCAACGTCACCATGCCTAAACCGTAGCGGGCTTCGCTCATATAATTGTTTATCGACACCCAGCTCCCGGTCGCGACATAAAAGATTTCCGAATCGGAACGGTGTACTAGTGTGGAGGTATAGCCGCCCGCGGTGAGCACATTGCCGTCCGGCAGCAGAACCGTTGATTGCCGTGAACGGAAAGCATTCATGCTGGCAGTGGAAACCCACAATCCGGTGGAATAATCGTAGAGTTCGCAGGCATTCGTCACCCCGCCCAGGTTGGCGGTTTCACCGCCAACCGCTAAAACCTTGCCCGTCGGCAAAAGCGTTAAAGTGAAAGCATGCCTGACTGTTGACATCGAGCCGGTGTAAGTCCATGTGCCGGCATTAACGTCGTACACTTCAGCGGTATTGGAAACGCCCGGTGTGGACTGCCCGCCCGCCGCCAGCACATTCCCGTCGGGAAGCAATGTCATGCCAAAATCGGAACGGGGAGTGTTGAGGGAACCGGTAACGCTCCACGAATTTGTAACGGGGTCATACAATTCGGAATTGCCTACATAAACCGTGCCAAGCCCTCCGGAAACAAGCACTTTTCCGTTCGGCAGCAGCTGCGCCGAATGCTTTCGGCGAGCGAAGTTAAGCGCGCCCGCGCTTGTCCACAAACCGGTGGCGGGATTGTACACTTCCGCGGAAGCCATCGCACCGCCGTTATAACCGCCGGCAACAAGAATGCGGCCGTCCTGCAAAGTGGTCATGGTAAAATATTCCCGCGCAGCCGACATTGAGCCAGTGTTTACCCACATGTGATAGGTATGCGTAGAATCCACCACCACAAACCCGCCCACCAGCGTGGAGGAAGATTGATTGGCGTTTACTACGGTTATGCTCCATTGCCCGGGTATGGCGTCGGCCAAAGAAAACGAACAGGTTATCTGCGACGAAGTAACAACACTCACATTCGTGGCGACTATCTCGGAAGAACCCGCGTGCGTAAGCTTCACCGCCGCGCCGGGCGAGAAAGACGAACCGGTAAGTATCGCTGAAACGGTGGTATTCTTCAGCGCTCCCGAAGGAACAACCTGAACCACCACCGGCGTTATTAATGAAGCGACAAAACTGTTCACCCAGTTGCCGGACAGATTGGCGGTGGACACGCTGACCGGCGCGAAAACGTAGCCGACTGACGACGGGGTTATTGTATACTCACCGCCATAGGCCAAATCAAAGGAATAATTGCCGGACGAATCAGTAACCACATAAGTTGAAGTGTCGCCGGAAACCGTCAGATTAACGCCGGGCATGGCGTTGTCGCCCAGCGTTACAGTGCCGCTGGAAATATAGGTAAGCGTGCTGGCGGCGAAATCGGCCGACCAGTCGGCAACCAGGGAGGAGGTGGAGGCTAACACCGGAGAGAACGCATAGCCCGCCGACGAAGGCACGGCCGAATACTCGCCGTAAGCCGGTAAAAGAAGGCTGAAACTTCCGTCGGCCGCAGTTTGCGCGGAATAGCTGGCCGCGCCGCTGGAAACAGTTATCGCCACATCCGCCATGGGATACCCGTATTTCGAAACCGAGCCGGTGAAATTATGCGCGCTTAGGAAATTCACGTTACTAACAGGCGCGCCGGCAACCGTAACGCCCCGCCCCGCCGGATAATAGGAATAGGAAGCAGTGGTGGACGGAGTTATGGTGTAATCGCCGTCATAAAGGTACAGCGAATACACACCTTCGGAATCGGTAACCGCGTAATAACCGCCAGTGGCGTTAACGGTTACGCCGGCAAGCGCGACGCCATTATCCGTTATAACCCCGCTTACCAGATAGCTGGAAAGAACCACCGAATACTGCAAAAGACGTTGATTGCCGGAATCGCTGGTCCACAATTTCTGGGACTTATAACCCAAACCTATCGGATACGCCTGAGTGTTCGCGTCCGGATGGGCACCCCCGCGATTTGAGTCAAAAGACGAAAAATCCGCCTGGCCGATAACATACTGCGCGTCCGACGACGACACCGACAAATTGTACCCCAGAATGCGGTTATTGCCCGCATCGGCAACAAACACCACGCCAGATGAAATTTCCAATACAGCATAGGGACCGTTCAAAGAATCCGCCGAGGCATAATCGTAATGCCCGCGGTTCATCTCCGCGTTAAACATATCGGCCTGGCCCAGCACATGCTGGGCCTGCCTGGTGGAAACGGAAAGGTCGAATTTCAAAACGCGGCTGTAGCCGGCATCGGCCACCCACAGCACATTCTCATTGACAACGCCCCGTGAAACCATTTCGGGATAGGAGAAGGAATGATCGTCCAAATTATACTCAATGGAAACGAAATCACGCTGCCCCAGCACATGCTGAGCGGAGCAGCTGGAAACACCCAAATCATATTTAAGCACGCGGTTGTTGCTGCTGTCAGTCACCCACAACACATTCGGATTACTTGTTGACACCGCGATAGACTTTGGGAAATATAAAGTGTCGGCATTGGGATCGGAGGAGTCAAACCTGTTCATCGCGTTTTGAGTAAAATCCTCCTGCCCCAGCACATAGTCGGCCTCGGTATCTTCGCCGGCGGTAGGGCGAGGGAACCGCAAAATGCGGTTATTTTGAGAATCGGCAATCCAAACCTTGCCGTTCAAGTCAACCGTCGCTTCGATAGGACTGTTCAGAGTTTTATTGGAAACAGCGCCGCCGCGATTAGCCGCGGTATGGTAAAAATCTTTTTGTCCGATCACGCCATCCGCCGGCCTGCCGGTGTAATAGGCGGACGAACTTTCCCACCACAGCACGCGGTGATTAGACTGGTCTGCCAGATACACGCGGTTGTCGGCCACAGCAAGTCGGCCCGGATTATATAAAGTGGCATTGTTAATCCACGACCCGAAATTGGTGTCCATAACCGGCTGGCCCAAAACCAACTGCGCCGAACAGGACGAAACGGACAGGTCGTATTTCAAAATGCGTTGATTGTTCGTATCCGCAACCCAGACGGAGCCGTCATCAGGATCCATCGCCATGCCCTGCGGATTGTAAAGCCCGTCGGCGTTCGGCAGAGACTGCCCATGCTGCGTGGAAGATGACGTGAAATTTGCCTGCCCCAGCACATACTGCGCCACACTGGTTGACACATCCAGATTAAATTCCAGCAGACGACTGTTCCCGTAGTCGGCCACCCACAATATATTGGTGTTTGTGGACACGGCAATGCCCATCCCGATGTAAACGCCGTTGTTTTTCGCGTTTTTAGTGTTATCGCGGTTGTACTGGTTTGTCGTGAAACCTGCCTGGCCAAGCACCCACACGGCGTTTACCGTTGACTGAGCCAAACTGTAAGCCACAACGCGCTGGTTGTTATGGTCCGACACCCACACCAGATTCGCCGTGGACACCGAAACAAATTCCGGATACCACAATGATTTGGCGCTGGGCGTATTCGTATTGGTGCGGTTATACCCGCGCGAGGTAAAATCGCTCTGTCCGAACTGCAGTTGCGCCTGGAAGGTGGAAATTGACAGATCGAACATCAGAACGCGGTGGTTATACGTGTCGGTAACCCATATCACTTGGCTGTTGGTGGTTACGGCTACCCCTTCCGGACGATAAAGCGTGTCGGCCCTGCAACCGGTTGCCGCCAGCCCTTTGTTGGCGGCCTGCGAAGTAAAATCATTTTGGCCTAAAACGAAGTCGGCGGAAACATCCTCGCCGACTGAAGGTTTTGGGAAACGCAAAACGCGGTTATTGTCCGTATCCGCAACCCACACATAGCCCGAGCTGTCAACCGACACGGAATAAGGAAAGTAGAAGTTTTTGGCCGTCGTCGACGTCGAACCGCCGCGGTTCGTGGTAAAATTCGCCTGTCCGATAACGCCGTCAGCGCCCTTTCCGCTGTAAAAAGAAACTTTATTCCACCACAGCACGCGCTGGTTTGAGCCGTCCACAACATATACCCTGTCGGATGTAATTGCAATATGTTTCGGGTAGCTTAGCGAGAAAGAGGATAGGCCGATTTGGTAACGGCTTGAAACGAAGTCGTCCTGTCCCAACGCGAAATTGGCCGATATGTCGGCCGCGCGCGCGCTAATTAAGGAAAATATAAGGAGGAATAATAATGCTGCCGCACCCCTCACCAGCTTGTTAACAGAAGCCCGCAACAGTGTTGCCATAATAACCCCTAACAGTTTTAACAGTACTTTACCCCATGGCAGATATTTTGGCATACATTTAAAGGCTACGTCAAATTCTCGTATTGCGCCTGGCTTATCCCGTTTTCCGCGCATAATTCCGCTACAGAACGCCCTTTTATCCCCTGCAGCACAATTTCAGCTTTCTGTTTCGTGTCCCATTTCCGTTTTACCATGACTGTTCTCCAAGTTTTCAGCCATAGTCTACTATTTCGAGCCTCAACTCTTACAGGGGTTCAGTATAAATTTGTTTTAATCGGCGATTTTCGTCTTCTAACTACCGCAGCCGCCGCATATCGCTGACTTCCATCCCGCCAAATTTGTTCTTCCACTTGTAAAAAGTATTCTGGCTGACCCCGTATTTACGGCTTACCTCTACCGCGCTTATCCCCGCTTCGTTTTCTTTGAGTATCGCCGCTATTTGCTCTTCGCTGTATCTTTTCCGTGGCATATCGCCACCTCCATGTGTTTATTTTGACACATGAATTAACAACTAGCAACTTGTCCAGTTTTCCGGGGGAAGATCATTATTACATCATGCTGTTGGGGAATTAAGGATATGTAATAGTTCCTTTATTCCGAATGGTTTATTGATGCAGGGCGTCTTCC
>Ga0172379_10012235_pt1 | contig 10084 bp, 8 predicted proteins | sample GrowelOW334metaG_FD_119756 | JGI IMG/M metagenome (GOLD analysis project Ga0172379, IMG submission 119756) | Groundwater microbial communities from an aquifer near a municipal landfill in Southern Ontario, Canada - Groundwater well OW334 metaG | ecosystem: Environmental > Aquatic > Deep...
CTGTTTCCGGAGATTCCCCGCGATTTCCTCAGCTCGGCGGTGGAATTGGCGGAAGCCCGTGAACGGGGCAAAAAGAAATTTGCTCGCGTCGCAGAAATGTTTTTCACCCGTGAGGCTCTTGAGCAGGCGACAGATGAAGAGGTTGCGAAACACCGGGCTGAGCGGTTCTGTGGATTGGGAACAGTGTGCGACGCCTGCTGCGGAATCGGGGGGGATGCCATTGCTCTTGGATCTGCGGTTAAAACTATCATCTGTGTAGACAAAGACCCCGCACGGCTCCTCTTCTGCGAAGAGAACGCTCGGCTTCATGGCGTCCATGCTCGAATGGTTGAGGGTGATATTCTCGAACTGCCCGGCGTCCTGAATGAATGCGATGCGCTTTTTATCGATCCCTCACGGCGTCCCGGCGGCAGGCGAACCCTTGATCCCTTTGCTATGGAACCTCCTCTGGATCGCGTTGTAGAACTCATGAAAAAAGTTCCGGCGGGAGCGGTAAAACTGCCGCCTTCGATCCGTGAAGAGAATGTGAACATAGCGCATGAGCTGGAATGGGTGTCGACTTCGGAAGGTCTCAAGGAAGCGGTTTTATGGACGGGAAATCTGGGCAGGTGCAAAGTATCGGTGAGCCTGCTTGACCGGAATGCATTTCTCTGTGATTCGGATTTGCCGGAAGAGGAAGCGGAGATCGGAGAGGCGGGAGATTACCTTTACGAACCTGATCCCGCGCTTATCCGTTCCGGTCTTTTGGGGAGGAAAGCCGCATGTCTCGGGATGAAACTCCTCAGCCGTGAGATAGCCTACACAATTTCCGAAAGGATCATCCGTGATGATTTTTTTCACGGTTACCGGGTTCTGAAGCAGATGAAATTCAACCTGAAACGTCTCTCCGGGGAACTGAATGCCCTCGATATCGGCAGGGTCACGGTAAAAAAACGGGGATTTCCGCTCCTGCCCGAAGAGGTTATAAGCAAACTCCGGCTGAAAGGCTCGGGACACGCGGTCGTTATCCTGACACGGCTCGGAAAAGGGCATGAGGCGTTCATAGTAGAACAAATATACGAGGATTGAATTAAACCACGAAAAGCACGAAATACATGAAAATTATTTTCTATCCCCATGTACCATGTACTATTATTTTCTTTCGTGATTTTCGTGTGGTTCGTGGTTCATTTTTTTTCTTTATTTCCGCGAATCCAGGAAATCGTTGATTTCTCCGATAAGCGCCCAAAAAAGCCCGCAATTTATGACAGCGCCGGTGTGAAGGTATGTCCTTGCGCCATTATCGAATTGCACGATGCCTTCCTTCTCCGGGCTCCAATTATCGAGACCGGAAGGCGATTCCCTGTAGAGGCGGTATCCTCCGCTCTCCTTGTGGGGGCAGATGGTAACGATTCCATTCGTTATACCCCGTGCCATCCTGATAAGATGGATTTCTTCCGGAGCGTTCGATGTAAGGGAAGCGAAAATAAGCGCGTCCTTTTCACGGAGCGTGCCATCGGTAATTCCTACAGGTGTGATGAGTTTGGCAAAGCCGGGAGACCCCGAATCCTCTCTTGTTTCACGGGCGAATATCCCCCTTCCGTCGTAAAGCCAGAGAGTTCCTCCCCGGTGGATTTTTTCCCCGGCAAGGAGAGCAGCCTTATGGAGATTTTCTCTTTCTTTTATGACACTTTTCAGGCGGTGGAGAATGGCGTCGAGAAAAAGAATTGCGTCATGGGACGGATAACTCCCCGTTCGACCGATTCCTTCCGATCTTCGGTAGATTTCACCAGCCAGTGCTGTGATGACAGCAAGGAGCGCCGGGCCTGTACCGGCTGATATCTCCGATTTTCCCGAATGAGTCCGCACAGGATTGTCCATATGTGAAAGGTGGGTATGGAGCAAAAGGCTGGCGGAATCCCCGAATTTCATGAGTCCGCTGTGTTTTTTCTGTTGTTCCGGGCTGTAATCATCGAGCACACCGGGAGAAGTCAGACCAACCACAGAAACTTTATTTTTTTTTGCCTGACGGGGTATTTCACCGGCAATTGTTGTCAGGAGAGCGTCCCCTTCACGAATAGTGCCAGCCATCTCTTTTGAGCGGATGAGAACAAAAACCGGGGGGAGCCCGGGGCTGCCTTCAGCAAAATATCCCGGATTCGCAGGGTCGGAAACAGCCAGGAAGCAGCGGTTACGGATAATCAGCGCATGGGCGAAAAGATTGGCAGCGTCACGGATACGGGAAATTTCTTTATTACGGATTTTTGTAACAACATGCTGTAAAGAATCGAGATATCGAATTCCGGAAGATTTTCCGGTGAATCCGCAGGACAAAAAGAGGGATGCAAGGGAAAATGAAGAGAAAGAAGCTGACTGCTGTAAAAAATTTCTTCTTGAAACTGGATACAAAGGTATCCTCCTGAATGGAAAAGGAAAGAATACTACTCATTGTTACGTAAGATTAACGGTAGCGCCCCAAAGAGTCAACAAAAAAAATAGTGAAAGGAAATACTGTTGTCTGATGGGGTATATTTGGCTATTTTACAAAGAATAAAACAATAAAAATAGTTGTCTCCTAACGAATTTCTCAATGAAAACATATCCAGGGAATAAAGTATGAAATGTCTGGTTACCGGCGGTGCGGGTTTTATCGGTTCTAACCTTACGGAAAGGTTATTGAGCGAGGGGAATGAGGTTGTCGTTCTGGATAATCTCTCGACCGGAAAAATGGGGAACATCGAAGCCTTCCTGAAAAATGACCGCTTCCGATTTATCGAGGGTACTGTCACCGATCCGGAAACATGCAGTCTGGCCTGCCGCAGGGCAGACTACGTTTTTCATGAGGCCGCCGTTTGCAGTGTTCCGCAGTCCATCAAGGATCCAAAAGAAACCCATGAAGTAAACGTTACCGGCACTGCCAATGTTTTTCTGGCAGCGCGTGACGCCCATGTAAAAAGAGTGGTGTGGGCTTCATCAACTTCGGTTTATGGAAATTCCGAGATTCTGCCCAATGTGGAATCGATGCCGCTCTGTCCGCTTTCCCCGTATGCAGCATCGAAAGCAGCGGGGGAAATGTTTGCGAGAGCTTTCAGCGAGGTGTTTGACATATCCATTATCAGCCTCAGGTATTATAATGTTTTCGGAAAACGTCAGGATCCGGCATCCCCTTATGCAGCAGTGATCCCGTTGTTCGTATCGGTTCTGCTCAGGGGGGAACGACCGGTGATTTTCGGCGACGGCGGTCAGACACGCGACTTTGTCTATATCGATAATGTGGTGGATGCAAACATCCGGGCGGCAATACATGCCCCGATGGATGCCGGCGGCAGAGCATATAACGTCGGCTGCGGAAACCGTATTTCTATCAATGAATTGTATGGGATTGTTGCAGAAGAGCTTGGTTCAAATCTCAAACCTCTATATATGCCCGGGCGAGAAGGGGAGGTTCGGAATTCTGTTGCTGATATAGGGGCCGCGCGCAGGGATTTCGGATACAATCCCCTTATCGATGTCAGAGAAGGATTGAAACTGTCTCTTGCCTGGTATAAGGAGAATCTTGGATAACGATGAATAGTGGAAAAGCACTGAAATATCTGCTTCTTGTCTGTTTCGTTTTTGGGATCGTTGCAGGGGGATGCAGTAAAAAAGAAGTACGGGTTTTGAGGGCATTTGATGCCAAAAACCAAAAACTGATTGTCATATCCGGAAAAAATGCGGTAACGAAAAATTTTTATGAAAAAGCTGATTTTGTTGTTTTAGGCGGCAGATTGGGCGGGATAGCCGCCGCGCTTGCACTCTGTTCCACAGGCCGTGAAGTAATACTCGTTGAAGAATCGGACAAAATCACCGGTTGTTTTGCTGGAGATGATACTCTTTCTTTCGCAGAGGGCGAGTTAGTTGAAAAAACCGGCTCCTCACGAAATTATAAGATATTCCGTTCGAAAATGATGGACTGGTATAAAAATAAATCACGGAGACCTCCCTCGATAGCACCTGAATTCAGCCCGGCTCTTAGTAATTTTCGTTTCCGAAATTTTTGTTTTGAGACAGAAGCAGCGCTCGATGTTATAAATGAAATGCTTGAGAAAAACGAGAAAAATGGGAAATTGACCATTTTATACCGTCATAAAATTGCTGAGGTCAAAACCATTAAAAATAGGGTGGCCTCAATATTTACGATTGATCTTGATAATAAAGTCGTAGATATGGTGAGCGGCTGGTTTTTTATTGATGCCAGCGAGCAGGGAGACCTTCTGACAATGACCGGTATCGAAACTGTGGCAGGCATGGAAAGCAAATCTGAAACCCATGAGCCCCATGCCCCGGATAAAGCCGACTCTCTCTCTTTCCAAGAGTTCTATATATGCCCTGATTATGAAGTAGATGGAAAGAAAAAAATCGGCGATCAGACAGCGGTTTTCGATGTCAAAAAGATCAATGCTCCCCAGAAGACAGACAGATACCAATTTACAGTAATGAAAGAACCCCGCCGTATCGTGCCGGTAACCCGTATAAGTGAAGATGACCTTTCGGCAGAAAATCAGAAAGGGCCACGGGCAAAATTTTTCAATGATTCTATCGGCATCGGATATACGTATCTTAAAGTGAGAAAGACAGATGGACAGGAAGCATTTATTGAAACCAAACCATTTCAGATTCCATTCGGGGCTTTGATTCCGGTCAAAGCTGAAAACGTACTGGTAGCAAACGGCAATATAGGAGCCACCTACATTGCCGCCAGCGCTCTAAAAACACCAGAAATCGAATGGGCTGTCGGTGAAGCTGCCGGTGTTGCTGGTACGATCTGTGGAGGAGAAAAAATTTCTTCCCAGGCATTACGGTCCAATCCGGAAAAAATGCAATTTTTGCAGCACTATCTGATAACAAAATTCGGGGCGCCGGTATTTTGGTTTGACGATATCGGACAGGATGATCCTGATTTTACAAAAGCCCAGAGCAAACCGTTTCAGGATCCTGCTTATTATGATGCCGCGGAAAATCTTCACTATCGGCAGAACAAATAAGGGAAGCAAGTCGTATGGGAAAAATCAAGGAAGTCCTTCCTGCCGCTTTGATCGCGGGTATAACGTTCAGCGAAGATTATTTTTTAGATCATGTCCTGAATATTCTCAAGGAAAAATACGGCCCGCTGGCAATGGAGAGTCCTGTTTTTGATTTTTCCATGACAGATTACTATACAACGGAAATGGGAGAAAATCTCCGCAAACAGTTTTTTTGTTTCGAACTTCCCCTGAGTTTAGAAATGCTCCCGAATGTCAAACTTTACACCAATGAAATAGAACTGCAATTTGCGCGTGAAGACGGCAGTAATTCTCGCAGGGTGAATATTGATCCGGGGTATATCACCCTTTCGAAGTTAGTGCTTGCCACTACGAAAGATTACAGTCACCGTATTTATATCGGGAAAGGAATTTATGCGGAAACAACACTCCGGTTCCTTGGCGGTACATTCACCCCGCTCGATATTACATACCCTGATTACAAAACGCCTTTCGCTGTAATATTTTTTAACTCGGTCCGTGAATTTGTGAAAAAGAACAGGCATATATGGAAGTCAGAGATAGGATAGAGTATTTACGGCGAATCATAAAAGAACATGATTATCGTTACTATGTTCTTTCGCAGCCGACTATTCCGGATGAGGGTTACGATGCTCTTGCCAGGGAGCTTGAAACTCTGGAAAAATCGCATCCGGAGCTGGCTGAGAAAGAAAGCCCGACCATGCAGGTGGGCAGCGACCTGGCCCGCGAATTCCGTAAACGTAAGCACAGAGTTCCCATGCTCAGTATTTCGAATACCTATACCGAAAAAGATTTGGGAGAGTTTTACCAAAGGATAAAGAAAGAACTGCCGGGTGAAGAGGTATCTTTCAACTGTGAGCTCAAAATCGATGGTGTTGCTTTGGAGCTCATCTATAATGAGGGAAAACTCGAAGCCGCTGTTACCCGTGGAGACGGCAATATCGGGGATGAGGTTACCGAAAATGTACAGAACATCCGTTCGATCCCCCAGAAATTGACCGGCGTTCCCCCTGTCTTCGAGGTGCGCGGTGAAGTGTATATGGACAGGGAAGAATTTGAAAAGATTAATAAACAACGCCGTGAAGCGGAACAAAAAACATTCGCAAATCCCCGTAATCTTGCTGCCGGTTCGCTGAAAGCTCTTGATCCGACAATCCAGGAAAACCGCAATCTCAAATTTTTTACCTATGGGGTCACAACACCGCTGCCGGTGGAACACTCCCAGCATGCTCAATTACAGGCATTGAAAATACTAGGGTTTTCGGTCAACGGGTACATGGAGAAACATGATACCCTGCCGGAAATAATGAATTTTATTCAGAGGGTCGAAAAAATTCGTGAAACCCTTCCTTACGACATCGACGGTGTGGTGATAAAGGTCAATTCCCTTGATCAGTTCGACCGTCTCAAAACTACGGCGAAAAGCCCGCGGGGGGCGATAGCATTTAAATTCAAAGCACGCCAGGCAGAGACGATCATCCGTGATGTCATTTTTTCGGTAGGGAGAACAGGGAAGGTGACCCCGGTCGCAGACCTTGACCCTGTTTTTCTGGCCGGTTCTACCATCGGACGTGCAACCCTTCACAACGAACAGGAAATTGAACGCAAGGGTATCCGGATTGGAGATACGGTTATTATTGAAAAAGGCGGGGATGTCATACCGAAGGTGACTTCCGTTGTACTGGAAAAACGCCCACCCCATTCACACCCGATAGTATTTCCTGAAAAATGTCCCGTATGTGATTCGAAACTTGTCCGGATCGATGAAGAGGTTGATATCCGCTGTGTAAACGCTGCATGTCCAGCGGTTGTGGAAAACAGTATTCTCCACTTTGCTTCCCGTGAGGCGATGAATATCGAGGGATTCGGGCCGGCGCTGGTTTCACAGGTTATGGATTCGAAACTGGTGAAGGATTTTGCGGATATCTATACGGTGAAAATGGATCAAATTGCAGCGCTTGAACGGATGGGAGAAAAGAGCGCCTCAAATATCATCAGTGCCATTGAAGCCAGCAAAGACCGTGACCTCTGGCATTTTCTCTTCGCCCTCGGAATCCGTCATGTTGGTACCCGTACCGCACGGCTTTTCGCTGAACGATTCGGATCGATCGATGCGCTCATGAATACCGATAAAGATAAACTTCAGGAAATGGCGGATGCGGGACCGGTTATAGCGGAAAGTGTATACAACTTTTTCCTTAACCATGAAAACCGTAACCTGCTCGACCGTCTGAAATCTCTTGGTTTGCCATTTGAGAACAAGTCTCCCCGCAGGATCGTTGAGCAAGAATTCTTCGCGGGAAAAACATTCGTTCTCACCGGCAGTCTTTCAAAAATGACCCGTGACGAGGCCACGGAGCAAATCATCGCTCTGGGCGGTAAAATCTCTTCCTCGGTTTCAAAAAAAACCGATTATGTCGTTGCAGGCGCCGAACCGGGTTCGAAATACGATAAAGCTGGTCAGCTTGGAGTGAAAATAATCAATGAAGATGAGTTTTTCGTTCATCTGCCCACGGAAGCGAAAACCACTTGACTCTTTGCTCTCTATTTGGTATTATTCTCTGTGCGTGGGGCTTTAGCTCAGCTGGGATGAGCGCCTGACTGGCAGTCAGGAGGTCACGAGTTCGATCCTCGTAAGCTCCACCAAAATAACTTATTGATTAGTAGGGGTTTACGCACTTTGAGTAAGCCCTCTTTTTTTGCCTCAAACGTGATTTGCTATTATTTTTTAAACGATTTGCTATTACTTTTCCGACGGGTTAGATAGCAATCTTAATTTGCGGTTTTTCATCGGGGACTTTTTTCTGATCCAGAAAACCGTCCAACACACCAATCTGACTCTCGAGATAATCGGGCGACTGGTGGGCATATCTCTGAGTAGTCTTCAAGTCAGCGTGTCCGAGAATTTTTTGAACCGCATAAATATCGGCCCCACCCTGCACCATCCAGGATGCAGAAGTATGACGCAGATCGTGGAATCGGAAATTCGAAATACCAGCCTTTTTCAATGCAGTGGCGAATGAGCGTTTGACATTGTCCAGCTTGTCACCCGTTTTTGGGGAAACAAAAACATATTCACCGTTATTTTCCCGTCTCTTACGAGCCAACAGATCATAGACTGTCTGGTTCATCCGAATATTACGCCTCTTTCCGCCCTTTCCAATAATAGTGATCTCGCCATGCCGGAATCGTTCGTTGAGAATAACGCTCTCCCACTTCAGCGAAAATATTTCATCCTGACGCATACCTGTGGCAAGTGCGATAATGATGATATCGCGCAGGTAAGATGGCGCAGCGAGGATCAACCGCTGTGCTTCCTCAGTGGTGAGATACCGTTATCGAATTGGCGATTCCTTAAGGAGTTTCAGTCCATGGAGAGAATTCTTCGAGATATATTCCCACAATTCTGCCCGTGAAAGAACTACTTTCATGCAGGCTATCTCACGATTCACCGTCGCGTTACTTGCTTTATCCCGTTTCCGGTTTGCCATGTAGGTCTGCATCATAATTTTCGTGATGCTGTCCAGTTTTTCATTCCCGAAAACAGGCATCAAGTGACCAAAACTCGACTTATACGATTCCTGCATACTTGCACTCTGGTTGTTTCCGTGAAGTTCGAGGAAAATGGGAACGAATTGTTCCAATGTCAGAATCTCTTTTGATACCGGTGCAGGAATTGTTGGCAATTCAGGTACCGTTTCAAGATTCGGTAATTCCTTTCTGCTCCTTGGATCAATTCCCTCTCGAATCATTTCCTGGTATTTCTTGAATAGTGAATCGGCCATATCTTTCCTCGGTCCAACCACCTCCATTCGAAACTTGCGCTTTCCATTATTCTTGATATAATAGGTGATATACCACTGCTTACCTCTTTTTAATACGGCCATAGGAGCACCCCCTCGCTATAACCGCGTAACCACACGATAAAAATATATACCTTGTGGTGCATATAGTAAAGCCGTGTTTAACAGGAAGAATCATTATTTTGAACTTCCCTTCTTGGGCTGCATAAACTGTTGTATCTGATCCCGATCAAACCGGACTGTGGACTTCCGCTTACCTTGAGATAAGACGTGGCCCTCGATTATTCCGGTCTTCGCCCAGTTGTAAACAGTAGAGGGTGCAACCTTAAAATACTCTGCAACCTCATCGGGCGTGTAAAGTTCACCGAAAGTATCAACCATTCTAAAATTGGGCTTCTTCTCTAATAAGTTCTTTTTTCATATTGTCAACTTTTTGCGTATTAAATATAATTACTATATCCATTAATCCGCTTGTAGGACTAGACATGAGCTTCATATCTTATTTACCGGAAATGGAATAAAATCGTCGAGAAATTCGATATAATTGGAAACTGAAAGAAACCGCAATATTCAAATCTGACGGCATAACCGCGATTGAGGCATCGCGCGAGATCGGAGTTACATAGCAAATGTATTGCTAGTGGCGGTAAGAGTACGGTGAGATGAAGTGCTGAACCGGGAAGTGTTTGACACATTATTTGAAGCGAAAGTACTTGTGGAACGATGGCGGCGGGAATATAATTATATACGACCACACAGTTCTTTGGGATACCGTCCTCCAGCCCCAGAGGCGATTGTCCCCCTGTTGGCATAGGTATTCGGTTCCGCTTCGCTCCACCTCATACCTATGCTTCAGACTAACTCTCGTGGTGGTACAAAGACTGGGGGCAGATCAATATCATACATAAAATTTCTTCTGCCTTTTTTATAAATATGGGCAAAATTTGACAAGGGAATGAAAATTATAATTATTGACAAGAATTGTGATACTAATTATTTTTTCCCTATTCCTTATGAATATTCTTGATGCCTCTTAAACTAAATCCGGTTATTGTGGAGGCGATAATGATAAAGATTATCTACTCGTTTTCCACTTTTATACTTTTTTTATTCCTCTCACTAAGCTCCGTATTTGCACAGACGACGACCTATACGTTATCGGTAACGAATGAACCTGTGGCCGGAGGGAGCATCACGCGTGACAAGCCAGGGCCGAATTACATAGCGGGCGACATTGTAAAACTCACCGCAACACCGATA
>Ga0172379_10012236_pt1 | contig 10083 bp, 17 predicted proteins | sample GrowelOW334metaG_FD_119756 | JGI IMG/M metagenome (GOLD analysis project Ga0172379, IMG submission 119756) | Groundwater microbial communities from an aquifer near a municipal landfill in Southern Ontario, Canada - Groundwater well OW334 metaG | ecosystem: Environmental > Aquatic > Deep...
CGTTTCCACGAACCACGATGCAGTGTCGGTTTGACACTGGCCTGGGGTACGCAACATCCATTCCGGTCGCAGCTTCCGGGGCCTGGGACATCAGGGACACCCTACAGGGTCAACGTGCCTATCGGGCACGTCAACTGGAAGAGCTGCCAGCGAGGGCAAGAGCCGTGCTGGCTCAATACCGGAAGCAGAAGGCAAGTCTTGCAGACTGGGCCAGCGCCATGGGGGTCTCGGTCAATGACATCCTGAAGTGGGATGTTCCGGAGGGTGCGCTGACCAGACATCTCGTAGATGAGGAGCGGGTGCGCAGGGGTGATCCTCAACTGCGATACACCGACTCCGGGGAATCTGAAGCAGAGCTCGAGGACGGCAACTTCCTCCTGCCGGAACCTGAGGTCAAGCCCGCTGTGGACCCGCCCTCTTCTCTTTCCCCACTAGCTGGGGCTGATGCAGCGGTTGTCGGGAGCATGCTCAACAATCTCATCTTTCAGGTGATGAGTATGGGGCCAGTTCTCGAGAAGCTGGGATCCAGGCTCGATCTCATCGAGAAGAAGCTGGACGCGGGCACGTCATCCCAGGCTCCGGTGAGGTTCGACACCGAGACGCTCGAGAACACCATCCTGGAGGTGACCACCAAGATGGAGCAGGTCGAGAAGCTGATGGAGGTCACCGGGAAGCCCATGGCCCAGCTCCTGGTGGCGATCGGCGAGTCCATGCGGGAGACCACCAAGGGGGCGTTCCTCAAGAAGATCGAGGATGCGCTGGTCACCTGCTACGTCAGCTACGACATCCAGCCCGGGGAGGAGCCGGGGACCAAGCCCACCCCCCAGGTCAAGGCATCCTGACCTCCACACTCAAAGAAGAACCCCCGGCCTTGTCGAGGAGAGCCGGGGGTTCTTGCGTTTCCGGAAGGGGACGGAAACGACTCAGGTCAGGAGGATCTTCGTTCCAGGATACAGAGCACCATACAGAGAGATCTTGCCGATGACATCGCTGTAGCGGAAGTAGTAGTTGCAGTTGGCCGAGCTGGCTGCCAGGGCGTGGGTGTCAGAGAGGATACAGACGAGCGTGGTGCTGGACGTTGCGTAGAGGAGTGAGGCGGTGCTCACGGTGATCACGGACGCATCCTCGAGGCCCGTTTCGACTTTCATCAGGTCCATCTGACTGGTCACTCCCTCAACCACGATGTCCGGGCAGAAGGGGAGGATGTTCACGCCAGTGAGCGTGCAGGTGATGGGACTGGCACTCCTGGCGACGCTCGAAGGACTCACTGCCGAGAACGCAGGGACGAACTCTTGGATGGCGTCAATATCAAGCAAGAGGGTCACGCAGTTGTAGATGTCACCATCATTGCTGGGGGTCGGTGAGGCCGGGTCGACCGTCACGGTCAAGCCAGAGAGCGTGGTGGCACGAGCCTTCTCTGTGTTGAAGCTGGTAACGAGAGCAGACAACTCAGCAACCTGGGAGAACATGGTAGACACCAGGGTGGCTCGAGTCAGTTCGGCAGTAGTGGCCATGAGGGGCGCTCCTCCTTGCTTTATTCACAAGAAGGATAGCATCGGAGCCATTTCCTTAATGTTTTCCGGTACAAGAGACCTGTCCCCAGGATTGGACGGCCAACCGAGCCGTCTGAGTTGGGACAGGAGGTCTGAGATGGCCCGAACCACCGTCAAGGTCCGCAGGGTCAAGGAGAAGGTCCACGGAACCCCCAACTCGCACCGGGTCGCCCCCTCGGAGCCCAGCACCAAGGGCCTCTGTGGGGCCCTGTTCCAGGTGATGTGTTTCCAGGGTGGCAAGCTGGTCACCACCTCCCCGGTCATGCCGGAGGAGAAGAAGGGGCAGCTGGTGTCCGACCTGAAGAGGGTCGGGCACGTCGAGGTGAGGAACCTCCGGCCGGGGGATCCGGGCTTCCTCAGCAAGAAGTCCTATGACATCCGCGTCGTGCGCCCCGCGATGCGCCCGTAGGGCTCTGGTGACCTGGTGTGAGGGGGCCTTCGGGCCCCTTCTCCTTTTTGCACTTCCCCTACGGTCTTGGCTGTGTCAAGACGGAGTGCCTCATTCCAAGCGTGTTATCCTCTTCATCAACAGGGGTCTACTCGTTCCCCCTGCCAATGGAGAAGCTCTGTTCATTTCTGGAGCCCGTCGACAACCTCCATGGTGTCCCCGTGAACCCGCATCACATGGCCCAGCAACACTTCATCCGGAGGTTGTCTGAGGGCCATCGTGTAGAAGACCCCGGCCAGGGCGAAGGCATCGGTCAGCGCCCGGTGTGAGTGTTCCCGAGGAACTCTCAGGTCGTACACCAGGTTGTCCAGGCCGTGCTTGGGTGAATTCCGGCACCAGGCCTTTGCTATCTTCACTGAATCAAGCACGGGCCACAGCGGCAGGTTCATCCCGAGCTCCAGGACCTTGTTCGCCAGGAACTGGAGGTCGAACTTGGCATTGTGGGCCACGACGATGGCCCCCTCGGTCTCCTTGAGGAGCTGGGGGTACACCTCTTCAAAGAGAGGTTCGTCGACCAGGTCCTTATCCGAGAGCTTGTGCATGTTGAAAGCTCCCTGGGATACAGGAACCTGTCTCCCCTGACGGAAGGGCTTTACCAGGGAGTACCAGGCCGACTGGACCTTGTATCCCTGGACCCTGACGGTGGCAACCTCCACCATGTCTTCCCCCTTGTAGAACGAGAGCCCCGTGGTCTCGGTGTCCAGAAAGACGAAGGGAATCTCGGACAGCGGTTGCCTCGGGTCACAGAGGGTGCTCATGGTGGAAATCTCCTTTCCCACCGCGAACTCTAGCAGACTGCATGGTGACGATCAACCTTTCTGCAGTTGACTGTTATTTTCCATCAGAACCCGGTACAAGATGAGTACGCTGAAGATACCTTTGACGCCAGGGAAGGAGGTAGAGATGATCCGAAGACTGTGGCGCTAGTCATCCGCTAACGCCGCAATCACGGGGAAGCTGAGGTCGGAGACCGGCCAAGGACGCTTCCCTTTTCTCCGGTGGACGGGTACTCTCGGGAGCAGGAGGTCAGGAATGGGAGACGTCTTCAAGGTCGGGGAAACCGTCTACTTCACCCGGCGGTGTCCGAGCTGTGGGGTGGAGCGAGAGGAAGAAGAGAACCTCAAGAGGACCCTCGTCTGTTGCGGGGTTCCTACAAGCCCTATCAGGTGCAGGCTTGTCGCCACGCTTTCGGACGGGCGCAAGGTCGAGACTCTCACCGAGGAGGGCCAGAGGCCTGTGACCAGGTTCGTGGGAAACTCAGACGGTTGACGTTCTCGGCATCTCGAGGCGCCGGGAGGTGCCTCCCTTTTTGAAGGTACAAGAGATGCATGAAGAACATCATCGAAGAGGGCTGGAGAATTCGCCATGCCCTGAGAGGTCTGCGGAAGGAAAGGAGGATGCGGGCTGACGCCCACTCCTCCAACCAGAGGTTCATGGAGAGACACAGCATCTCCGGTCCTGCCCCCATCGAGGAGCCCGACAAGGGCTTCCTGGGGTCGGGCATCGGGAGCTCGATGTCTCCCAAGACCCCTCGCCGCTGACCCACACCCCTGGTTATAGAGAGGCTAAGCCGCCCCCTTGGGGTGAGGAGCAAGTACTCCCGGCCGCGCTCTCTTTACCTGAAGAGTCCTTTGTTTTTCAGGTAAAAGAAGAGTATGCACCCCCACCATCAGTGGATGGCCGAGCTGCTCGGGATCAGCCTCGGAGCCATCCAGCTCATCACGGTCCGGGATGACGACCTGCCTCCCTCACACCAGGGCCGCTACGGCATAACGACACGCCGCCGACCCACGCGCCGCGGAGCTGGTCGCCTCCCCATGGCCTCGACGGGGTACCACACGAAGGTACCCACTGAGGAGGACTAGGGTCAGAGTACCCCCGGGTCGGGCTCGTCCGAGCGAGCCTCCGGGGGCTCTCTGTTTTCCTCTGACCCCAGCCAGTCTATCTCCGCATCCTGGGCCTCAATCTCTTCTATCGTCCTGGGTCTATCTCCCAGGACCTTGAGAAGGTCAGCTGGCAGGAAGTCGAGGCGGTCATCCACCATTGGCGCACCAGAGCAAGCCTTCACCAGGTCGATGTGAATGAGGAAGGCCTTCGTCTCCGGGTCCCGGGTAATCCAGGCAGCAACCTCGGGGAACTCGAGCGTGTTGATGAAGCCGTAGAACCTGGCCGCGGCGTGCATGAAGGTCGGGACCTCATCCTGGCCAGCCTCACGGCAGGCCTCCACATGGGACCTGAAGATGACTGACTGGAACTTGTCCCCTACCTTCTTTTCCCTGGCGACCTTCCCCATCAGCTCGATCGCTCTGACGAGGATGCGCACGTCGACCGGCTTGATGTCCTTGAGGGCTTCGTTCACCTGGAGCTGGATGTCTTCGGGTTCGCTCATACCTGGAGTCCACAACGCGGGGCTGGAAGAGTCAAGAGCGATCTGGTAGGACTCCTGCTATGAAGAAGGAACTCTTCGACGAGCTCATCGAGTCGGTCAAGGAAGCCGGGAAGATTCGCAGGGGGGAGATGAAGCCTGCCAGGGTGACCAGGGTGTGGAAGAAAATCCCCTGGAAGGTCCGGGTCTACCCCGTCATCCTGCGCCCCTGGGACAAGAAGGAAGGGAAGGGCTACAACGTCTACTACCCTGACCTCCGGGGCTGCGTCACTGATGGCGAGACCTTGATGGACGCGATCGCGATGGCCGTCGAGTGTGCAGTTTTGTGGATCGATGTCTTGCTCGAGGATGGTGGAGTGCTCCCTCCCCCCATGACGCGGGTCATTCTCATGAAGGGGCAGATGGTCTTCTGGGCAGAGGTCCGCCCGGTACACCACACCAAACAGGGGCTGCCGCCTCAGGTCTCCGTGCGGATCATCGCCTGAAGAATCTGAACGTCCTACTAGATACAGGACAGAAGTCCAGTTTTCTGGACTCGACAGCGCCCACCGGCATGCGGTACATGTCAGGTATGTTCTTCTTCACTCCCGGGGCCTTATAAGGCCCCCACATCTACGGGGACCGAAAGGCCCATCCGTGACCAGGAGTTTCAAACACACTCCCATCTTCGGGAATGCCGTTGCCTATTCGGAGAAGAAGGAGAAGCGGCTCGCCAACCGCTGTTTCCGGCGTACCAACCGGGAAGGCCTGGCGAAGGCCAGGGAGCTCGTACCCCTGAGGGTGCTCTCGAACCGGTACACCTGGTCGAAGGATGACCGGACGTACTGGAGACCCGGGCATCTGAAGAGGAACAGGCTGGGAGTGCCCCAGCCCAGGGATGACCAGCTCGACAACGAGAAGCTCCTCAGGCTCGCCAAGGAGCTGAAGAAGTAGAGTTAGTCCTTCGGCTCGTCAGCAGGAGCAAGAGGTTCCCCCCGCTCCTGGACTGCTTTGACGAAGCTTTCCTTGTCGAAGTCTCCGTCTACCATCAAGTGGGCCTGTGACGCCACGTCTACGATGGCGCGGTTGAACTTCCCGTTTCCGGGCTCAGGCCCCAATCGCCTAACCCATGGGGCAAGCTCTTCCCAGACCAGAGTCCTGGCCAAAGCACGGAGACGGTGGGCGATGACGAGGACGGCAACCCTGTCACCAAACTCTTCCAGCAAGGCGTTCATCCCCTCTTCTGGTGGCAGGGGTTGGGCGATCTCGTAGGCTTTTTCGAAAACGTCTTCAGGGATCGGTGGTAGCCCCGTGGGACAGTCGAGTTCAGGAGGTTTGATTCCCTCAGGGTCCACCACAACCCTCACGATGTGGACGCCGTCAATCTCCTTGAGGAACGGCTCCTTCTCAAACTGCTTGCCGGCGACCAGGGGGCATATGGCCGCGGCGTAGACGATCCGGGGGTCGAGCCTTCCCTCATCGGGATTGTCAGGATCCCTCTGGAAGAGGAGCTCGAGCTCTTCCCACGTCTGGGTCTGTCCCATGGCCGTGAACCGGAGCATCACCGCCCAGGCCGTTCGCCTGTCCGCGACGGCCTTACTGATGAGGGCCCAGGTCTCGGCACCTTCATTGAAGCAACAGTCCTCCAGGGCTTTCGCGAGGAGTTCAGGCTCGACTGTGGGGACAATAGTACCGGCGGGGATCAGGTGCGCGGGATTGATGAACATGTCCGAAGTTCACCATTGAGGACTTCCTGGAGTCAAGAGTCCATGGTTCTGGACTCTTTCAAGGACTCAGGGTAAGACTCAGAGTCGATGACAGCGGAAGAGATACCACTGCTGCTGGGAGTTCTCAGGGAGGAGCGCGAAATCCGCCCAGGAAGTCCGGACAGTTTCGCGTTCGATGATCCCCCTCCGGTTCTGGTTACCTTTTCCGATTCGAGGGGTCTGGCCTTGGGCATGGCTGAGGCTTTCGGGAAGCTCACCCCTGAGGAAGCGCTACGAGTGACCGGTGTTGAGCTCCGTGACTACCGCGGACAGGAGAGCTATGGCCCGTACAGGCTCTCCATCCAGGCTGCGAACACCATGAGGTGTCTTCCCCGGATGGACGGGCTCAAGCTCACCGAGTACCGGGCACTTGAGGTTGGGATTCTCCTGGAGAACGACTGCCTCTGCAAGCCCTCTGAGACCGGGATTCCCGAGCTTGCACCCCTGGATCGGTACTTCGACGACAGAGGTCCAGGTTCCTACGTTCCGACACCACTCGTTCTTCTACTGAAGAAGAAGCTCTACGAGACCTATGTCCTGAAGAAGGATGAAGAGGTCAAGGACCCGAATGACAGCCCTGAAGCCACTCCCTGAATTCAAGTCCGAAGAAGAGGAAGCCGAGTTCTGGTCCACCCACTGTTCCGTCGACTACATCGACTGGAACGCGGAGAGCGACATCGTCATCTTCAGGAGGCTCGCGCACCACCGCAAGTACCACAAGGACGGTCCCTTCTCCCCTGCTTTCGAGAACTACCAGGCAGCTCTCCGACGGGAGCACGCCATCAAGGCCAAGCGGGTCCCCATGCCCGAGGAGAACGAGCGGCTCAAGCGGGAGGTCCGGTACTGGCACGACATGATTCCCTCCTGGGCCTACCACGAGGTCCGGACCTGGTGGAAGAGCTACGAGGCCGAGCGCGTCGCCCGCTGGGACAGACTGACCTTCTCTCCTTTCTTCAAGGAATACGGCACGGTCATCGAGAAGTACAAGCTCTTCCAGAAGGAACATCCTCTAGCTCCTGGTGAGGTCATGTCCCCGGAGCTCGAGGCGCAGGAAGATGAACTCGTCGACTCCCTCGACTTCCTCTGGGACCAGATGCTCCCCGAGGAGCGGTGGCTCCTCAACAGCAGGAGGAGACCTCACAAGACCGCTCTCCAGAAGTACCAGGACACCCTCAAGATGTACGAGGAGTACAAGGCGATGAAGGCCGCCGAGGGCAAGGAGCTGACCGAGGCTGAGGAAGACAGGTTCGACGCGCAGCGCGAGAGCTACTGGTTGAGGCTCGAGGAAGCTGACCGACAGCGGTTCATCAGGGCAAGCTGTGAAGACTGTAAGGAAGGTCTTCCAGGCATCGAGGCCGTTCTCGTGGAGGGGAACGACTTCAGGCTCCTGCTCTCTGACGACACCTGGCTCACCTGGTCAGCCTCCGTCACCCCGACGCTCGAGAAGGCCACCCACGAGCAGAGGGAGTACTGCGAGATCCACGGGCATGGGCACAGCCTTCACTGGCCTGAGATAGATGAGGACCTGGAACTCCGGACGCTCCTCGAGATGGGCAAGAGAGGCCCTGTCGAGGTCAGCCCCATCCTCACGATCGCCAGGAAGAGGCTCGAGTACCTGATGGCACTTCCGGAGGACTGGAAGACCTACGGGTTGCCCACCACTCCCGTAGCAGCCGACGCATCTCTCAAGCTCCTGACGCTCCTGAGGAACAGGAGACCCAGCATCGTTCCCCGTAATGGTGGTGTCCAGCTCGAGTGGCACGCCGAGGGTTTCGACCTGGAGCTTGTGATCGACAAGGACGGAGATCTGGAGGGCTATACGGTGCTCCCTCCCACCATTGATGAAGTCCTGAAGCCTTTCGAGGTCAAAGATGAGTCCGAGAAAGACAGTAACAGTCCACGCGACGATGACCCCTCCCGGTAAGAAGCCGGTCTTCGAGGGGCCCATCACCATCCTCGCCGGCAAGGAGACCGAGGCGATGGTGAGCCTTGCGGAGTACCTCACCGGGCTTCCGGGTTTCCTTACTGTGGGTCTGGCTTCCAGGATGAAGGGGGAGGGTCAGACTTTCGACTCCTGGTATCTCATCGTTTACTACACGAAGAAGACGATGGAGCTCAAGGAACAGGTGCCGAAGACCTGGAAGAAGCTCGAGGTCGAGATGAAGAAGAGGACGAAGCCTCTATGAGGAACCTGATGGACGCCCTGGTCGTCGGGGTGGCTTCCCTCGAGGACGTCGACGACTGGGTCGATGAGTGGCACAACGGGAGTGCTCCTGCGGGGACGGAGCTACGGGAGTACCTGGGGATGACCTGGGACGAGTACGAGCTCTGGATCCACAGGCGCGGCATCCTCGAGGAGTTCGTGGAGATGAGGCTCGAGCCCTACCCACACAGAGACCTGATGATGTCGGCGCTCCTGGGCGACCCCGGCATCTACCGGATAGACCCCTGGGGTGTCGAGATTCCTTTCCGCAATGGCAACGAGTTCAGGATCAGGGGCTTCTCCTCACAGCCTGGGCGCTTCGAGATAGAGGACAATGGCAAGCTCATCATCCTGACGGCCTGGCCAGGAGCTGTCGTCATCGCGGCCAAGAGGGAGATACCGTTTGCTCCCTGGGAGATACTCGAACTTCCCCAACTGAGGAAGCCATGGAAGGAAAACGGTTGATGATTGGCACCCACGCCAGCAGGTACTGGAGGTTGGAGGCGCCCGAGCCCACTCCACCTGATGAGATCTGTTCCTGCACGCAGCCTCAGGACCTGAAGCTCCAGTACAGCCTGGGCTTCAACCCGATTCACTGCATGGTCTGCAATCTCGAAGTCAGGCCGAGCGTCCTCCAGTTCTCTGGTGTCCTGGCTGAGGCGCTCCAGAAGTGGAACACCCTCAGGGGAGCTCTCGAGACCCTGTGGCTTGATTCAGGGGAGTATGAGGCCTGGGCCTCCAGTCAGCTTGTCAATCCAGGTGGGTGGGTGAACACTCTGGGCAGGCAGCTCGCCAAGGACCTGAGGGCTTTCAGGCCCACCTACTACAACCTCTTCATGGGCAGTCAGTCCCCCAGGGATTTCCACTGCCCTATCTGCGAGGTCAAGATGGCCAGGTACGCGGATGGCGACCTCGAGCAGCTGGTCTGTTTGGGCTGCTGGCTCGTGATGTTTCCGGACGAGGTCTGTCTTCCTCCTCCAGGGGGTTTGAGATGATCACTCACATGAGTCCTGAAGTTGGCCAGGCCTTGAACAAGCAAGTCATCCTGCTCTGTCAGGACATCCTCCAGCGCCTCAGCCGTGTCTCGCTTTACCTGGCCCGAGGCAGAGGGCTTGCCTGGATAGATGACCCGGCGATCGAGGACGGGATTCGCTGGAGTCTTTACAAGGTCTGCAAGGACGTGATGGCGCTGCAGGGGTTGAGGCCCGAGAAGGACTGGTTCAGTGTCTTGATGGCCCCTGTGATCCTTCAGGAGCTCGAGGGTGACGGTGTCCATGACATGTCGATGATCCTGGGGCACACGCGAGAGTCCTTGACGACGCTCGAGGAGCTCGCAAGGACGACGGTTGTTGAGCTGGCCTTGTCTGAGGGGGAGAAGCTCAATGACGCCTGAGATGCTCTCCCTTTACCTTGGCATCAAGCCCACACTCCCCTGCTGTTCGTGGCACTTCCTCGCTCCGGGGATGGAGTTCGGGGAGCTCAAGGTTCACAGGGTCTACGAGTTCTACGACGGGAACCGGCTCTTCTCTGCCACTGATCCTGATGGGAAGTTCCTCCTGTTCCTCTGGTCAGACGAGCTTCCCCATTCGGAGGTCTGGTTGGTCTTGTCCCTGAGTGCAGAGGGGCTCAGGTGCATGGAGGCAGGAGAGGTGGACCTCAACGAAGCTTTCACTGAGCCAGAGAGCGGCACAGTGTTCAGACTCTTCGTTGCTGAGAACGGGCATTGCGCCGTGTCCACGATGAGAGAC
>Ga0172379_10012237_pt1 | contig 10083 bp, 12 predicted proteins | sample GrowelOW334metaG_FD_119756 | JGI IMG/M metagenome (GOLD analysis project Ga0172379, IMG submission 119756) | Groundwater microbial communities from an aquifer near a municipal landfill in Southern Ontario, Canada - Groundwater well OW334 metaG | ecosystem: Environmental > Aquatic > Deep...
AAGGAAGTGGAAAGTAGAAAGTAGAATGTGGAGAGTGGAAGACGGAAATTCTATCTGCCGTTAAACCTCCCCTCGCGCGCGCCTATCTCCCACCCCCTCCTACTCCCTCCGCCAGCGGGCGGACAGGCTCTCTTGGCAGGGGAAGAATGATTTATTTTTCCCGCCCTTGGATAAGGGGAGCCTGCCTGCCGGCAGGCAGGGATCAAGGAGGGGTTGGAAATTTATCATAAAAAAATAAGACATAAATATTTTATGTCTTGGTTATCTAGCGTTGAACATTCCCGGAATTGCATGCACGCAACATCCGGCCTCGGATTTTGTGATCTCGGCTGCGAAATAGTTCGCAAAGTCTACGCTTATTTTATTCCATGCAATCTCTTTCTCTCCGATCCGAATCAGCATCTCGATCTTTCCGAGAAGATCCTGGGTGTCCTTTTTCTCCCTGACGTTCTCATAGTTCGCAAGATTTCTCCGCAATCGTCTTATTTTCAGGGAGACTATCTCTCTTGCAAGTTTCATCTTCTTGGTATTGAGCAGGTTGCGCGAAGACCCGATCTCGTCCATGATCGCCTGTTTCGCGCGATTGATCTCATCCGCCTGCTCTTTGAGGCTGAATAACTTCATTATCTTCTCCGCACGATCGAGATTTTTCGCCAGATCCAAAACCTCCTCGGGCTTCTTTCCTTTTGCCATTTCGACATAACCGGAAAAGATCCCGACCATCAGATCCGCTTCCAGCAATGAACCATCGCCGATCAGATTGTCAAGCTCCTCTGTGACGCTTATATTTTTCTTTACAAGCTTTTCACTCTCCAATTCAAGCTCCAGGCATCTCCTGAGTTTTCTCACTTCCGTAAGGCTCTGCGCATTGCCGTTTCCATCCTCGATCAGAATGTGCTCATCGATCACGCGGATCATGTCTTCTGTATCTTTTGTATTCTTGTACAAGGAAGTTTCATCTCTCATCATCCTGCCTACATAGGATCCGACGCCCTGGACAAGTTCCGGCGAGAAATCCTGCATGATATCCGCCTCTATTTCCTGCATCGAATCTTTCATTTTCTTGCCCACATTGGGAAATTCCGTTCCGACGTTTTTCACGAAATCTACCAATCTTTGTTTAAATTCATGTTCTTTTGTCATAATAGACCTCCCGATCTATGTGTTTTTGCCTTATTTCGGCATTTGAAGAATAACATTATTTTCTTTTTTGTCAAACTCTGATTGGAGAGTGGAGAGTGGAATGTGGAAAGTTGAGATACAAATTTATAATAAGCTTAATAACACAAATCCCCTCTTGAGAGCCTGTCTGTCCGATGGGCAGGTTATGACACAATAATAAAACAAAAGCCGGCCTCAGCTTGAGAGGGGCTGGGGCGTTTCAATTTGATCGTAAAAATTCTAATTCCTGCTTACCGGTAGGCAGGTCTGATCAATGATCAAATAACAAATTGAACATTGAATAATTGTCAACCGTAGGCTGATGAGCCTTTGGCTCAAAAATTCAATGATAATTGGAAATTGATTATTGAAAATTATATTTATATCTCCCTCACATCGGTCTTTCCGCAAAACGGGCAGACATAGAGAACTTCTTCCGCTTCTTCTCCGATTATGAATTCAACGACCTTCATTCCGGCCTTGGTAACAAGATTATTCTTTTTCGCGGCAAAATAGAACGCTTCGTGTTCGCTTATGAACATCCCCTCCCGCGGACATTCGGGATTCTGGCATTGGATGGCATCTGCCCTGTATCTTCCGGGCTGTTTTTCGCCCGAAGGCGGATTGAAATCATCCCAATCCGGATAGCTCCTGAAATGCTTTTTGAATAGTTTTCTGTCATACCAGGTTTTATGGCGATGCATGTATTTGTCTTATTGAGTTTATCTGTATATTTTGTCCCAAATAGTTCAACGATGTTTATACACGTAACTTTAATTAAAAATTAAATATCAAAAATAAAAATGACAGTTTAAAATGATAAAATTATTTCTTGCCTTTCAATGTCAATATGCTTGATGCCAAAATATTAGCTATTTCCAATAATTCCTTCAGTAACCAATGCAACTCGTTCTTTTCGCCTTTATTTGTGTCTTTCAATAGCATTAGCCACACTTTCGATTCATTGGCAGACTTTAATGCATGGGTGAAAAAATTGATAAAATCTTTTTTTGAGCTCGCGGAATTAGCTTCAATATAATTTGCAAGAATGCTTGTTCCACTTCTGAGCAGTTGCCTTCCTAAAACACTGCACGTTGAATCTCTCGGAAGCTTGTCAATAAACCCTATCAGCCTCAAGACCCATCCATAAAGCCTTTTTTTGAATTCATTTTTAAACTTTGAATTGTTATTTTCCATTTTGATTTTTGCATTTTGAATTAATTCAAACACTCACACTTTATTTTTTTCGTTTACGCAATTCATTTTCATTCAAATCTCTTCAGCGTGTGGGAATCGCCGGATTTTTCAATAACGCATTCAAAATAGTTGCCTTCCTCCCCGATCGCCATCTTCTCGATCATCAGAAAATCACTGGGAATTATCTGGTTTTTTTTATCCCCTATCGAATCCAATTCGAACCATTCCAGGACCCCTTCGATATCATTGGATATTTCCATTGTTTTCGGATCAAGCCTCGAGACATGCAATAAAAAATGCTGGATGATCCCGTTTTCGACAAGATGCTCGGAAACAAGGCCGAGGTATTTTTCAAACTCGGTTTCGATCCCCGACTCTTCCATGATCTCGCGCCTTGCGGCACCCTGGAAGTGCTCGTCTTTTTCGATCTTCCCACCGGGAAGCCCCCAAAGTCCGACATAGTCCCCCTTGATCCGTTTGATCAGGAGAATCTTGCCATCTTTTATTACTGCGGCGATGGCGACCGCAAGCGGTTTTTCACTTGGCATAGATTTGATGTTAGTTTATTCCATTATATCAAATCGGGATATAATAAAAAAGCTCCATCCGATTTGTGGCGTAGCACTCAAATTAAAAAAATTCCGCTTATTGCGGATTTGATTTTTTTTGATTCATGCGACAGACATCACCACTATCAGGCCGATAAATAGCGACATGAGCAATATCACAGACCCTCCCACGATCATCACTTTTTTTGAATACATGGACTTGTCCGGATTCTTCTTCAGCGCGAAAAGCGACGCTTTGTAGCAAATGATATTTGCCGCCAGAAATATTCCGATCATGAACAGTATTGCCCGGCTTGCGGAATTGATCGTCCATATCATCTTCGCCGCTGAGACCAGGAGAAATGCCGCAAGAAAGGAAAATGATCCGAAAATCAATCCCATCGTCTTCATATCATCCTGCATAAATTCTTCTTTGATTCCTATAGAAATTCCTCCGTTATCAATTTACACATGCCGACATTATACTCCATTCCGAGCTTCTTGTCAATCCCGGAAAAATCGTCTTAAGCTATTGCTGAAAGCTATTGCTGAATTCAACGGATGTACCGGTCAAATACAAAAACGCGCCGTTTTGATCCGGCGCGCTTTTTTATCTTAAACTATTTTTTTCCTTTTTCTCCGATGATCTCGTCTGCGATATTCTTCGGAACTTCCTGGTAGTGGTCGAATTCCATTGTGTAGTTCCCTCTTCCCTGAGTCATAGACCTCAGCTGGGTCGAGTATCCGAACATCGTTGCAAGCGGAACGGAGGCATCGATGACCTTCACCTGTGCTCTGTCTCCCATGTTCTCGATCTGGCCCCTCTTCGAGCTCAGGTCTCCGACGACGTCGCCCATGAATTGGTCCGGAGTGGTGACTTCCACTTTCATGATCGGTTCAAGAATGATGGGTCTTGCTTTCTTGAATGCTTCCTGCAGTGCGAGGGATCCTGCGATCTTGAATGCCGCCTCGGAAGAGTCAACTTCATGATATGATCCGTCAGTCAGCGTAACTTTGACGTCCACAGCGGGATATCCTGCGATCACGCCTCTTTGCAGCGCTTCTTCGATCCCTTTATTCACAGGCTTGATATATTCCTGAGGAACAGATCCGCCCTTGGTCTCATCAACGAACTCATAGCCCTTTCCGCCTTCAAGAGGCTCGATCCTGATCCAGACATGCCCATATTGGCCGCGGCCTCCGGACTGCCTGATGTATTTTCCCTCGGCTTCCGCACTGTCCTTGATTGTCTCCCTGTATGCAACTCTCGGTTTTCCGATATTCGCTTCAACTTTCATTTCCCTGAGAAGCCTGTCAACTATGATCTCGAGATGCAATTCTCCCATTCCGGAAATGATGGTCTGTCCCGTCTCTTCGTCGGTCTTCACTCTGAATGTCGGATCTTCGTCCGCAAGCTTCTTCAGCCCGAATCCCATTCTTTCCTGATCTCCCTTGGTCTTCGGTTCGATCGCGATCGAGATGACCGGCTGAGGGAAAACGATATTTTCAAGGAGTATCGGCTTTTTCTCATCGCAAAGCGTGTTTCCGGTGGTCGTGTCTTTGAGTCCGACCGTCGCCGCAATTCCGCCGGCGAATACCTCATCAATCTCTTCTCTGTGATTCGCGTGCATCCTGAGGATTCGTCCGATCCTCTCCTTGGTTCCATTGCTTGAATTCAGAACATATGTACCGGCCTTCAATACTCCGGAATATACCCTGAAATATGTCAGCTGGCCCACGAAAGGATCCGTTGCAACCTTGAAAGCCAGAATTGAAAGAGGCTCATCATCAGAAGCGCTTCTTTCGATCTCAGCTCCGGTGTCCGGATCGGTTCCCTTGACCGGCGGAATATCAACCGGGGACGGGAGATAATCAACGACTCCATCAAGAACAAGCTGAACGCCTTTATTTTTGAGCGCCGTTCCGGTAAAAACCGGGAACATCTTGTTGGTGACCGTTGCCGCCCTGATCCCGTTTTTGATCTCTTCTTCCGTGATCTCCTGGCTGTTCAGATATTTTTCCATGAGAGCGTCGTTATGCTCTGAAACCTTCTCAACCATCTGCGCCCGCCATTCTTCCATCTTTTCTTTGTATGCCTCGGGAACTTCTTTTTCGATGACTTTTTCACCCATGTCGCCTTCGAAATAATATGCTTTTCGGTTTATAAGATTTATCACGCCTTCAAAATTTTCCTCACTGCCAATCGGGATCTGGATCGCAACTGCATTCTTGTTGAGCTTTTCAAGAATCGAATCAAAGCTCTTATAGAAATCCGCACCCATCCTGTCCAATTTGTTTATAAAGCAAAGCCTCGGAACTTCATATTTGTCCGCCTGTCTCCAAACCGTTTCACTCTGGGGCTCGACTCCGGCAACTCCGTCAAAAACGACAACTCCGCCATCAAGGACCCTCAAGCTTCTTTCGACTTCCACTGTAAAATCCACATGTCCCGGAGTGTCGATCAGATTCAGCTGATGGCCCTTCCAGACGCATGTCGTTGCGGCCGAAGTTATGGTTATTCCCCTCTCTCTTTCCTGCTCCATCCAGTCCATGGTCGCTTCTCCGTCGTGAACTTCGCCTATCTTATGGCTTACTCCGGTATAAAAAAGAATTCGTTCGGATGTCGTAGTTTTTCCGGCATCGATATGGGCGATTATTCCCATGTTTCGGACCTTCTCGATCGGGTATTGTCTTGGCATAATTTTAGTAAGTTAAACTTAAATTTTTTATATTAACAAAACATAAACAAAGCCTGAATGGACTTTATTCCGACATTCTTTCAAATTGTCTGTTTTGTCTGATTTACTAGAACATTATATTATCAATATCCGCAAATGTCAAATGCTCCGCTTTGCGATTTTCCCGTTGTGCGCGGATAAAATTCTATCCGCAGGGTCAATTTGACATAGAAACGTTAATTATATACCATTCAATCATCGCTGAAATGCGAAAGGTGTGAATTATGAAGAAAGAAAAAATCAACCGAAAGGACAGGCCCAAACCCACAAAGAAACAGGATCAGATCATCGGACCGAAAAAGCTTTGTGAAATTCATGGCAAAACTTGGAATGAACATTTTTCCGCGCTTAATGGCAACAAAAAGAATGTTTTCTATGAAATTGATGCGATTAAAAATAAAAGCACATTGGATGATCCGAATTATCTGCTGAGCATGATAGAACATTATAAGAATAAGGCCGGAAAGCGATCTGCGATCGCAAGAATGATACTCAATCCCGGCAGATGGGAAGAACATTTTCCGAACCTGGAAGATATCTGCGTCAAAGACGGACACAAGCTTGTGCTTTATCAGGAGATAGACAGCAAAGAAGACCTGAATAGGGCGATCAAAATACTGGGCAAGGAGGCGACAAACAAGATCAGCATAATGCTATGCTGACAAATAAAAAAAGAGAGACATCGTTCTCTCTTGTTTATTATTTCAATTTCCAAAAATGTCAGACTTTTTCCAGGACCACGCAAGAGGACAACAGGTCCTTGCCGAGAGTTTCCCGGTCTCGTTTCAACATTATCTCCTGATAGCCTACGAATTTCCCTTCGTCGTCCAGGACCTTGACCAGCTTTGTGTAATATGGAGCATCATAGCAGTCGCCGCTTTTGATGATCTGTTCGGCTTCATATGCCGTATTAACGCGTCGCTTATACTCGTCCTTTATATCTTCAAAAACTCCGCTGATGCCGATATTAAGACTCTGGGCGTAAGTTGATGCGCGAATCAAAGCTTCGACTGTGACTGCATAGAGCCAATACCTAAATTCCTGATTCCACTCTTTATGTTCCACTTTTATCTGTGGAACTCTCTGGATCAGCCTGGTGATAGCATAATTGAATTCTCCAAGATAGGCTCCTTCATATTCATATCCCTCTCCAACCTCGAAGATCGCTTTGGCGAGACGAGATGAATGATCCTGCGAGACTTCGCCACCCTTCAGCAAATATGCCAGTTCGTCAGCTACTCTGAAAAAAATGTTCCCATACACTTTGATCAGAGATAAATTGTTCGTTATTTCATCAGCAGCTTCTCTGGCCAGGCCCTCGACAGCTGCATCAAGGATCTCCCTGTCTTTCGATCTGTGATCAGTTTTTTTACTTGGTACATAAGGCATGATCTTCCTCCTATGCCCACTTTACAGAATAAACCGGAAAAGTCAACTTGTCCGGTTTCAATACCTGCCTATACGGCCCGCTTCGCAAAATGCCGAGAGTAAGGCGAGCAGGCAGGCCCCGACGCTCCGCCCAAGGCGGATAAACTTCCCGTCCGATCATTTGAAGCTGCTATTTAATTTTCCATTTTACTTTTTTCATTTTAACTTTTTCTGTGGTCGCTAGTGGAATCGAACCACTAACCTTTCGAATGTGAATCGAATGCTCTAACCAGTTGAGCTAAGCGACCGGGATCTGACAATTTCTCAGCCCGAGGCTGATGAGTCTATGGCTCATAATTTTTAATAAATGAACAAATCTTAATGTCCAATGAACAATTCCTCATTGAAAATTAATCAATTGTAAATTTAATGAAAATTGATAATTGTAAAATTGAAAATTATAACCCTTACTATGCAACCTATATCTTATATCACACTTTTATATCTTTTTCAATACTAATTGACTTTACCTCTTTTTGAATATCAAATAGCTGTTATCTTTCGCCTTTCCGCTTCCAAAACCTTTCGTTTTGATAAGCGCATATTCTCCTTTCAGCTTTTGTCCGGACAAAGAAAAGCTCATCTCTTTTATTTCTCCGTTCTCGCCGTATTTTATGTCCTTCAGCTCATATGTGCCGCTATCCCAGACACTAACTTCGCCCGCGCCATAACTTCCCTCCTCAATAGTTCCTTCAAAATCGATATATTCCGGATCATGATCCTCGACATGGATCGCAAGTCTTTTTACGCCTATATCCGACGGAAGGTTCTTGGGCACAGCCCAGGACTTCAAAACCAGTTTACCGCCCTTTTCGCTTTCGGGCATCTCAAGACGGAAGTCATAATGAAGATGACTTGCATGATGCTCCTGAACTACAAAACGCGGATTTTTTTCTTTCATTTCCTCCATAGATCCATGCTTATAATATCTATTGACATAATATTACTTTTCTATACATTTAACAACATAGGAGCGAGAAAATGCTTTTAATGAGGAAAGTAAGGAGATTCCAAGACCACAGGGCATTCCCCCGCCATCTTGCGAAAACAGACCTGGTGAGCCAGCTTCCTCAGCAATTCGTGCAATTCGGAGACCTCTTGGCCAGAGCGCGAACGAGGTCATTCAAACAAAACGACCTCGGTTTTGCCTGCAATATAATTGCAAAGCTCGCAAGCTTCGAAGCCATGAACACGGGATTTTATTGCAGGTTCGGAAAATCGATCCTCGTGCCCAAGATCGATGGAAACGAAAATGTGTATCTAGTCAAAGATTGCGCGATCATGTGCCAAGAATATGAATTGGAGGAAGTCAAAAGAAACATCGAAAATACTTTTTTCGAAAAATACAGGATAAGAATAAAACTGGAACTGAACGTAAACTCGCAAAAAAGCGAGTCTTTTTTTAGAGAACGGACCTTCGCCGGAAAAAAATTCTGCCATATCCCGAGCAATCAAATGATAAATTGAAAAAACGAGTCCAAACCGATAGACTCTTTTTTTTGCTAAAGTCCGCACAGGCATTCCATTTGACATCTTCGCCAGGTTAATATATATTCAAGAGTTGCTTTTCGGGAGATATTCAAAAGGCAACGAATATGTGAATGCGTTTAAGGAGGTGTTCGCTTGGAAGCGGATGAAAAAATAAACAAAATACTGAAACTGGGCGGGATCGAGAACAAGGACAAGCTGGAAAAGGATTTCCGGGAAGCGATATTGCTGATAATCAAGAAAAAATATTTCCACGGCAGATTCAATCCCAAAGGTGATATTGATTTCCATGGTATGGCATCAGAATCCACTCTCGATAAATTAGGCCAGACAGAAGCGGCGGTTGAATCCATCAAAGATTTCCGTCTTGAAACGGAACAGCGCCACATAGATCTGATGTTCAGTGAGATCGCCTCAATCTATGACAAATATTTCACACAGCCGGAAGTCGACATGAATTCCCTGTTCAAGGAAGTAACGGCCATTATAGACAAACACACCGAAGACATCGTCACTGAATCGCTGAATAAGATCAAAGAAACAAAACCGATCGCTGCCCAATAGACAGCATCAGCCAAACTGACCGAACCCTTTTTGTCAGTTTTTTTTAATCCTTGACAAATCCGATAAAACGATTACTGTTAAGAAAGGAGAGGATAGACATGAACATTTTAAAATCGCATCACGCAAAAGGAAACAACGGGATAAAAACCGAAGAACTGAAGACTTTTCTCAATGATTCTAGGATCAAACTGAAAAAAGTCGCCTGTTCGGCAACGGTAAGAGAAGAGATACAGAAAGAATTGACCGAGATCTGCACAGAGATCTATGAAGTGAACGAAAGCATTCCGGGAGACGAAAATGCAGCCCTGAATCAGGACACTCTGCGAAAGATCGTCAGAACATCCGAAAGGATAAGCAAGCTGGAAGCAGAACGGGACATCGCGTCAGAATCGAGTGAGGTTATAAACACCATTGTTTCAAAATCGTTGATAATCAAACAACACTTCCAGACACGGGCAATATCGGCCATAGGCTAAGGCTCAAGAACCGATAGTACCATTTATTTGGTACTTCTTTTATTGCCAACTGCAGATGATCCGGTTGAAATAATTATGCGGATTCAGAACTATCGCTGTTTTTTTTTTATAAAAAACGGCCCGTACGGCCGCAGATCGGAAAGATATTCCATTGACAAATAATATTTTTAAACTAAACTGTATTCGGAGGCAAGATAATCTTGATAATAGACAGAAACGAATTCGGAAGCATCAACGGCCCTATTGAACGGGGAATAGATTCCCTGCTGGGAGAAAGCCAGAACCCCGAGATCCTGGAAAGAGCTAAGAAAATGAAAGTTCTTCACGAGGAAATCAAAAAACAAACACCATATTAGCCAATCGATCGAGATTGGATTTTTTTTATTCCAAAACCGCTTTTATCCTTCTGACTCCCGCACTTGAAGATTCTTCTTTCTTTATCCTGAATTTTCCGATCTCTGACGTATTTTTAACATGCGGACC
>Ga0172379_10012238_pt1 | contig 10083 bp, 10 predicted proteins | sample GrowelOW334metaG_FD_119756 | JGI IMG/M metagenome (GOLD analysis project Ga0172379, IMG submission 119756) | Groundwater microbial communities from an aquifer near a municipal landfill in Southern Ontario, Canada - Groundwater well OW334 metaG | ecosystem: Environmental > Aquatic > Deep...
CTCTCCGGTTAGATCGCGCGTTCATTCGGTCAACGCAGTACCAAATTAACAGTGGCGTGCCGTTACGCCCTTGAGGTGTATCAACGCAGGCCTGCAAGGATTTGGACCCGCTAACGTGCCGGGGATGAACGCCGCTATGATTTGCGCCATGCCGTTGCAGTGTTTACATCCGCATTTATTCAAAGTCCTATGTCGGAACTACAATCAGATTCAACGCTGCTTAACGCCACCGACGGTCTCAGCGCGGCGGGGCCATCGGCAACGCAACGCGTTGTCTATGTCATGGAGGTGGCGGATCGGCCTGGGATCATGCACGCCATCGCGGCGGTATTCGCCCACCGCGGCTTATCGATGCAGGCGCTGGTTGCCGATGCGCATCGCACGCCGCCGCGCATTCTTGTGGTATTTGATGGCACGCCTCGGCAATGTCGATTGGTTGAGCAAGTGCTCGCTCGGCTGCATGACGTGCATCGTATTCGCAGCTTGGCCGCGGATGCGCCGGAAGTCAGAGCTTTCGCGGTGTGTCACGACAAGGGTGGGGCAGCGTTGCCGGAATTGATCGGGGTTAGCGCACAACAGCTCGGCGACACCTGGCTCTTGTCGGGCAGTTACGTCGCCGTTGATGCAGCACTTGCACAGCTGCGCGCCGCGGATCGAATTGATGAAGTCTCGCGTTCGTTGGTTGCGCTCTAGCCGGTGGCGCTAACTCGGATACGCCGTCGCCAGCGTTGTGCTTTCCCAAGTATTAAGTTCGGCGGCGACCGACGCGAGCTTGCCACGCATGCGGTTCAGGGCGAGTTCGCCAAGCGCCAAACGTAGCGGCGGATGCTCAGTATTGACGATGGCGATCATCGCTGCCGCTGCGCGCAGCGGGTCGCCCGGCTGCTTTCCGGAATAGCCGTTGATCGTCGCGATTGTTTTGTGCGCGCTGTCGGCATAGTCGGCGATAGGCCGCGTCGGCGTTGCTAATGAACTGCCGGCCCAGTCTGTGCGGAACGGGCCCGGCTCGATGATCGTCACGCGGATGCCGAACGGCGCCACTTCCTGCGCCAGTGCTTCTGAATAGCCTTCAAGCGCGAATTTACTCGCGTTATAAAGGCCAAGTCCCGGACTCGCAACAAAGCCTGCCACTGACGAAATTTGCAGAATGTGGCCGCCGCGTTGGGCGCGCATCGTTGGCAGTACCGCGCGGATCAGGTTCAAGGTGCCAAAGAGATTGGTCTCGAACTGCGCGCGTGCTTCGGCGTCACTAATTTCCTCAACCGCACCGGCCAAACCGTAGCCGGCGTTGTTGACGAGCACATCAATACGCCCAAAACGCGCGAGCGTTTGGCCGATGGCGTCGGCAACATCGCCCTCTTCGTTTACGTCCAGCGCGAGCGCCAAGACGCGTTCCGGCGCTGCGGCAACCAGCGGCGCCAGCGCGGCCGCATCGCGTGCGGTTGCAACCAAATGATCGCCAGCCGCTAAAGCCGCCGTCGCCAGCGCCTGACCCAGACCTCGGGAGCAGCCGGTAATCAGCCAGACCTTTGTTTGTATTGAGGACATGGGCATCCGTTCGTCGGGAAATAGCTAACGCAGACCGTATTCTTTGAAACAGGTTCAAATCTTGTCAGGGAAGTGTTCGACAGTCGCAAAATTAGCGCGTACAGTAAGGACGCAGTCGTTTCAAGCAACGTATTTACCGTGGTCCCTTTGCCCGCTTCACCCGCGGTGCTGTCAGTCTCCCGGCTACCTTTCTTGATCGCTTGCAAAATACGGGGTCTTGCCCCGGTAAACTGTCACTTTTATCGTTAAAAGGAATGTCGCAATGGGTAATGATTCATCAACTGGCACTGTGAAGTGGTTCAACGATGCAAAGGGCTTCGGCTTCATCACGCCGTCTGACGGTGGCGAAGACCTCTTCGCACACTTCAAGGAAATTCAGGGCTCGGGTTTCAAGACCCTGAAAGAAGGCCAGCGTGTTGAGTACAAGGCCGCGCGTGGCCCGAAAGGCATGCAGGCGACTCAGATCCGCCCGCTGTAAAAAGCCTTACAGCAATACTTAATAAACCGCGGCTCAGGCCGCGGTTTTTTTTGCAATTGCTGGCCCTTCCGCCCAACCGAGTTCCCCCGATGACCCAAGTCAGCCGGGTGCCATCGCCGCATCCTTTAAACTGGCCTGCTGTGCTGATGTTTAGCCTCAGCACCGTAGGTCTTTTGACGCTGTTCCCCTGGTACGCGTGGACGCACGACTTCAGTGCTGGGGCATGGATTGCCGGTTTTGTATTTCTTTATGCCAGTGGTTTATCGATCACAGGCGGCTACCATCGTTTGTGGGCGCATCGCGCCTATGAAGCGCATTGGAGCCTGCGTTTGTTCTACATGCTATTCGGCGCGATGGCATTTCAGAACAGCATTTTGATTTGGGCATCGATGCACCGCGTGCACCATCGTCATGTCGACGATGTCGACCACGATCCCTATTCGATTAAGCGCGGTTTTTGGTTCGCCCACGTCGGCTGGATGATCCGCGACTATCCAAGCGCGAAGCTCGACTTCAGCAACGCCCAAGATCTGCAGCAAGACAAACTGGTGATGTTCCAGCACCGCTATTATCTGGTCATCGCGTTGTTGATGAACATCGGCTTGCCGGCGCTGGTCGGCGCGCTGTGCGGCGATGTCTGGGGCTTTCTGTTGGTCGCCGGGTTACTGCGCTTGGTGGTGAATCACCACTTCACGTTTTTAATTAACTCGCTCGCCCATTACTGGGGCCGCAGGCCGTACACCGTGGCAAACACCGCGCGCGATAACGATTTGATTGCGCTGTTTACCTACGGCGAGGGGTATCACAACTTCCATCATCTGTTCCAGTGGGACTACCGCAACGGCGTCCGTTGGTGGCAGTTCGATCCGACCAAATGGCTGATCGCCAGTTTGTCGTGGGTAGGCATTACGCGGTCGTTGAAGCGTGTGCCAGAGTTCAAGATTCAGCGCGCGATGCTGCAGCGACAGTTCGATGCACTACATGCCCGCCTTGGCTGTTGCGAAAACCCCAGTCGCTTGGCGGTGTTGCAACAGCAATTCGAGCGCGAGTTGGAATCTTTCAAGTCGACTGTTAACGCCTGGAGCCAGTTGCAGGCTGAGCGCTTGGAACTGGCGCGCAGCAAGCTAGCCGACCAATGGGCGCACAGCGAAATGCGTCACCGCATTTACCTGCTTGAAGAGTCTCTGCGGTTGCAGCGTCAGCGTATGCAAGCACTGCAGTGGCAGCCCGCCTAAAGCAAAAGATCACCGCGTTTGCTATCACGCGGCGGCTGTAGAGGCCGCTGGTGATAACGGGCGCAGGTGATTGGGGCGATTTCTAAAAGTCGAGATCCAATGCGCCGCACAGCCAGTCGATCAACGGGCTGGCGCGTTGATAGCGGGCGAGCAGGGTGTCGAGTAAGTCCGGCCCTAGCAACGCGGCCTCGTCTAGCCGCGTTGAGCAGACGAAATCCTTGCGCTTTAAGTCCTCGGCCAATTCATGCGCCGGGTCGTAGCCGCGCGGCGGCCGGCTCAGCGATTCGCCGCGCAGCGCGCCGAAGGTTTTTTCGAAGTCAGCTGAACGGATTGCCGACTTCCAGCTCGCCGGATTATTCACCATATAGGTGCGGATGCGCTTCACCGTTTCCGGTTGCGGATGCCACAAGCCGCCACCGAGAAACGAGCCGTCTTCGCCGTGTTCGGGTTGGATGTGCAAATAAAAGACCGGCGCATCAAGCCGGCCCATCGTGCCGTGGTCGGCGTCGCCACCGCGGGTTACCGCGCGTGTTGCCTCATGATAGAAACTGGCGCCGGCCCAAGGTTTATACGGCGTTTTATCGCCGGAAAATCGCGTGACGCGATAAATCCGAAACATCGAGCCGCCCACCGGTTTAGGGTTGGCAACGTAGTGCGGACTGATTTCTTTCAGCGGTTCGGCGAGGTCAGCAATCAGACGCAAAAATGGCAGTTTGACGTTTTTTTCGTAATCGCTTTTGTGTGCGGTAAACCATTCGCGGCTATTGTTTTGCGCCAGTTCGCGCAGAAAGCCCAGCGTAGCCGGCGTGAAATAAGCGGCGCTTTTGGCCATTGATCAACTCCTTATTCTGCCTGTAAAAAATATTGTGCCCTGAGCACTACAGCCCGGCTTAGCAGCGGTGGGATTCGCTACGCGCCGCCACTGTGCCGTCGTTTCTGGCAGTCTGAGCACACTATAAAAGACCTGGAGGAGGAGATCATGACGGCACAAGAAAAAAGCCCGCTGCAGCCGCACCTAGCCGATGTGCGCAGCCGTGTTTCGGCCGAAGAATGGGCTTTGCGGGTTGATCTGGCGGCGGCCTATCGCCTAGTCGCGCACTTCGGTTGGTCCGACTTGGTGTTTACGCACATCTCGGCCCGCATTCCGGGACCCGAGCACCATTTTCTGATCAACCCATACGGTTTTCTATTCGACGAGATCACTGCGTCGAGCTTGGTGAAGATCGATTTGCAGGGCAAAAAAGTCATGGAGACGCCGTACCCGGTTAATCCGGCCGGATTTACGATCCACAGCGCCATTCACGCCGCGCGCGAAGATGCGGCTTGCGTGCTGCACGTGCATTCGCTAAACGGCATCGCGGTATCGGCGCAGAAATGCGGTTTCCTGCCGATTTCGCAGCAATCCATTTTTGTTCAGGCCGCACTCGGCTATCACGACTACGAAGGTGTGGCGCTGAATGAAGATGAAAAGCCGCGCCTCGTTCGTGACCTTGGCAATAACACCTTCCTGATACTCCGCAACCACGGCCTGTTAACGGTTGGGGCTAATCCGGCCGACGCGTTTTTGGCGATGTACCTGTTCGAATCGGCCTGCGCCATCCAGCTCCGCGCGCAGGCCGGCGGCAGCGGCGCCGAACATTTGATCACGGTGCCGCAGCCGATTCTCGACGGCGCCAAAGCGCAGATGCAGCAGGTCACGAAGGGGCTCGGCAGCGCGCTGGTATGGCCCGGGCTATTGCGCAAGCTCGATCGCATTGATGCTTCGTTTCGCGAATAAACCGCCGCATCAATCGGCGAATCAACTTATACAAGGCCCGAATGACCACCGAAAAAGATGCACCGAACCTCCTAACCACGCGCCGCTTCGGCCCGTTTTTTATCACGCAAACGCTCGGCGCGTTTAACGACAATATCTTCAAAAACGCGCTGGTGATTCTGCTGGCGTTCGGCGTCGCCGGCTTGTCGCAGGCGGATGTTGATCTCTACGTCAATCTCGCCGCTGGGCTGTTCATTCTGCCGTTCTTCTTGTTTTCGGCAACGGCGGGGCAGCTCGCAGAGAAATACGACAAAGCCGCGATTATCCGTGCGGTTAAGGTGTTCGAGATTGCGATCATGCTGTGCGCGGTTGTCGCGCTGCACTTCCGCAACGTGCCCTTTTTGCTTGGTCTGTTGTTCATGATGGGCGTGCATTCGACGCTATTCGGGCCGGTGAAATATTCGATCTTGCCGCAGCATCTGCACGAGTCGGAATTAATCGGCGGCAACGCCTGGGTCGAGGCAGCAACATTCCTGGCGATTCTGCTCGGCACGATGCTCGGCGGTTGGCTGATCACGCTCGATGGCGGTACGAGTTGGGTTGGCGTCGCGGTGGTTATCGTCGCCGTTTGCGGCTATTGGGCCTCGCGTAGCGTACCGCAGGCGCCACCCGCTGCGCCGGGCTTGAAGATCAATTGGAATCCGGCTACCGAAACTTGGCGCAACATCGCGTTTATCCGCGGCAATCGCACGGTATTTTTATCGGTGCTCGGCATCTCCTGGTTCTGGTTTTTTGGCGTTACGTTTCTATCGCAGCTGCCGAACTACACCAAGGTTTATCTCGGCGGTAACGAGCAAGTTGTTACTTTATTGCTGACGATATTCTCGCTCGGCATCGGGATCGGTTCGATGTTATGCGAGCGCCTATCCGGCCATCGCGTCGAGATCGGCCTCGTGCCGCTCGGCTCAATCGGCTTGACCGTATTCGGCGTTGATCTCTACTTTGCCAGTACCAGTATCGCTGAGGCGCAGGGGCTAGGCGCGGCTGCGTTTCTGCATCTCGCTGGCAGCACGCGCGTGTTGTTGGACCTGGGCCTGATCGGCCTCTCCGGCGGCTTGTTCATCGTACCGCTGTACGCGTTGATTCAAACGCGCTCGGAGCCCACACATCGCTCGCGCATCATCGCCGGTAACAACATTCTCAATGCCGCGTTTATGGTGACGTCGGCGATCTTGGCAATCGTGCTGCTGAAAGTGGGCTTCACGATTCCGCAACTGCTGCTGGTTGCCGCGCTGCTCAACGCCGCGGTGGCGATCTTCATCTACACGCTGGTGCCAGAATTCCTGATGCGGTTCCTGGCCTGGATGCTGATCCGCGTGCTGTACCGGATCCGCGTTGAGGGGCTGGACAATATCCCGGAAAAAGGCGCGGCGATCGTCGTCTGCAACCACGTCAGCTTTGTCGATGCCTTGATCGTCGGCGGCAGCGTGCGCCGGCCGCTGCGTTTCGTCATGTATCACAAGATCTACAATATTCCAGGGCTGAACTTTCTGTTCCGCACCATGCGCGCGATCCCAATCGCCCCGGCCAAGGAAGATCCAGAGTTGCTGCGCTGTGCATTCGACGAGATCGACGCCGCACTGAAGAACGGCGAGCTGATCGGCCTGTTTCCCGAAGGCGGCCTGACGCCGGATGGCGAAATTCAAACCTTCAAAACCGGGATTGACCGCATCTTGGAACGCGAACCGGTGCCCGTGGTGCCGATGGCCGTGTGCGGTCTCTGGCGCAGCCTGTGGTCGCGGCGCGACTCACGGCTCGGCCGGATGCGTCTGCCGCGGCGATTCCGTGCGAAGATTACGTTGATCGCCGTCGCGGCGATGTCGCCTGCGCAAGCCAACGCCGCGACGCTCGAAGACGCCGTGCGCCGGCTGCGCGGCGAGGGCGCCTAAACGCGCGCGTAAACGCCGGTACGGAGCGGAGTCTCATCACGATGGAACAGGAACAGCATAGTCCGCGTTTTATATCGCTGAGCCGCGCCGCAGCGCTCGTTGCGCTAGCGCTGCTGACCAACGTAGCACGCGCCGACGGCGGCACAATTTACCGCTGCCACTCGGCGAAAGACGGTGCGCTGATCTTCCAGGATCAACCCTGCAACAAAGCGCCCGGTACGTTGGAAGCGGCCAAGAACCTCGAAGGCGCGGTGATTCCGCCGGCGCCACCGCCAGCCGATGATGGCGCACCGGTGGTCGAGCGCTACACACGCTACCTCGATGCGGTTGCTGCAGACCGTGAAGCACAGAAAGAAGCCGACCTCGCGGCCGCATCGCGTCTCCGAGCCCGCGGCGATGCCGAACGTGAGCCAGCACCGTTCGCGCCGCCACCGGTGCAAGGCAACTGCACGCTGATCGGCGCCAACGACGAATGCCTCGCGTACGCCAACGACTACGGCAGTTATGGCGGCTACTCAGGCTACTACGGCCCCGCCGTGCCGGCCTACAACGGCCCGTACCGTCGCCGCCCGGTCGATCGTCCACGGCCACCGCCGCCAGTTACACCACCCGCGCCGCCGGCACCGGCCGCCCGGTTCGGTGCGCCGTTCCGGCCGGGATTTGGTAAGCCGGTGGTCGACGAGAAGGCGTCAAAGTAGCGCCTGATCCCGCTATCCAATCATTGCGGCTACAGCTGCTTTCTGGTCGGCACCCAGGCATCTCGCGGGAAAATCCGACTGAGGCGAGCTCCACGCATTGGCAATAGCGAGAAGCGGGTCTTTCTCAATTCGGAAAACCGCTTACTTCCCAAACGCCAACGGCAAGAGTTCGCTGATTGTCGCGCGGCGGATGCGGTCGCCGCTGCGGGCGAGCATCAGCACCGGGATGTCGAGGCCGGTGAGGTTGGCGACTTCGGCGATGATTTGGCGGCAGCGACCGCAGGGTGGAATGAATTCGCCGGTGACGGCGGCTTCGAGTTCGCCTTCGGCGGCGACGGCGATCATCGTCACGTCTTTCAGACGGCCAGCAGCGTTGGCGCTGGCGAGGGCGACAGTTTCGGCGCACAAGCTGAGGCCGTAAGAAACGTTTTCGAAATTCGCTCCGCGATGGATCGTGCCGTCGCTGAACAGCAGCGCGGCGCCGACATGAAAGTGCGAGTACGGCGCGTAAGCATTCGGCAGCACCGCTTGGGCGGCGGCGACGAGCGCGCGCTCGTCGTCGGTCAGGGCGGATAGCGGCAGTTCGATCGGCGTCATCGGCGAGTATCGGTTGTGGGTTTACGGCGTGGCGGGTTTACGCAGGCTGAGCGCCAGCGCAACGTGTATCGGCGCGAGTAGCAGCCACCAGTGTCCGTTTGCTTGGCTCAGCGTTGGAATCGCGTGCAAAAACGCCGCCAATGCGACCCCGATGACGATCAGCAGCGCCAGCGTGCGGTCGTAGCGGCTCGGCTGCCAGCGCGCGTGCGCAGCGCCGAGCCAGACCGGGATCAGCAGCAAACACAGCGGGCTCAGCAGCAGTAGGTTTTCATTGCGCCAGCCGTAGCGATGCGCGGTGAGCACCCATAGCGCCGCGAGGATCAGGCCGCCGAGGCCAACGACTAGCGACAGCAGCGTGGCGAGCACCGCGAATGCATAGCGTGCGGCGGGTTGGCCGCGATACCGGGCGAGCAACAGCAGGGCGAGGGCGAGCGCAATCCCGATCATCGCAAAAGGCAGCCGCAAGTCCGGCGGCAGCGCCGGTGGTTCCGGCAGGACCCCGCCGGGCAGCAATTGGCTTTCTTCGGCGACGAGCGGCTGCTCGTGGCCTTCGGCATCGCGCGTGGTGACGGTGCGCAACGCCGCCATTAAGCGCAGGGGCGCGAAGCCGTGTTGCCACACGCTGATCGGGCGATCAGCCGCAGGGCCGAGCGCGGCGTCCATGCCGACCATCAGCAGCGGCGCCGGCGCGATCAGGCGCAGTGCTTCGCGGCGGAAATCGAAACCAGAGTCACGACTTTCGAGTTGTGTGCGCAAGCTGCCGCCGAGCGCGCGGTCTAGCGCGTCGCGGACCTTGGTCGAGCAATTCGATAGAAAGTAGTCGTAGCGATAGTCGCGGTTTTCGCGCTGGACATTCCACGACAGGTAGTCGCGTAGCCAGCCGCGCTGCGCTGGCGTGAGGTTGAGTTTTTGCTCGACCGCCCAGCGCTGCTCTTCGTTGTAGATCGCCAGATCATTTGCCAGATAATTCGGCGCGACCCGATAAACCATTTCGCCGCGCGCGAAATTCAGAAAGAAATTCTTCTGCTGGAAATCGAACAGGCCGTAGTTGTAGGTGATCGCAACGCCGCGGGTGCTTTCGCGCAGCAGCAGCGCGTTATGGCCAAAGCGTTGCCAGTATTCGCTGCCGGGCTCGAACGTGACAACGCTGACGCTGATCGTGTCGCCCGGCTCGCCGCTCGCCACGAAGTCATCAGTGGCCGATGCTGGCGCCGCGAGCAATAGGGCGCAGAACAGCGCGGCGAGTACGCGGAGCATAGGCAGCGCTGACCTCAAGCCTGCGCCAACGTGACCTGCAGCAAGTGCACGCGGCGGCTGTCGGCGCGCTGGACGTTGAACTGGAAGCGGTCGATCTGCACGCTCTCGCCGCGGCGCGGCATGTGGCCGAGGCCGTGCATGACGAGGCCGCCGACGGTATCGAATTCTTCGTCGGAAAACTCGGCGTCGAAATAGCTGTTGAAGTCACCGACCGGGGTTAGCCCCTGAACCAGGAAGTGGCGATCGTCCTGTTTCAGAATCAGCGCCCGCTCCAGTTCATCGTGTTCGTCGTCGATCTCACCGACGATTTGTTCGAGCACGTCTTCGATCGTCACCAAACCGGCAACGCCACCGTATTCATCCGCGACCAGCGCCATGTGGTTGTGGCTCTTGCGGAAGTCTTTTAGCAGCACGTTGACGCGCTTCGACTCCGGCACGAATGCCGCCGGCCGCAGCCAGCGGGCGAGGTCAAATTCGCCGGGTGCAAAGCCGGGAACGGTCGACGTGAACTTCAGCAAATCCTTTGCCAGCAGAATGCCGACGATTTCGTCGCGCGAGTCGCCGA
>Ga0172379_10012239_pt1 | contig 10083 bp, 10 predicted proteins | sample GrowelOW334metaG_FD_119756 | JGI IMG/M metagenome (GOLD analysis project Ga0172379, IMG submission 119756) | Groundwater microbial communities from an aquifer near a municipal landfill in Southern Ontario, Canada - Groundwater well OW334 metaG | ecosystem: Environmental > Aquatic > Deep...
ATCAAACACGATTTGACTGAATTTCCATATCCATTTAAAGATGGAGAATTTGACTACTGTATAAATTTCGATGTTATGGAACACTTGCCAGAGAATAAGATATCTGGTGTTTTAAGAGAAATGGCACGAGTAGGCCGCGGTATTATCACGAAAATAGCGTGCAGTGGAAGCCCGCCATTGCACATCACAGTCAAAAGCCCGGGCTGGTGGTTGAATCAGTTGATAGTAAATTGCCCTGATTTTTCTTGGCGATTACTAAGGAACTGCGAGCGAATCTGCCAGAACATAAAAGGCCAGGAGTATTTCATTGAGCAGATGACAGATGTTCGGCCAATAATGGCGAATGTTAAGATTACCTACGCTCCACTATTTTACGGAAAGCGAGGGGAAATTGCTTAGTGCAAAACTCTTTCTCTGCGGCGGTGAAGACCCTATAAGCGAATTTCCGTTAGGTCTTGGTTATTTGAAGTCTAACTGTTCCGGTGATATTACAATCGTCAAGAGCAGGGATGAACTGAAAAACTGCGATTTAATCGGTTTGAGTTCAACCGTAGGCGGCTTGAAAGAAGCCGTTGATATTGTTACCCATACAGACATTCCCGTTGTTATCGGCGGACAGGGGACTATGTGGGACGGTTTAGCCAATTATCCGTTTAAGTATATCATCATCGGAGAGGGCGAATACGCATTACAAAGTATTATGAATGGCTCGGCCAGTGATAGAATTATGAGAACTACCAACCGGCCAGAACTCGATACTCTTAAATTTCCGGATAGGGGTAGATGTGGAAGCGATGTACCCGTTCTCACAAGCAGGGGTTGCCCGTGGCATTGTTATTTCTGTTCATCACAGAATTATTGGGGCAAGGTTAGATTTCATTCGGCAGAGTATTTCTTAGACGAAGTTGATTTTATTGACAAGGCATACCCGAACTCTAACTTACTTTACATAATGGACGACCTGTTTATAGCCAACGTCAAAAGGTTTAACGAGATATACGACAAGTGGATGGTATTAGGGTTAAGTCGTAGGTTTAAGTTAAAAGGTTTTGTCCGGTCAAATTGTCTGACTATGGACATTGCCAAAAAGATGAAAACTATGGGCTTTGAATCTGTCCGGTTTGGCGCTGAATCAGCCAGTAATAGAATGTTGAAAGTTCTCAATAAACAGGAAACAGTTGAAGACCACCAAAGATGTATTGATATTTGCAATGAAATTGATTTGCCGGTTTGCTGTTCTCTTATGAATTATCTACCTACGGAGACAGTTGAAGATAGGGAGTTGACGGGAGAGTTTGTCAGGAGAAACAAAGGGAAACTGGTAATTTCAGGAAATTATCGTTTTCAACCATTTCCAGGTACAGAATTTTATGATGGCAGTAGTCCACTCGATGAATCTTTGGATTGGCGCACGAGAGGTACAGTAAATAAACAATTACAAGAAGAAAGGGTAAATTAGATGAAGATATTATTTTTTTCGTTGACAGGGCAACGAGACAAACTCGTTGATAACCACATCGCTAAATTCTTACGCGAAATGGGACACGAAGTTTATGTCCACAATTACGCAAGTGCCGCGACACAATCAGTACCATATATAAAACCAGATGTAATAGTTCACCCGATGGCCGGTGCGGATTACAAACTCAATTTTCTGCGATACTGCAAGGAATGGGGAATTGTTAATATCGTTCGTCGAGGCGAAGCTGGCGCAAGTCGAGAATCGCTTGCCAAGATGGATAAGGACAGACAGACCATAACTATTGGCCTTGAGGATTATGCCCCTTATGTTGATTTAGAATTGGTATGGGGGCAGGAATTTAAAGATATTCTGGTTGAACACGGCAAGATGCCAGCGGATAGATTAAAAGTCTGCGGCGCGTTTGCGTTTGACCTGTATTTTCTGCCGCAAAACTGGCGGGCAGTAAATGAAACTCCGCACAAAACAATACTTTTCGCAACTGGTTGGTCTTGTGCTGATGGTATGCCCGATTTGGTCGAGTGCGGATTGCCAGAAAATTCCAGTTATCAGAATGTATTATACAATCGACACAGGGCAGGTAGAGATTTATGGATTGAAAGCATAAAAAGACTTATTACCGAACTGCCTAAAAAACTATTCAGCTTTGAATTAAAAGTAAGACCAGGCGAAAGAACAGACGAATACAGGAAGGCATTTGGGGACACTGTCAAGATTTATCCCGAACAGTTTCCGGCGATTGACGCTTTGAAAATGGCGGACGTGCTTGTTCATACCGGCTCGACTATGGCTATTGAGGCTCATCTATTAGCCATACCGTCAATCAATTTTTACAATATCAATCCAGACCCCTTATTGGCATCGGTTTGTCCAATGGCCGATACTTACGATGAGTTAAAAACATTTCTTGAAACAGTTGATATTCGCAAGAGAAACATCAATGAAAGGGTCTATCAAGAATTGCAAGACCACCTATACGGCAAGATAGACGGCAAGGCTTGCCAGAACGCAGCGGAATATATTCACGAACACATCAAAGACCTTGATATTGAAACCAATATCCCCGACCAATGGCCTAAAGACGCGAGGTATCAGGAGATAGGTATCCATTTAGAACGGGAATATGGAGATAGGCAGTGGACTTGTCCGTGTTGCAAGAATGGATATTTTGCTAACGAGAACGAGAGAATTACAAAATGTCCGTATTGCGGAATGAGAGTAAAACTGGTTGGTCTAAACGGCGTTATGTTGAATACGACAACGGTGTGCAAATGATAGACAATAAGAAACGCTTCAAAGCTAATATCAGAATGGTTGAACTTGAACAACATTCTTTCTGCAATAGGAAGTGTTGGTTTTGCCCTAATCAGTTTATTGACCGCCAGAAGCCGGTAGAATTTCTCGATGAAAAGGTTTATTTGCAAATTCTCAAAGACCTGGCAGGTATTGACTATTCGGAGATTATCAGTTTTTCTGGTAATTGCGAGCCGTTCAGCCAGAAAGAATTTTTAAACCGTGTGGCTCAAGCAAGGGCATTTGTGCCAAATGTTTTTCTAATGACCAATACCAATACGGATTATTTAACGACTGAAACAATTAAAACGGTTGCCGCAAATGGCCTTAATGTTCTCAAGTGTCAACTGTATTTCAATAAAGACGAAGAATATACGGACGAAGCAATTTGCAAGAAAATGGATTTGTTGCGGAAGAAATTACCTGACATTAGATTTGTCCAGTCGATTAAAAATCAGTGGTATGCTCTGGTAGGCAATTTGATTATTCACGCCTATTCAAAAGACTGGCATAAGGTTGGACATAATCGTTGTGATACGCCTGTTCGTCAAACAGAAATACGATACCGAACTTGTTGCGACCCGCTTATTTACATTGGTGTCAATTACGCCGGCCAGGTTACGCCGTGTTGTAATATAAGACCCGATTACAAGCCTTACGAAAAACTTATTCTCGGCCAGATGGACGACAAGCCGGAAACAATTTTCAATCTATATCAGGGATTAATTCTGCCAGAAACGGAATATCCCTGCAAGACTTGTATGGGCAAAGACTGGCATCCTAACGGTAAAATAGTTTATTCGGCAATTCTAAAGGAGCTTAAACGTGGCGAATAGTACTTGTACCGCTTTAATTGCAACAATTCGACAGCGAGCCGGACGAGCTAATGATACGGTCTTGATTACAACCGCTTTTGTCCTTGCCGCTTTGAATGAGGCAATGTTAGAGATTGTCCGTCAATCGCCGCGACTTATAGACCTTGACAAATCAAATACTACGACTTATCGCATTGCAACGTGGAGTACGACTCCCGTGGCTGTTACTGCTGCGTCCAGGGCTGCTACTGGCATTGTTACTATGACTGCCGCCGGACATAGCCTTGAAGTTGGCGATATTTGTACTGTCGCCGATGTGGCAGGCGCAACAACTGATTTTGACGGCAACTACGAAGTGCTGTCCGTTTCCGGCAACGACATAACCTATTTCCAAAATGCCGATGCGGAATCAGCTTCTACTTTCGGCACAATCGTACAGAAAGCGGCCAAGTACACTTACGACATTAGTACGCTCAATCCTGCTTTCATTGGCGGGATATGGCTTATGAACGGTGCTGATACGCGGCCAGAGGGATTACGATACAGACCACTACCGGAATTTGAGGCGATGTATATGCCTATTTGTGAACAATCAGAATCAGAACCTACGGAGTACACAAGACAAGGCAATAACATCATTTTCAACTGCCCTATATCGCGGGACTATGCTGGTATGAAATTGAAAATAGACTATACCGGATGGGCTACGCCGTTTGCCTCGGTTTCGGCGACAACGACTTGCGACCTACTCAACAGCGACAAAGGCTTGATACTTTTCAGCCTTGCCGAAGTATATGATGAGATGGCATTAGCACAACCTCAATTTGAAACAAAGGCTCTAAAGACGAGAGCGATGTTTCAAAACTGGCTGGAAGAATATAAAAACTTTAGTGAGCTTCAGCTCGAAGAATTAGAAGATTAAGGAGTTTTATTTATGTTTAAGAAAATTTTAAGTTTTGTTTTAATTTGCTTTCTTGCGGCGTTTTGTTTTGGTGTGGCAATAACATCAGACCCGTGGGATGGCACAAAGTGGCTAACTACTGCTCCGAATGACGAGGCGTTGGTTGGTAATACTTACAAAGAAATTCAAGACTTACGCAAAGGTATAGGCATTCGCATAGCGTACGAACATACTGCTTTTGCGGCGAGTTCTGTCGGTGGTGCGCATATTCCAGGCGGTTGCAATATCCTTTTCTACGGTGCGACCGCAGCGATAGACGCTAATGTAACGGCAGGGACATTTGAGAATTTCGGTCTTATATACGACACTACGCTTCTGCAATTCTTTACAATGAACGCCGCAGAGACCGCAAAAGTTGCTATGACAATAGGCACGGCGGGAATAGCCGACGGTAATGTACTAACCGCTGATATAGCCGATAGCAACGTAACTACTGGCAAATTGGCTGATTCTGCCGTAACAACCGTAAAAATAGCCGATGCCAATGTAACGGCAGGTAAAATGGCGGCAAATTCGATTCTAACTGCAAGTATAGCCGACAGCAATATAACGGTAGGCAAGATAGATTTCTTTATTGACGAAGATACTATGGCGACTGATTCCGCTGTTAAAGTGCCGAGCCAGCAATCAGTAAAGGCGTATGTCGATGCTTCCGTCCCTACTACTTTCTGGAACTCCTCTTGGTCAGAAGCCTTTGCCGCCGGCACTCCACCGACTACTTGGACGGATTTAGATTTACATCTTATCGTTGGGGCGAACAGATGCCTTGTAATGCTTAAAATGGTATCGAGTGCCAATGAAAATAAATGGTTCAGAACTAACGGGGATACTCACGATTATTCCGCAGGAAGCATTCAGGCTTATGGATGTAATATGCTTAATAATGCTGGTTATATTATGCTTGAAACTGATACAGGTGGTATCATTGAATGGAAATCAGCAGGTGCAACCAGTACGGTAATAACGCTTATAGGATATATTAAATAAATGTCCCAATCAATACTCATAAAAAATATAGACCGTGGCCTTGACTCGTCGATTCGAGACGCAGCGAAACTACCTGTCGGAAGTGCAGCGGACGGCAGCCAGAACTGTTTTTATAATGATGGCTCTATACGCACGCCTTATGGATTCGCAAAGTTGTTGTCAGGCAGCCTGCCGCTTGATAGCGGTGCTAATGTTCTCGGTTTATTCGTTTTCTCTGAACTTGATAAAACGCAACATCTTCTCGCTGTTACCTTGAATAAAATATATGACAAAAATAATCAGGTAGGCACTTGGGATGATAAGACGCAATCCGGCGTTGCTCTTGGTGCGATGCTGGCTAATCCGGTAAGCTCTGCAACAATACTTCATACTGACGGCCTACTCCTTAATGGGACAGGTTCTGACTTATGGTATAACCATTGCCTGGTATGTAATGGCGTTACGCCAATTCAAAGATGGGCGGGTAAATATGAAACTGATTTTGCTGATTTAAAGGGCGGGGATGGCTATCACGATACCGGAAGCACATATTACAGTACGAATAAAACTCATTTCGCATTACAAGTTGGTGCTTTTTACAATAGGCCATTGCTTATCAGTCCGAAAGAATCTGACGCAAACGATAACCTAATAGCTTGCAATCAAAGAATACGCTGGCCGCAGGCGGGCAAACTTGAATCTTGGTCGGGGACTGGTTCAGGATTTATAGACTTACTCGATACCGGAGGTTTTAATATATGGGGAGCATTACTCGGCACGCAGTGGATTCAGTATCAGAATAATTCAATATGGTCTCTCACTCACGTTGGCGGAACTACGGTATTTGCGCCTAATATCGAAATGCCGGATTTGGGGTTGTTGGCCCCTCATCTATTGTATTCAAAAAACAATGCTCATTACTTTGTTGGTAACGATTTCAATATCTATGCTTATTACGGTGGTGCTAATTATAAGAATATCGGCACGAAAATACATCGCTATCTGCAAAGAGACCTTGACCCCGCTTATGCATCCAGAAGTTGGCTCTGTATGGGTGCGAACAACCAAAGGCTTTGGTTGTTCATAGTGCCTAACGGACAGACTTCAATTACTATGGCGTACTCTATTGACTTACAAAATGGTTCGTGGCAGAAAAGAGATTTTACACATAAATGGGATAGTGTCGGCGAGGGTATGACTGCCGTGGCTCTTGTCGGTGCAAGTTCTTACGTTACCGGCCAGACTTACGCTGAGGCTTTAGCAACGGGAGAAACTTATGCCAATGCTGTTATAACAGGGAAAACTTATGAGCAATTATTAGAAACCATATTAACTAAAGAAGTTTTAACGATTGGCGATTCTGCCGGTTACGTCTATCAGGCCGATGAGGATTTAATTCAAGACGATGGCATTGATATTCCAATGCAGCACATTACAGAGATTTACGATTTGGGCGTGCCAAGTAAAAACAAACTTTGGCCTGGCATAAGAGTAACGGCAAAAGGAACAGCCATTACGGTTAGTTATCGGTATGGGAGTTTTGAGACTATTGCAACCGGATGGACAGCTTTATCTACTCAAGCTCTGACAACCGAACTCGTGGATTATGACTTTTTCATAAACGATACTTCTAAAAAGATTCAGTTTAAATTCACAGGCACGGATTTCGAGATTGCTGATTTTGAGTTGATTGAACCGGCCTTAGAGGGAGAGGTATAACAATGGCAACATCCGGCAATATGATTTCAAGACCTGTATTGAAAATACCGTCAGACCCTATGCAAAGGGATGCTTACTTGCAAAGAGTATTGAATGATATGTACCAGGATATAAAAACTTTGTTTGACACGACTACCGATAATGACCGGATAGAGAAGCTGAGGCGGGATAATGGGTAATAATAATATACGACTCGCTACTCTTGAAGATTTGGAAACTGTTCGGAAGATAGCTATTGAATGGCAAAAAGAAGCTAACGGAAACGATTTTGGTATTACGATGGATATGCCCTATCACTTGGCAGATTTACAGGCATTGATTAGTAACGGCGACACAGATTTGCTTGTGCTATGTAGCGACAATAAAATTATCGGCTATATGGGAATTATGCTCTATCGCAGTCCTTTGGGAGAACAGCTCGTAGCCAACGAAAGATATTATTATGTTTTACCAGAACATCGCGGCTTTGGCAGTTTGCGACTAATAAAGGCCGCTATGGAATGGGCAAAAGTTAAAGGTTGTACTCATATTCAATTTAGTGTCAATAAAATGGCAAGTAATATGTATGACAAAACTTGTAGGCTGTATGAAAAACTTGGAATGAAATCTTTTGAAATGTCGTTTATTAAGGAATTATAAAATGGCTGGATGTTTTAATGCTTTAAGTATGATGGGCGGCGGTGCTGGTGCCGGTGCCGGAGCCGGAGCAGACGGTTTCGACTGGCAAAACTTAGCGACTTCGGCTGCAACTTCGGCCAATAACCAGAATAAATCAAATGCTCCTGGTGGTGGCGTAGATGGTGGTGGTCTTGCCATTCAAGAGTTATTCCCGAAAGAAAATTATCAAGGAATCGCTAAGCTCTTGGGTGGTTCTGGTGGAAATGGTACAGGTGAAAAATTTCAAAGCCTTATGAATATCTTGAAAATTTTACAAATGGGGCAATTATCCGGCCAGAAAAAGTATGGTGGTTACGGCGGATATAGCGGAATCAACGGACAAAACAATCAAAATATAGGATAAAGGTGATATTATGGGATGTATGGGACGAACAGGCGGTAATTCGGTTGATACGAAATCCTCAGGCAGCAGTACATCAACGACTCAAAATATGACTGCTGAACAAAGAGCCCAATATAATAAATTATTGGCGTTATATGCACCTGAAATTGGCAAGAATGAAAATGTCTGGCAGGGCGATAGCGTTGCTCCATTTTCTACGCTTCAAGATACCGCATTAGGCAAGGTGGGTGGTTATGCGGATTTATTCTCTGCTCCGACGGAGGATGCCGCAAATCCCTTGATGAATGAGACCGGAACGGCACTTGCAGATATTTTATCGGGCAAAACTGGCGCAAAGGCTATGACTACACAGGACACAGCGGATTATTTCAAAGGTGCTATATACGACCCGACAATGAAATCTTTACGAGAAGACGTAAATCCTGCAACACAAGAAGCATTTTCCGGCCCAGGCTTCTACGGTTCGGCTCGAAGTCAGGCATTACAGAAAAATGCAGTTGACACAGCCGATACTCTCAACACCAACAGAGCTAACCTTAACTGGAATGTACTGCAAAATAATCAGGCCATTGACGAGGCAAAGGCAGGTCGAGCGCAAACGGCGGTAAATCAAGGAATGAGTTACAGCCAATTACCTGCACAACAAACCCTTGATAATCTTAAAATAGCGGCATCTAAACTTGGTGGATTAGGCGATGTATTTGGTTTTGGTCAACAGCAACAGACACAGGAACAGGCCGTGCTTCAATCTGAAATAGCTAAATTTGCCGAAGATAACCAGATAACAGACCCAACGAATTTAGCCATAATACTGCAATTGCTTGGTATGCCGGTATCCGTAACTACTTCTCAAGCAGGTATGAGCAAGAGTAGCCAAAACGCTTACGAAAATTCGTGGAAGCCTGGTGATTGGGGTACGTTTGCTGCGCAAACTGGTGCAATGATGATGGCGTAATCGGAGATTTAATTTTACTCTTTCAAAGGTGAAAATATGGGATGTTTTAATGGTAATCAGGATGGGCAACCAGTCAATACAAAAGAGAATACCGCTGAACCGCAACCTAATATCCTGCAACGTATGCAGAATTTTGGCCAAACCAGCGGTCTTGGCGGTATAGTTAAAATACTCGCCGACGCTGGACAGGAAACTAATCATCCTGGCTATTTACAACGACAACAGCAAATTGATATGGGTGGTCGTCAGATTGCTATGCGTCAACAGAACAATGACCTTAATGCACAGCTATCAGTAATAGCTTCTTTGCCTGCTGGTTCGGAAGCTCAAAAGGCGGCAATGGAATCCCTAAAGAATAATCCTGTCATTGGCGGCCTCATAGGCAGTATTCAAGGTAAAAAACTTGAGGGCGTTTCCAAAAACAAAGACCCCTTAATCCGTGCCGGTGAATTGGCAAAAGCAAGGCAGAATCTTATTGAAGCCGGAGCAGAAAACGTGCCAATGTTAGACAAAGATGGCAAACCAGTGATTGATAAAGGGGGCGTGCCTGTATATGAAACAAAAGTTAATCCTAAAATGCAAGCGGCGTTAGATGGTATTGACAATGAAATAGCCGGATTGTTTAGTCCTCAACCCGATGCCGAGACCCAACAAATAAATTCTGCGGTTGATATTGCCGAAAGAAAACTACCATCAATAACAGACCGTAAGGTTTATGATAAAAACACAAGACAACCCGTTGCGGATTATTTTTCGGAAGACCAATCTCAACAGGAAATAACCACGCCTCAGCAAAACGCCGAGACTGCACCGGAAAAAGCAAAAAGCGGAATACTCAAAAACATAAGTAGTTTCTTTCAGGGTTCAACTCCG
>Ga0172379_10012240_pt1 | contig 10081 bp, 8 predicted proteins | sample GrowelOW334metaG_FD_119756 | JGI IMG/M metagenome (GOLD analysis project Ga0172379, IMG submission 119756) | Groundwater microbial communities from an aquifer near a municipal landfill in Southern Ontario, Canada - Groundwater well OW334 metaG | ecosystem: Environmental > Aquatic > Deep...
GAAAAAAGTTATAGATTCAGTTTTTTATAAAGCGATTTAAAATAAGATTTATTTGCCCCTTCATCTGGTAAAATTAGAAATATTTCATGGAAAAATTTAAGATCTGAGCTTCAGAGTTATTTTTTTTAAAAAATTTTAGCCAGCATTAAGTTTACACTATGATTGATATATTTTTTTCCAACTCTTCGTTATAGAAAGGGGAGCTATTGAAATCTATTTCTGAAACCATTAAAAGCTATGGGATTATTATTACTTGCAGGAAACATGTTAACGATTGGGATAATATCCACATTAATTGGAAAAGAAATGAACGGAAAGGTTGGAAAATTTGCTGTTGCGGTATAGCTGTTTGGATCACCGGCGCTCTAGTTGGCAGGATTTAACCAATCTCCCGGACCTGGCGTAACCCAGTCAATTGAATAAATTTCATGGGAAAAATAATAAAAAAACAGAAGTCTTTTAAAAAATTTGACTATCATTAAAACCTGAATTATTTCAAAAATTATTTTTTTTATATTAATTTTTTTTAATGATTCAATGAAAATAATAAAAAAACATCTAGAGAGTTAATAATTTTTTTTATATGAAAAAATAATTTTTTTTAAGTTTTGCATAAAAAATTGTTTATGATATAGATCAAGTTTGCTATAAATTGGATTTTTATTTTTTCAATATCAGGAGAAGACTTTGTGAAGTGTCCTTTTTGCAACTATGAAGAATCAAAAGTGACTGATTCGAGATTGTCTATGGATGGGCAGGCAATAAAACGAAGAAGGGAATGCTTGAAGTGCAATCAGAGATTTACTACTTTTGAGACGATTGATTTAACAATACAGGTAAAGAAAAGGGACGAGACTTATGAGGATTTTAATCAGGAAAAACTATTGAACGGTATTATGGCAGCATGCCGGCATACTAGGGTATCTCATGATAAGGTCAAGGCTTTGGCTTATCATATCACTGCAGACCTTATGTCCAGACAATTAAGAGAGATCACAACAAAAGAATTGGGATCAATAGTTATGAAACATTTGCAGGAAATTGATACTGTTGCTTATATTCGCTTTGCATGTGTATATGAAAGATTTAAAGACATTAAAGAAATTTTAGATGCGATAGATTCCGCCAAACCCAAGGAAGGAAGCTGTTGTACTATTGAAAAAAATATTTAAACATTTGAGGACATGGATATGCCGTTAAAACCACAAGAAATACAGAAATTCAAAGAAACTCTTTTGGAGCTTAAGAATAAAATCACTGGAGCTATTAATGGAGCAAAAGAAGAAGTGAAAGAACTCGATGAATCAAAAGGATATTCTCAGCATCAGGCAGATGAAGGAACTGATGATTTTGGTAAAACAATCAACATGGAAGTATCTAATAAAGAGTTTTTGATATTAAGACAGATTGAAAGGGCTTTGGAAAAAATTGATGAAGGTACTTATGGAATTTGCGATCTTTCAAAAAAAGAAATTCCTTTAGCCCGTTTACAAGCTATTCCATATGCAACTATGACGGTTGATTCTCAAGAGAAATTAGAAAAAGGACTTTTGTAGGATTTGAAAAGATATTCAAAACTATTAATAATTTTTTTTATTCTGATTTTATTGGATATAGCGACTAAATTCTGGGTGCAGGCTTATGTAAATAAAATGAGTTGGATCTACCCTTCTTATCCCTTCGGGGGAATAGGAGTTTTTAGAGATTTTCTAGGAATCAGTTTTTCTATTAATCATGTAGAAAACACCGGTGCAGCCTGGGGAATTTTTAATAAATTTCCATCATTTCTTTTTTTTGTCAGGATGGTCATCGTTACAGGATTAATAGTTTATCTCGCTCTTAGATCCGATAGGAGAAGAGATCTTCCTCTTCTGTTAATAATAACAGGCGCAATAGGCAACATGTTAGATTACATTTTTTATAAAAAAGTAATTGATATGTTTCATTTCAATTTCTGGGGGTATTCTTATCCGGTATTTAATATAGCAGATATGATGATAACAATTGGTATCATCTGGCTCTTTTTGGTTCTTATAAAAAAGAAAGGTTAAAATATTTTCATGAAAATAGAAATTATTAATGTCGGAAATGAGCTTTTATCTGGTAAAACCATAAACACAAATGCATCTTATTTATGCTCTGAATTATTGAAAAAAGGCTATTTAGTAAATTACACAACAGTATCGCCTGATGATGAAAAAGAACTTAAGTTGGGGATAAAACAAGCTCTTAAGAGGGCAGATTTAATAATTATAACAGGCGGTTTGGGACCGACATTAGATGATAATACGAAAAAGATTGTATGCGATCTATTAAAGATGCCGATGGAATATAGGGAAGAAATAGCTTTGGATATAGAAAAAAGATTTGGAAAAATAGATGGAATTAATGTGCAGTCGATGATTCCTTCGAAGAGTTTTGTTTTTAAAAATGAAGTGGGAACTGCTCCGGGATTTGGTTTTTTGCAATCGGGCAAAGGAATTATCCTGCTGCCTGGCGTTCCAGTTGAATTAATTAAAATGTTTCAGTGGCATTGTTTGCCGTTTATTCAAAAACATTTTCCTATAGAAAATAAAGTTTATCAGGAAATTATCAATGTTTGTCTATTAGAAGAAATAAAGGTAGATGCAGTGATAAGGACCTGTTCAATACCTAAAGATGTAACAATTGGAATTTATCCGAATCATGGTGTTGTTGGAGTTTCTATCACAACTGAGGCCAAAGAAAAAATCGAGGCTGAGAAGAAAATTTTAAATGTTAAAACTCAAATAATATCCCAATTGCAAGATTATATTTTTTTCTCGGATGAGGGAAAAATTGAAGAAGCGGTGCATAATATTTTTTTAAAAAGGGATGAAAAGCTTGCTTTTGCCGAATCTTGCAGCGGAGGAGTGCTCTCTTCCAAAATAACAGCAATTCCCGGAGCTTCAAAATATTTTTTAGGTTCTTTTGTAGTTTATTCAAATGATCTTAAAAAAAATATTTTAAAAGTGTCGGAGAAGACTTTATTTGAAAAGAGCGCTGTATCTAAAGAAGTTGTAAAGGAAATGATCAATGGGATTTTTAAAATAACCGATGCTTCTTATGCAGTTGCGATCTCAGGTATTGCCGGTCCTTCCGGGGGCAGTGATGAAAAGCCCGTCGGTACAGTTTGCCTGGCTGTTGCTAAAAGAGGTGAAGAGATCGATGCTGGCATACTGCATCTAAAAGGAGATAGGTCTCTTATTGTAAAATATGCCTCAAATATTGCTTTTGGAATTTTATTTAGAAAACTAGCTCATAATTTGATATACTTTGAAGAATGATGGAATATCAATTAATAGATTCAGGCAATTTAAAAAAGCTCGAGAAATTCGGCTCGTATATAATCTCAAGGCCCTGCGCTCAGGCTATTTGGAAACCAAAACTTCAAGACGTTTGGAATGATGCCGATTTTATCTTTTTAAGGGATGATAGAAACAAGTGGATCAATAAGACAAATAAAAAAGAGTCTTGGATAATTGAAGTTGATAAAGTTAAATTGAATTTAAAATTAACAGATTTTGGCCATATAGGTTTTTTTCCGGAGCATCTGTTCTTGTGCAATAAAATGCAGGATCTTATAAGCCGGCGGGACAAGAAATTAAATATTTTAAATTTATTTGCATATACAGGACTAGCTTCGCTATTTGCTGCTAAAAATGGCGCCAGGGTTTGTCATGTCGACAGTTCTAAGCCAACTACTTTATGGGCTAAAGAAAACTTAGGAATAAATAATTTTAAAAATCCTGAGATCAGATTTATTGTTGATGATGTAATGAAATTTTTGAAAAGAGAAGAGAAAAGAGAATCTAAATATGATGGTATAATTTTAGATCCGCCAAGCTTCGGCAGAGGGATTAATAATGAAGTTTTCAAAATTGAATCAGATATCTATCCATTACTGGAAATTTGCAGAAAACTTCTTGTAGATGAACTTTCTTTTATAATTTTTTCCTGTCATACTCCCGGATTTACAAAAATTGTTCTTAAGAATTTTTTTACAGATCTGTTCAAAGAAGAAAAACATCTTGAAATCGATGAGCTTTTGATAAATTCGCAAAAAGGTTATTCTTTGCCTTCTGGTTTTTATGTAATTTGGAAAAAAAATGAATTATAATTTTGATATAACTTCTCCTCATAATGAAAAAATTAAAAGTATTGTCAAACTTCAGGATAACAGCAAAAGAAAGAACTCCTCTTTTTTTATTATTGAAGGGTATGCCCAGGTATCAAGAGCTTATGAAAATTCTTTAGAACTGGATTCTTTATTTATTTGTTCCTCCATAATTTCTGATAGTTTCCAAGCCGATAAAATCGAAGAATTAATAAATCGGATAAAAGAAAAAAATGTTTGTGTTTTTAATTGTGAAGAAAAAGTTTTTGATAAGATTTCCTATAGACAGAATCCTGATGGTATAATTGCAATCGCTAAACAGTATCATTATGATTTATTTGATCTGGAACATATTATCGCTAATAAAAAAGATCCATTTTTTATTATCTGTGAAAGGCTAGAAAAGCCTGGAAATCTGGGAGCAATTTTGCGGACTGCGGACGCAGCCGGTTGCGATGCTGTCATCGTTACTGATCCAAAAGTTGACATTTTCAACCCAAATGTAGTTCGCTCCAGTATTGGAGCCTTGTTTTCGATCCCTATTATAGTCTCTGAGGGCGAACAGATAATCGCTTTTATGAAAAAGAAAAAAATTGAGATCGTAGCTACTGCTCTAAATGCTAAAATAACGCATACAGAAATTGATTTTAAAAAACCAGTTGCCATTGTAATGGGAACAGAGGATATCGGGATTTCAGACATCTGGTTAAAAAATGCTGATAATTTAATAGAAATACCTATGTATGGACATGTAAATTCACTTAACGTGGCTAATGCAGCTGCAATCATGCTTTATGAAATCGTTAGACAAAGAAAATTATCTTGATGTGAGATATGATGACAATCATATCCTAGTCGTTGTAAAAAGGGCTAATCTGCTCACTCAGCCGAATGAAACCGATCAGATAAGTTTAGAAGAAATTGCTAAGTCCTGGATAAAAAATAAATATAAGAAAAAAGGAGATGTCTTTCTTCACGCAATACATCGGCTCGATAAAGAAGTTGAAGGTCTTGTCTTATTTGCTAAAACCTCAAAGGCATTAAGCAGATTAAATTTAGAAATGAAGCAAAAAAATATCATACGAAGATATATTGCCGAAGTAGAGGGTAAATTAGAAGAAAAGAGCGGAGTTTTAAAAGACTATCTTGTTCATGGCTCTCATATTGCCATAATAACCACGATCAGTAACAAAGAGGCTAAACTGGCCCAATTATCTTTTAAAGTCATAAAAGAGCTAAAAGATACATCATTAATAGAAATTGAGCTTGAAACAGGCAGATATCATCAGATCAGGGCTCAATTGTCAAATCTGGGGCATCCTATTGTTGGTGATAAAAAATATTTATCTAAAAGAGATTTAAATCAAATTCATCTTTGCTGTTATTGCTTAGAATTCATTCATCCGGTAAAAAAAGAAAAAATAGTTCTGAAGATCAAGCCTGGATTTGATAAGTGATAGCAGACAAAAATTTATAATTGAATCCCTGTTGACCTTTTAGGGGTGTTAAAAAAACAATCAATAATATCCTTATGCAGCGCTTAAATATATATCTTAAATATAGATAGAAAATAATAACATTTTTTTTTATATGTAAAATCAGATGATCGGAATGTATAAAAGATTATTATTTAAAAACAGTTATTAGTTTTGTGATTGAAGAAAGAATAAAATACCAAAAGCTTATGTATCCTTACAAGAATTCTTCAGAAGAAATCGCTTTTGTTAAGACTAACTTGAATAGAAATAACACAAAGCTTTTATCAATGGCCTTTTGTATTAGAAACAATTTAGAAAAAAATTCAAATGATAAGCATTGATTCTGAGATTAATTTTATTGGAATTTCTTATGAAAATATATAAGTTTATCCTGCTGCTATCTCCCTGGTTTATGCTGGCAAATCCAATCGGTGAAAAAGTTGTTTATGGACAAGCCGATTTTTCAAGAGAGGATAATAAGCTGATAATAAATCAGAGCTCGGACAAAACAATTATCAATTGGAGCGATTTTTCGATAAGCACAAATGAGACTACGAAAATTATTCAGCCGTCATTATCTTCTTCTATGCTTAATAGAGTAACAGGTAGTGACATCTCAAGAATATATGGAAATCTAGAAAGTAATGGAAAAGTTTATTTGATAAATCAAAAGGGAATTTTGATTGGACCTGAAGGAAAAATTAATACAAACGGTTTTATTGCATCGACCCTTGATTTGGAAGATTGTGAATTTATAAATGGGAAGGATTTACATTTCATATCAGACTTGAACTCATCTATTCAGAATCTGGGATCTATAGATGGACTGGATGGTGAAATTATTTTAATTGCTCCTCATATATCAAACAATGGAAGCATTGAAGCGAAAAGAAATAAGGTATCCCTGCTTGCTTCAGATAATGTTTTATTAAAAGAAGATGGTTCAAATACTTTAGTAAAAAGCAATTGTTCTATCGATAATAAGGGAATAATAGAATCTGTAGAAATAGAGTTAAGGGCGTCTAACGGCAATATCTATTCTCTTGCAATTAATCAAGAAGGCGTGATCAAAGCCCAAGGAATAGAAAACAAAAACGGAAGGATTATTTTAGCAGCAGAAGGAACTATTGAAACCTCAGGTGAATTTAACGCAAATGATACCCATGGCGGTAAGATCCATATACTTGCCGATGAAATATATATAAAAAACAGTTCAAGAATCGATGCTTCCGGACTTCTAGCCGGCGGAGAGATATTAATAGGCGGAGATAAGAAAGGTATAAATCCCGAGATAAAAAATTCTCTTAATATAAGATTAGATGAAGATGTTTCAATAAAAGCCGACGCGGTAAACGGTGATGGTGGAAAAATAGTAATATTTGCTGAAGATAGAACTGAATGCATAGCAAAGGAAATTTCTGCCCAATCACTTGGTTTGTACGGCAATGGAGGATTTGTCGAAGTTTCGGGAAAAAGATATCTGCTTTTAACATCTCATCCTGACCTTCGCTCAAAAAATGGAAGAGCGGGAGATTTTTTGTTAGATCCTGTAGATGTTCTGATTAGAAGAAATGATACAGTTGTTCCGCCAGCAGGCAATATTTGGAACGATGCATATATCAATGATCAATTGATAAGCGGTAATTTAACAATTGATTCATCAGGCGGCGTCGGAGGCTCGGGAACAATAACGATAAATAATGATGTTATTATAAATTGGGCTGCAGAACATAAATTAACTCTTAGCGCTTATATGAATATATTCGTCAACGCCGGAGGATCTCCTTCGATTACCAGTAGCGCATTGAACAATATAGATGTTCTTGAAATGGTCGCTCAGGGGAATGATGCAACACAGAGTTACTCGGGAATTGTCCTGAATTCAATGACTATTACAACCGATGCAGGGAATATTATTTTAAATGGAAAAGGAGGGAATCAAGTCTCTAATTACGGATTGAGAATTTTAAATTCAAAAATTATTTCATCCGATGGGCAGATTACCTTAACAGGTACATGTCAGGGATCGGATGCTCAAGAGATAGGAATTTATTGCTACAGAAGCTGTATAAAATCAATTGGACGTGCAATTAGCATTTCCGGAACCGGGGGAGCAGGCAGTAATAATTGCTCCGGAGTATATCTTCAGGAATGTAATCCGAATTTTATAGCTGATGGAGGAATAAGAGATGATTCTGGATCAATTACAATAACAGGAGTCGGAAATGGATTTTTAGGATCAGGTACAGGCAGCCATGGGATTTATTGCAATGCCTCGGATATTGTATGTTTGCATGAGAACATTCAGCTTGACGGCTCAAAGATAGGAAGCGGCTCAGGAAAAGGAATTTTTATTGAAGGGCAAACAAATATTTCATCCGGCGGAAATTTTATTAAATGCAATGGTTTGGGAAGCGGTGATTTAGATATTTCTCTTTCCAGCGCAACTGTTTTATCAAATACATATTCATTTCCTTTAGGATATATTCAAATGACTAATGATAATTATTCATATGCCCCGGGATGCAGTTTTAACACTCAAGCAAATGGTCAGCTGATAATTCTTCCCACAGGGTCTAGTTATGCTATAGGAGTAGGAAATTCAGTTAATCCGCTTGACGTTGTCTTGTATATAGATGATGCAGTTTTGCAGCAGATGAGCGTAAATGTCGGAGAGGTTATTCTAGGATATTCCAATGGGACAAATATAGCTCAGTTAGGGGGGATTTCGACATTATCGAAAAAATTAACTGTTTACGGCCAGCAGATATCAACTGTCGGTGATATTAACATTGGGAACCAGACTTTAAATCTGACTTTAGGTTCTACGGCTGCTGGAAGCTGCGTTATTAATTCTCATTCATATGATTTTTCCTCAGGTGTTTTCAATATTAACGGAATAATTTCTTTTGATAATACATTGAAAATGTTCAATGGAGGGAATAACATCTGGACGATTACCTTTACTTCCGCAGGTCATATTTCATCAACATCTTACACGGGAAATATCAATTTCACCTGGATGTCAAAACTATTCGGCGGAAGCGTTGGAGATACTTTTAATATTGTATCTGGGAATTTAAATAGCATCACTTTAGGTTCGGGAACAAATAATCTGACTATGGGGTCGGGGGCCGGGATATTAACAGAAATAATCGGCTCGCCACATATATCTGATAGTTATAATTTAATAGGTGGTACCATAAATAGTTTATCAGCCGGTAACGGGATCAATATATTTAGTGTATCTTCTACACATTTGCCGCCGCTAGGCCTTAGCGGGGTAGGAACAAACAATACATTAATACGTCCCGATGGAATAAATACCTGGACTATTACATTACTTAACTCCGGAGATGTTACTACTCCGGTAGGAGCGTTAAATTTTTCAGAAATGCAAAATTTGACCGGGGGCAGCGGGAATGATAGATTTATTTTTGCAGTTTTTGGATCCATAGACGGAAATTTGAACGGCGGCAGCGCCGGAACAAATATTATCGATTATAATACAGACCCCTATGCCAATAATGTAACGGTAAATCTGCAGACATACAAGGCAACTGCGATATCAGGAACATTTTCCAACATAAATGAAATTATCGGAGATCACAATTTCAGCACAACTAATACTATCGATGGAAATGATTCAGGAGGAAACTGGATCATCGGAGTAGAAGATCAGGGGACCGCACCTATTCCTGGAGGATCCGTGACATTTCTAAATTTTGGAACGTTAAATGGCGGCAGCGGAAATGATAACTTTGTCTTTACCGGTTCTGTTCTTACAGGGGGAATAGATGGGAAAGCAGGCAATAATACAATAACAGCTCCTGATATAGATACTACTTTCACAATAACAGGTTTTAATGCAGGCACGATTAGACCAGATTCAGAAGCGGAAACTTCATTTTCAAATATTCAAAACTTAATCGGCGGCAGCGGAAATGATAGTTTTGTTTTTGAAATCGGCGGAGTAATTTCAGGGTATATAGATGGAAACGGCGGATCTAATATTTTATTGGGACCGGATATTAATCTCATATGGAATATTACAGGACTTAATAAGGGATATTTAGATGGAATTGCAGTTTTTGAAAATATTCAAAACTTAACCGGCGGAATTCTGGGGGATAAATTCATATTAAGTGATCTGGCCGGGATCAGTGGGACTTTAGATGGGGGAGTCGGAATATATAATACATTAGATTATTCGGCATATACTACTTTTTTTCGCATAAATTACTCCGCTGGAATGGCTACAAATATTGGTTTCTTTAAAAACATTCAGTATTTTATTTCAAGTCAGCAGAATTTTATAAAAAAATATTTTATAATATTAGATACCAGCTATTATTTAAATAATATGTACATTGATAATTTTGATTACATGTTTAACAATCATAAAAAATTTTATATTAGGTTAAATCAAGTATTGTCAGATCAGATTTTTAATGATCCTTTCATAGAA
>Ga0172379_10012241_pt1 | contig 10080 bp, 10 predicted proteins | sample GrowelOW334metaG_FD_119756 | JGI IMG/M metagenome (GOLD analysis project Ga0172379, IMG submission 119756) | Groundwater microbial communities from an aquifer near a municipal landfill in Southern Ontario, Canada - Groundwater well OW334 metaG | ecosystem: Environmental > Aquatic > Deep...
CTCGCGCATGCCGGCGAGTCCCAGGTGACCCTGGATCTCGAACCGCTCGAGATTGCTGGCGTCGAAGCCCGGCCCGTTGTCCGACACGATGAGGCGCACACAGTGGTCGTCGGACGAGGCAATCACGTGCACCGGCGCATTCGCGGCGTGCCGGCTGATGTTCGACAGGCTCTCCTGCAGCGCGCGGAAGAGCGCGACTTCGGCGTCGTCGCTCACCACCGGCAGGCTTTCCGCCGCCTCGAACGTGGTCGGCGCCTCGCGGCGCGACGCGAACTCGTCGACCAGCGACCGCAGGGCGGGAAGCAGGCCGAGATCGTCGAGCAGGGAAGGACGCAGGTCGTGCGTCACGTCGCGAATCTGCTTCAGGCCCGCGTCCACGAGGGACACCGCGCGCGTGACGCGCTTGCGGAGCGTGTCGTCCACGCGCTCGCCGATCGCGCCGAGCTCGAGCTTGAGGGCCGCGAAGACCTGCGCCGTCTCGTCGTGCAGCGCGAGCGAAAGCCGCCGTCGCTCCTCCTCGTGCTGACGCACCATGCGCCGCGAGAGGTGCTCGAGCTCCGCCGTCCGCAGGCGCAGTCCGTCGGCGAGCTCGTGGTTCACGAGCAGCAGGATCCCCGCGCAGGCGCCAAGCAGGAACAGGATGTCGAGATAGTAGCCCCACGGCGTCCAGACGCCGCGCGCGCGCAGGATCGGGTAGTCGAGGTGGTGCAGTCCCCACAGCAGGAACGTCAGCGCCAGCATGGATGCACCGCTCGACGGATTCTTCAGCCGGTAGCGCAGGAACATCACGCCCGTGGCGAGCGTGGCGATGCTGAGGAAGAGCACCGCCGGTCCCGCCGCGAGCAGGAAGTTGTCCATCCGGTAAATGGCGATGTACGCCCAGAGGGGAGGGAAGGCGACGGCGAGCCAGTACCGGTTCCTCCACGGCGCGCCGTGACTGAATCCGATGGCCGTCCAGAGCAGGGCGAGCGCGGTCTCACCGGTGAAGACCTGGTGCCAGAACAGCCAGTGCGGGTTCTGCCGGACCATGAAGATGAGAATCGCGAAGAGCCGCGCGAGGTACATGGTCCACGCGATGCCGAACCAGGCAAAGTGCGGGCGGTCGTACCGCACGTAGAGGGCGAAACAGAGACCGCCGGCGAGCGCGGTGATCGCCGCCTGCAGAATGGCGGCATCGAGTTCAAGGACGTCGGTGGGGTTCACGAGGCGCTCCCAGTCGGTGCGGCGGCGAGGACAGCGTCCAGGGCGAGTGCAGTGCGGGCCGCTCCCGTGCCCGTGATCGGCACCACGCGCGCGCCGAGTTCGCGCAGCGTCCGCGCAAACGCGTTGTACATCGCTGCGCGATCGGCGGCGGCCGGGCGGTCACGCACGCCGTCCGCCTGCCAGGGAAGTTCGGTATCACACAGAAGATAGAGATCTCCCAACTGGACTCGACACTCCTCCACCACCCAGTCGGGGCAGACTCCATAGTATGCCCGCGCGTACACCACGGTGCTCACGAGGTCGGTGTCGGCCACGAGCACCGCCCGGCCGGCCGCCGTCGCACGCTGCAGCGCGTCGCGTGTCGCCGTCGCAATGGGTTCCACGTCGGCCACGCTGAGCACGCCGCCGCGCGCTTCGGCATAGGCGCGCGACGCCTCCGGCACCCACGGGGCGCCGAGGCGCAACGCGATGGCGCGGGTCAGCGTCGTTTTTCCCGTGCATTCCGGACCGGTCACCACCACGCGCCACGTCATCCGGCGCGCGCCGGCGGAGCAGCCGGCGCCTGCGCGCGCAGCGACTGTCGCCACCCGTGCCAGCCGATGGCCGCGAGGAGCAGGAAGACAGCATACTGCACCGCCGTCAGCGGCAGCCCGCGCTGGATGAACAGCGGGACGTACACCAGGTCGGCCGCGATCCAGATCACCCAATTCTCCAGCAGCTTGCGCGTCATCATCCACTGGGCGACGAGGCTCGCGGCCGTCAGCAGCGCGTCGAAGTACGGCACGGGCGAGTCGGTGTAGCGCGCCAGCAGCGCGCCCAGGCCAAGTCCTCCGATGACGAAGAGCGGCACCAGCACCATCCAGTGCTGACGCGTTGCGCGCGAAACCTGGAGGCGCGAGTGCTGCGCGCCGCCGAACCGCCATTCGTACCAGCCGTAGACCGACAGCGCGAGATAAATCAGCTGCAGCACGGCGTCGGCGTAGAGCTTGGCCCGCCAGAACAGCACAAAGAAGATCGCCACGTTCACGATCGCCGTCGGCCAACTGACGATGTGCTCGCGCGCCGCGAGATACACGCTCACCAGCCCGAACGCGACGGCGACCAGCTCGACGGGATTCACCGCCCGCAGCGCCTCCGCGACGGGCTGTGCGACCTCGGCGGCGAGCACGAGCACTTACGGCGTGACCCGCGGTGCGGTGAGGAAGTCGACGGCGAGTCCGGCCATCACCTGCACGCCGTACGGCAGCGCCGACTCATCCGCGAAGAACCGCGGGCTGTGGTTCGGGGCCGCGTCCTCCACGCGCACGCTGTCGGGCGTGACGCCCATGAGGACGAAGAGCGAGGGCACCTTCTGGCCGAAGAACGCGAAGTCCTCCGAGGGCGTCCATGCGATGTCCGCGAAGGCGCTGCGCGCGTAGCGCTTGAGCGTCGGCGCCATCCTGGCGGTCAATGCGGGCTCGTTCACGAGCACCGGCGTCTGCGGCGCGATGATCACGCTCGCCGTGGCGCCCCACGCGGCGGCGACACCCGCCACGGTCCGCTTGATGCGTTCGTGGATCTCGGACTGCATCGCGGCGTCGAACATGCGGATCGTCCCCGACAACACCACGCTGTCCGGAATGATGTTGCGCCGCACGCCGCCGTGCATCGAGCCGATGGTGATGACCGCTGGCGCCTGTGCGAGGTTCGTCTGTCGCGACACGATCGCCTGGAGTGCGTTCACCACCTGCGCCGTCACGACGATCGGGTCGATGCCCTTCCACGGTTCGGCACCATGCGTCTGGCGTCCGCGAATGACGATGTCGAGCTGGTCGCTGCTCGCCATGGCGCCGTCGGCCTTGTAGCCGATCTCGCCGGCGCGCCCCGGCCGCACATGCAGGCCGAAGACTGCCTCCACCTTGGGATTGTCGAGCGCGCCCTGCTCGAGCATCACCTTCGCGCCGCCGGTCTCGCCCGTCGGCGGCCCTTCCTCCGCCGGTTGGAACAGGAACGTCACCGTCCCGGGCAGCTCGGCCCGCATGCCGGCGAGCACCGTGGCGGCGCCCAGCAACATCGCCGTGTGGTTGTCATGGCCGCAGGCGTGCATGACGCCGACTTCCTGCCCGTTGTATTCCGTCCGCACTTTCGAGCGGAACGGCAGGTCCACTTCCTCGGTCACCGGCAGGGCGTCCATGTCGGCGCGCAGGGCGACGGCGCGGCCCGGCTTGCCGCCGCGCAGCACACCCACCACGCCCGTGGTGGCCACGCCTGTGCGCACCTCGATGCCGAGGGAGCGCAGGTGTGCCGCCACGAGCGCCGCGGTCCGCGTCTCGCGGTTGCCCAGTTCCGGATGCTCATGCAGGTCCCGCCGCCACGCCACGACCTGCGGAAGGACGGCCTGGGTGCGCTTGCGGATCTCGGCTTCGAAAGCGGAGGGGGTCTGGGCCGGGAGCATCGGGACCACGGTGACCGCGGTCAGCAGGGCAAGCGAGAAGCGTCTGATCATGGCAGGAAAGATGGGAGTCCTGCAGGCTAACGGCACGTAGCCCGCGGCGACAGGCGGGCGACACCCGCCGTCGCCCCTCGGCCGTCCCCTGTCCGCCATCAGCCATCTGCCCTCTGCCATCACTGTCCCCCCACGCTGAATTCGGCTATACTGCATAGTTCCCCCGCGGCCGGGGCAGCGTCACCGAGGCCGCCAAACGAATACCGGGATTTATGGCGAAGGAAGAAGCGATCGAACTCGAAGGCACCGTCTCCGAAGTGCTTCCCAGTGCAACGTTCCGCGTGCACCTCACCAACGGGCACGACGTGCTGGCGACCATGGCCGGCAAGATGCGGCGGCACCGCATCCGTGTGCTGGCGGGAGACCGCGTTTCGGTGGAAGTCTCGCCCTACGATTTGAGTCGCGGCCGGATCACCTTCCGTCACAAGACCTGAGCGGTAATCCTGCGAAAAACTCTGCGGCGGAGGCCACCATGGCCTCCGCCGCTCTTGTCATGCAGGGGTAACGCCCAGCCTAGTGTTCAGCCGCCGCCGCCGCGGGCGCGTCGGGCTGGAGATACGTCGCCTTGTGTACCCGGTACGCCACCGTGTTCGCCACGATGGCCAGAATGATGATGAAGGCGGCCACGCCCCATCCCTGCGACGACGGCGAAGACTTCTGCTGGTTGGACATAAATAGGCCTCCCCTTTAGTTCGCGAAGTCTAGCGAACCCGATGTAGAGAAACAACAGAGAGACAACAGAGAAACAACGGAGAGACAACAGGGGACCCGACGGTGGGGCCACCGTCTGTTGTTTTTCTGTTGTTCTTCTGTTGTTTCTCTTAGTTCTTTCCCCGCATCCGCCTTAACTCGCGCCGGTCTTTCTTGCTTTCCGTCCACGCCGCCTGCGGGTTGAACGCGCTGGCGGCCTTGAGCTGCTCCGCGAGCCGCTTGCGCGCCGCGATCGACGCCTCCGTCTCCTCGTACATCAGCTGCGCCTGCTTGGCCGGGCCGCGACGCAGCGCGAGTTCGCGCACCTGGACCACATGCTCGTACGGCCCCAGCCGAATGCGCACTTCGTCGCCCACCTTCACCAGGTGCGCCGGCTTGGGCCGCTCGCCGTTGTACAGCACCTTGCCGCCGGCGATCGCCTCCACGGCGATGCCGCGTGTCTTGAAGAAGCGCGCCGCCCACAGCCACTTGTCGAGGCGGACGTGATCGTCGTCAGCGTGCGTCTGTGCCATATTTCAAAATATGCTGCAAACCGCTGCTGTGAGCCGTGCGCTGGTTCTGGGTGCGATCCTCTCCCTCGCGGCCTGCGCGGGAGAGGACCCCCGCGTGGTGCGCGCCGCCAAGGCACGTCAGGAGGTCGAGGCCGTCGCGCAGCAGGTGCGCACCGCGCCGCACGCGCCCTCCACCGGCAGATGGGACGCGGCGCAGCTCACGCAGCGACTCGTCAATGCCGGCCTCGCCCCGCGCGCCGATGACTCCCTGCCGTCCCATCCCAAGCTCCCCGTCGCGCCACTCGGCCTTCGCGTCGGCAAGGCCCACCTGTTGGCGTGGATCTTCGCCGACAGCACCGCGCGCTTGAAGACCAGCGCCGGCATCGACACGCTCACGGCCATCCCCAAGGGGCAGCCGAACCCGTGGGCAGAGCCGCCGATGTTCGTCGTGCACAACAACCTCATCGCCGTCCTGGTCGGGGGCAGCGACCGGCAGCGTGAACGGGTCCGCTTGGCAATCGAGGCCGGACTTCAGGCGCCACGCCGCTAGCCGCTCGAAACCGCCCCCTGCCGGACCGCGTACGCAGCCACATCCACGTGCCGGCGGTGTATAGCGCTGTACCCTGGCAGTTCGCAGATTTCTTCCCTGCGTCCGGCCACTTTCGACCGGCCCAGTCTATCCCGAGGTTCGTCATGAATATTCGCCGCACGCTGGTCGCGCTGGCCGCTGCCAGCCTGGTTCCCGCCTTGGCCACTGCGCAGGCGCTGCCCGACGGCAAGGCGTTGGTCGCAAAGCACGTAGCCGCCATGGGCGGCCGCGAGGCGCTGGACAAGCACACGTCGCTGCACCAGACGGGCACCTTCTCCATGCCCGCCATGGGCATCGAAGGACCGATCCATATCTATCGCGCCAAGCCGGCCCTCCTTCTGCAGCAGATCACCCTCGGCTCGTTCGGCGAGATGACCTCCGGCTTTGACGGCACGACTGCGTGGGCCATCCAGCCCATGCAGGGGGCGACGGTCATGACTGGCGAGCAGGCGACCGCGGTCAAGCAGCAAGCCGATTTCTTCTCGGATTTTCCTGACCCCACGCGCTACACGACCATCGAAACCGTCGCCCTAGAGGATTTCGAGGGACGCAAGTGCTTCAAGGTCAAGATGATCAGGGCGGATGGCGGTGGCGAGGCCCTGCAATTCTTTGACGCCGAGACGGGGCTGGCGGCCGGTATCTCGCGCTCAATGGAGAATCCGCAGATGGGCAAGATCGAGATTACCGCCGTGCTCTCCGACTACAAGGACCAGGGCGGGGTGCTGATGCCGACCAAGATCGTCCAGAAGATGCCGCAGGGAGATATGGTACTCACCTTCGCGGCGTACGAGTGGGACAAGGTGGAAGCCAAGATTTTCGAGCTGCCCGATGCCGTGAAGTCGATGGTCAAGCCGTAACACATCGCGAAGGAGCACGGACGGGGTCGCCGGCATCGCGCTGGCGACCCCGTTTCGATTGCGCGCCCGTCGCCGGCCCGTGGCGCTCGGTCAGCGCGCCGGCGCCGGGCGCGCGCCAGTGCCGAGCGCTCGTCAGCGAACCGCTTGCGGCGGTGCGTATGCGGGGCGAGGTTGAGCGCGTCCCCAGCCCAACGGTCTCCGTATGTCGCCCGCCCGCCTCCTCGTCGCCGCCCTGCTCGCCGCGGCGCTCGCGCCCTTTTCGCTCTCGGCGCAGCAGACCCCTGCCGCATCCACCTCGATCACCGCGCGCACCGCCGGACTCGAGCGGCTCGACGGCTTCGTGCCCGTCTACCTGAACGACCGCACCGGCGCCGTCTGGCTCGAGCTGCCGCGCGACTCGGCGCGCATGCTGCTCATGACCACGCTCGCCACGGGCCTGGGATCCAACGCCCTCGGGCTCGACCGCGGGTCGGGCGGCGGCGTACGCGTGGCACGCTTCGACAAGGCGGGCGAGCGCGTGCTCGTCACGTTTGAGAACACGCAGTATCGCTCGAGCGGAGGTACCGACCACCAGCGCACGGTCGCCGAGGGGTTTGCGAGCAGCACCGTGGCGGCGCTTCCGCTCCTCGCCGAAGAAGGCGGGCGCCTGCTGGTGGACGCCACCGACTTCCTCCTGCGCGACTGGAACGACATCGCGGGCACGCTGACGCGCAGCCGGCAGGGGAGTTACGCGGTGGCGCGCGACCGGTCGCGCATCTCTAAGCCGTACACCAAGGGCTACACCGACAACACCGAGATCGACGTCGCGCTCACGCTGGCCGCCACGGGCGACGCCGGCGGTGCGCTGCGGCGCTTCGTCCCCGATGCGCGCGCCCTGAACTTCCGTCAGCACATCACCCTGCTGCGCCTCCCCGACGACGGGTTCCGCCCGCGTCTTGCCGATCCGCGCGTTGGCTACTTCGGCGTGACCTTCAAGGACTACGCCGCGCCCATCCAGTCGCAGATCGAACGGACCTGGGCATCGCGGCACCGCCTGGAGCGTGTCAACCCGAACGACACGAAGAGCCCAATCAAGCAGCCGATCATCTACTACGTCGATCGCGGCATCCCCGAACCACTGCGCACCGCCACGCTGCAGGGAGTGGCGTTCTGGAGCGAGGCATTCGACCGGGCGGGGCTCAAGGGGGGCTTCAAGGTCGAGCTGCTCCCCGAGGGCGTCGACCCGATGGATGTGCGCTACAACGTGGTGCAGTGGATCAACCGCAACGAGCGCGGCTGGTCGGTGGGCGGCGCGCTCACCGATCCGCGCACGGGCGAGATGCTCAAGGGCATGGCGCGGATGGACTCGCACCGCAATCGCACCGACTACAACATCTACGCCGCCTTCCTCGGCGCCGACGCGGCCGCCGCCGACACGTCCTTCGTGCTCTCGCGCATCCGGCAGGTGAGCGCGCACGAGGTGGGACACACGCTCGGCCTCGGCCACAACTACATCGCCAGCACGTATGACCGCGGCTCCGTGATGGATTATCCGGCGCCGCGCATCCGCGTCACGAACGGCCGCATCGACATCAGCGCTGCCTACGACCGCGGCCCGGGCGCCTACGACGTCTGGGCGATCCGCTGGGGGTATGGCATCTTCCCGCCGGCCAGCGAAGCCGATTCGCTGTCAGCGATCGTCCGCGACGGCCTGAAGAAGGGCTATCTCTACCTGAGCGACGGCGACGCGCGGCCAGAGAACGCCGCCGATCCGCGCACGAACCTGTGGGATGACGCGGCGACGGCCGGCGAGTTCCTCTCGCACCAGATGGCGGCGCGACGCATTGCGCTCCAGGGCTTTGGCCTCCGCAACATTCGCGACGGCGAGCCGCTGGAGATCCTGCAGGACCGATTCCCGTTGCTCTACTTCTTCCATCGCTTCGCCATCAACAGCGTCACCAAGACGCTGGGCGGGCTGGAATACGCGAATCCGCTCAAGGGCGATGGCCAGCAGGCGACGCGCATCATCAGCGCGGCGCGGCAGCGTGAGGCCATGCGGCAGCTGCTCGGCGCGCTCGATCCGCAGGAGCTGGCGATCCCCGACACCGTGCTCACGCTCTTCACGCCGCGCCTCGACGCCAACAGCAATGTCGAGCTGCTGGGGACGCGCACCTATCCCGCCTTCGACGAGTTCGGCGCCGCCCGAACGCTCGCGGGCCTGATTGTGGACGGCATCCTCCAGCGCGAGCGGGCGGCGCGCATGGTGCAGTACTCGGCGCGCATGGCCGACGGGTACGCGCTGCAGGAGGCGATTGCGGCGCTAGTGAAGGGAACATGGGACGCGCCGGCGCCGGCGAGCGGCAAGCTCGTCGCGCTCCAGCGGGTCACGCAGCGCACGGTGGCTGACCGGCTCGTGCTCCTTGCCGCCGACAAGGAGGCAGCACCCGCCGTGCGAGCCATCGTGGAGTTCGAACTCGTCCGGCTGCGCGACGCCGCGACCGCGCACGCCACCGCGGCGGCGAACGATGGAGCGAAGGCGCACTGGCTGGCGATCAGCCAAATGATTGCGCGCTATCAGGACAAGGGCGAAGTGCCGGCCGTAACGCCCGCGCTCATCGCGCCGCCGGGTGATCCGTTTGGCGACGATTGGCCGTCGCCCGGCGAGCCGTGAAACCGAGGCGCCGAAATTCGGGTAGGAATTGCGACGGGGCGCGTGGCATGCGTCCCGCGCTGTTCATCCCACTCTGAGTTCAAGGTCGCGCTGGAGCGCCGTCATGAAATCCCTCGTTGTTCTCTCGCTGATTGCCGCCACTGCCGCGCCGCTCGCCGCGCAATACGCCGACGCCGACGGAAAAGCCCTGCCGCGCTCGGTCGCCCTCGGTGGCGCACTGCATTACGGTGCGCCGCAGGGCGAGTTCGCCAGCAACGTCAACGGCGCATTCGGCCTGAACGGCTTTGCCGGCTGGCAGCTGGGCAACTCGCCGTTCCTCATTCGGGCAGACCTCGGGTTCGAGATCTACGGGTCGCGGACGCGCACCGTCCCGCTCGGCGGTGGGCCGCTGGGCCTGATCGTCGTGGATGTCAACACGACCAATAACATCTTCAACGGCGGCATTGGCCTGCAGGCCGGCGTGCCCGGGCGCAGCGTCAGCCCGTATGTGGGCGGCTCCATAGGCTTCGCGTCGTTCGTGACGTCGTCGAGCGTCTCGGGTTCCAATCAGTACTCGAGCGAGGCGTTCGCGTCGTCCAACAACTACAGCGACGGTACCTTCGCCAAGACGCTCTACGGCGGGTTCTACATTCCGGTGGGCTCCAATGGCGGCGCCATCGATATCGGGGCGCGCTACCATTTCAATGGCGAAGCGCGCTACCTGACGGACGACGATATCTCGTTCGACCAGAACAACAATCCGGTGCTGTCGCCGCGCTTCTCGCGCGCCGACCTGCTCACCATCCAGGTCGGCTTCTCGTTCAAGCGGCGGTAGCGCGGGGCTCTGGCCGCGGCGGCCGCCGCGGCCGCCGTGGCGCAGGGCACCGGCCGCCGCGTCAGTCGTCGCCGCGGTAGCGACGGTCGCGCTTCTTCGCGCCCGACCGCTTCTTCTCGGTGAGGCGGCGTTCCACCGAAGCGCGTGTGGGCCGCGTTTTCTTTCTGGCGCGCGGCACTACGAGCGCGCGCCGCACAAGCGCGGCCAGCCGCTCTTCCGCGAGTTCCCGGTTCTGCCGCTGGCTCCGCGTGTCACTCGCCACCACGCGCAGTGTGCCGTC
>Ga0172379_10012242_pt1 | contig 10080 bp, 10 predicted proteins | sample GrowelOW334metaG_FD_119756 | JGI IMG/M metagenome (GOLD analysis project Ga0172379, IMG submission 119756) | Groundwater microbial communities from an aquifer near a municipal landfill in Southern Ontario, Canada - Groundwater well OW334 metaG | ecosystem: Environmental > Aquatic > Deep...
ATTTTGGATTTGATCAAACACTTTTAGCAAACGTAGTCACTAAAGGTTATATAAAACCAACCCCAATTCAAGACAAAGTCATTACTGAGGTAATGCAAGGTAAAGATGTCTTGGGTATTGCTAACACCGGAACTGGTAAAACAGCCGCTTTTGCACTTCCACTAATTAACGAAATTTTAAAAAATCCAGGAAAAAGAATAATTATTTTGGCACCAACTCGTGAGTTGGCCATGCAGATCAAACAAGAGTTTCGTACTTTCACCCCAGGCCTTCGTGTATATATGGCTCTAGCCATCGGTGGTGCATACATGCGCGAGCAAATTATTGATATAAAACGTGATCCACAAGTAATTATCGGTACTCCAGGAAGAATTAAAGACTTAGGCGAACGCCGAGTCATCAATTTTTCAAAATTAAATACTGTCGTCTTGGACGAAGTTGACCGAATGTTGGATATGGGTTTCATCGAAGACATCCGTCATATCATGAACCAGATTCCCAAAGAAAGACAAACTTTGTTTTTCTCAGCAACTATCAATAAAAAAGTTGAAGCTTTAATAGACACACTTTTAACTAGCCCAGTTAAAATCTCCGTTAAGACTCAGGATAGTTCTTCACATGTCGAACAAAATATTGTCCAAGTGGCTCGTCATGAAAAAGAAGCTAAGCTACACGAACTTTTAGAAAACCAAGATCTTAAAAAAGTATTGGTTTTTGGTGCAACCCAAAGTATGGTCGAAAGACTGTCAGTGGGACTTTCAGCCAAAGGTCATAAAGTAGCCTCACTACATGGTGGTAAACCTCAACACAAACGTCAAGCAGTCGTCCGAATGTTTAAAGAAAACGTTATCCGAATATTAGTCGCTACTGATGTGGCCGCTAGAGGTTTGGATATTGCCGATATTACCCATGTAATTAACTTTGACAAACCAAACAATTACGATGACTATTGTCACCGAATTGGTCGTACTGGACGCGGAGATGCAACTGGGTACGCTTTGACTTTTGTCGACAGATAATCCCGACAATAACTGAATAGCTTAATTGAGGTACTAAATAACGACTTTGCTTGGTTATGATCAAACGTCTACCAAAAGAAGGACCTAACAATACTCTTCCACCTTCAGAGGCGGTAGTCCCTGCAGTGAGATTAACTGCTTCAGAATTGAGACTTAAAGCACACGAGAAAGAACAGGCTATGCAAGCAAGGATAAATAAGATGGTGGCCAGTGAACTGGCTCCTGACTTGGGGTTTTATTTAAGCGCTGTTAGTGATGGTGGAACTATAAAAGCAAGGCGATTGGGTTAACTTTTTCTTCCCGTTGTTAATTTTTTTAAAGTTTCACGATAAGCAATTTTAGGTAAAGTGTTTTTTTGATTTTCAATATATATTGCCAATTCATCTGGATGATGCTTTACAGCGCATCTAAGGACCCAGGAGATGGCTTTGGTAATCAAAATAGGCTTCTCCCCCTTCAAACTCTCCACCAGCTCAAAAGCCAATTCTGACAAACGTGAATCTGTTGATTCACGAAGTGATCGACAGAGTAAGACCATCGACGCACGACGCTTATGGACGTTTTCATTGTAGGAAAATTTAATCAGTTGCTTATGCCAGAGTGACCAATTCTTAAGTAAATTGTCAGCGCTGATGCTGCTTTGACACAGACTATCTACTTCTGCCCATCCTACGGTCTTGTCAAGCCACTTTTCTAACCAATTAATTTCTGTAACATCATGAAATTTGTCGCCTTTGGTAAATATCGCGGCGGCCAACGCCATCTCTTCGAATGTAGTAGCTTGGGTATAGATATCGTCAACTAAGATGAAAAAATCATTAGAGTTAGTAATGGTAGCCAACTTATCCTTGGCCATTTGTTTGATAACCGCAGATTTGATACAGAGTGTTGGCTTATCTGAACCTAGGTATTTTTGAACCCATTGTCGGGTGGGAGTATCAGCTGAGGTATTTAGTTTTTGAAAATCAGAGTGGATGGACACTATTTTTGGTTGACTTGAGAAGAGGGAATGTTTCGATTGGCTGGAGAAAGTTTACTTTTGAACTTGAAAAATCCCCAAATTAAACTGGCAAAGAAAATTATAGTCAATAAGATTTTAAGGTCACCTAGAGCAGTTTTGTCGGTAGACATAAGATTATTGTGACATAAAAAATACCCCAAATGGGGTATTTGATATTATTTGTTTTCGCTCTTTTGAGCTCATCAGTAACGACACACATCGTTACAACAAAAAAAACAGCGGAATAAAAACACTTTATATATAAAATAATATATAAAAAGGATTTTTAGTCCAAGGTCTTGCTGTTTTTGTTTTTTTGGTTTTGGGTTTTTTTGTGTGTTTTTCGCCCTCACGGGCGGGCGGTTGGGGGACTGGCTGAGCCAATATCCCCGACCACAGACACGACGTCTCTTCACTTCTTCGCCGTGTCTTTGCGATCTTGCACTTTCATCCCAGGTTGGATGAGAGGGTGGGGCCGGCGTCGCCGAACTTACTGGCGGGTGAACTTGCACTTGCGCTTACACTTGCAACTTGCAGACTTGCACTTCGCGGACGTGGAACGAGATACGGATAAAACGTGAAGAGATTCCCGGGATCGATAAAAGGCAAAATAATTTGCCACTTGTCGACCTCGGGAAAGTCCAAAACCAAAATTTTAAAGTACTACCGAAAGGTTCAATGCAATCATTGAAATTTCAGTGAATGGGAGGATTATATCCCAAGGCTTTTAAGTTGTCAATCGAAGATGAACAGGTGTTTTTCGAAGTCGATTATTCGATCTTTTTTATCAAGTACTATCCCCTCTTCTTTGTAGAGTTTTAGCCGTGATTTGCGGTATTTTGGTGACATCCATACCCTCCCACCTGAGTAAACTATTCGATGAAAAGGGATACTATCAACATCAGGACAGCGTCCTAGAATGCTGGTAATCATCTGAGCCATCATGGGGTGTCCACCAGCACTGATGGTTAACAATCCATAAGTTGTTACTCGACCAGGTGGAATTGACAAGGCTAATTCCCAGACTTTTTTCATAAAGGGGGTAGGTGATTTTTTGTTCATGGATTCAGGTTGGTATCAGCCCAGATTTTAAAATCTTCAAAATTACGATAATGATATCCATTCCCTCCCAATGACTTGAAGTGACCTATTGAACTGGGAGAATCTTCAATTAATAAGGCAGAATCATAATCATTGGTACCTATTAGTTTCATGGCAACATCAAACAAGCCTTCACTTTTTAGCATTTTAAATGGAAATGAGTTGACAACTACATCAAATAGAGTTTCAAATTGATAATGGGGGTTGATATATAAGTCAAAAACATCCATATTGTCGGTGACTAGGCCAACTTTTATACCAGAGGATTTTAGACGGTCGATTAGGTCAAAATGACGACTATCAATTGCAAATTGGGCACCACCTTTAATAAGAGAATCTTCAAGTGTAGGTTGATCCACTCCGGTTTGCTTAATAATATAGTCATTAATAAATTTAAGATCAATATCAGCTCTCATCCACTTAGTAATGACATCGTTCCCTAAAGGCCCAAAAATATGCGACTGAACAAAATCCCAAGCTTTAGGGTGAGTTTTTTGGAGTGGTCGGTAAAAAAAATCGTGTGAGACGACTCCATTAAAGTCCCAGAATACTGTTTTGTATTTCATTTTTTCTTGAGTGGTTTAAAGTATTTTTTACCTTTTAGCTTGTCTGGAAGCAAGTCCTCTTCAGTGTACTGTTTATAGCCCTTACCATACCCCAAATCTTTCATAAGGCTAGTTGGTGCATTGCGGAGATTAAGCGGTATTGGTAAGTTACCGTAAGTTTTAATGTCGGCTTGGGCGGCACGTAAACCATCGTAGGCACTACGATTTTTAGGGGATGTGGCCAAATAAACTACTCCATGGGCAAGGTTGATAGCACATTCTGGATAACCAATTTGGGTAACTGCCTGAAAGACCTGGTTGGCTAACATGAGTGCCGAAGAGTTGGCAATACCGACATCTTCAGAGGCAAATATAACCATTCTTCTGGCAATAAAAACCGGGTCTTCACCCGCATCGACCATCCGAGCCAGATAGTAAAGTGCGGCATCAGGATTTGATGCCCTCATTGACTTAATAAAAGCCGAAATGGTGTTGTAGTGTTCTTCGCCTTTCTTGTCGAAACGAAGAAAAGAATTTTGGAGAGTCTGCTTAAGGGTATCGATAGTTAGCTTGCCATAGAGAGTAAAGGCGTTGTCGATCATGGTTATAGCTTGACGAGCATCGCCATTGGCCATCTGAGTTAGCCACTCTTTGGGAACTTTGGTTATTTTGGTCTTGAGTATTTTGCAGGCACGATTGATTATTTCCCCAACTTCCTCAGAAGAAAGCTCGTTAAGAGTAAAGACACGACAACGAGATAGTAGCGGTGAAATAACTTCAAAGCTAGGATTCTCAGTGGTAGCACCAATTAAAGTTAAAATACCCGACTCGACGTAGGGCAAGAGAAAATCCTGCTGGGCTTTATTGAACCGATGGATTTCATCGAGAAATAAAATCTTTTTGACCAAACCATGTTCCCCATTACCAATTATTTTTTTTATATCATCTTTACTAGCTGAGACAGCCGAAAGTTCGTAAAGATCGGCATTTGATTCATGAGCTATTATCTTAGCTAAGGTAGTCTTACCCACTCCAGGAGGTCCCCAAAAGATCATTGAAAATATCTGGTGATTTTGAATGGCTAGTCGAAGTGGTTTACCCTCGCCGACTAGGTGAGTCTGACCGACAAAGTCATCCAAATTCTTAGGACGGAGGACTGAGGCTAATGGTAACGAAAGTGTCATGATAATTTTCGGGTTTAATTCGGGTATATGAAGAATAAAAAATTATGGTGGTTTTGTCAACTTGGAAAAGTTATAATCTCAAGTTGTGAAAAATATATTTTTGTCGCTCTTTTGGTTTTTAGGGGTGGGCCAGACCAAATTTGTACCGCCAGAAATTTTTACCCCTACAATTGCTCCGACACCTACCATTCATCAAGTTACCTTCGCTGAAATAAATCAAAAATACGGACCCTGTGCCAGTGTAAACGTACTGATGTATCACCATATTCAAGATGAAAAGGTGGCAAAGAAGTTGGGACAGGCTGGACTAACAGTAACCCCCGACTGGTTTGACAAACAGATGCAGTATCTAAAAGATAAACAATATAATGTTTTAAAAGTTGAGGACTTAGTAGACTATTTCAGTGGTAAAAGAGCTTTACCAAAAAAAGCAGTGGTAATTACATTAGACGATGCCTACGAAGATAATTATCTATCTGCATATCCGATTCTGAAAAAATATAATTTTCCAGCAACTATCTTTACTCCGACAGGATTGGTTAATGTCATGGACTACTTAAATTGGAACGAGATTAATGATATGAAAAATTCTGGTCTAATTTACTTTGCAAACCATACTTGGTCACATCACAGCGCCCTTGATAAAAAGGAAATTTTAGAAAAAGAAATCGGGTTAGCCGATAGTCAACTAAACGAAAAAGGACTAAATACTGCTAAGGTATTTGCCTATCCGTACGGTAAACCAAGTGATGGTGCTGAAGATGTATTGGCTAAACTTGGATACAATATTGCTTTTACCACCCGCAACGGAAACATTCTCTGTACCAAGCAAAAATACACTCTTCCGAGAATTAGAGTCGGCAATGCTCCCCTCTCGAAGTATGGGTTATAATAAATTATGAAACTCGTAAACATATCTCCACTAATGTCTCTGGTCTTTGGAGTCCTCATACTCCTAAATCCAAAGTTATTGTCACTACTAGTGGCTATCTACATGATTTTGACTGGACTATTGGGATTGGGAATTCTAAAGTTGGGCTAAGCTACGTATATTCAATATTTTTAAGAGACAAAAAAACGCCGGAGATTTGTCCGGCGTTTTTAATTGACTTGCGTCAATAACTATTTTTTACGAGTTTTGAGATACCAGATTATTAGTCCAACTGGGATGAGGATTGGTAGATAGACTACTCCCCAGATAATTAGACTTCCCAATCCACGGATATTGGCAATAAGTGAGCGTACAGCCTCTTTAAAAATTACTGCGGGACGCCACTCGTTTGTAGGAGCATAAGGTAGGGCTAACTCATCGGTTGATAAATAGACACTTACTAAACTGAGTTTAGCTGATTGATCAAGATATTTTTGTTGACCTTTAACGGAATCGATTTGTTGTTGAATGTTGATAAGTTGTTGCTGAACATTCATCAGATCTTCAACCCGAGTGGCTTTATCTAAAATATCTTCAAACTTGACTTTGGTCTTAGTTAAAACAGCCAACTGAGCATCGAGGTCAACATACTGGTCAGTAACATCATTTCCACTAACTGATTCGGAAACGACTTTGACGGCGAGCTTTTTGAATGCGGCCATGGCTTCTGATCTTTTGGCTTCTGGTACTCGAACTGTAATCGAACCATTGGCAGCTGACTCGGGACGAGATAGGTTGGAGTTAACTAAGTAACCACCAAAACCTTTGGCGAGTGTTTCAATGGCACTCACTTCGGCCGCCACATCTTTAACTTGGAGTGACAGACTAGAGTCTCGAATTACCAGACGATCAACATTGTCAGTAGGTGCGGCTTCGCGACCATAGTTCATTATTTTAGCCGAGGGAGCTGAGGAAACTGAGATGCTATCTTGCATCATAATTCCAGACCCACCACCTGCTGTTGGTAGAGTTGTAGCTCGATAACCAATGTTGGGATAAACAACCTTACTCCTACCCCAAAGAATGACAATAACAACTAGAGCAACTAGAGCCCAGTTGCGTTTAAGCCAAACTATCATAGTTTACTGATAATTATTAATATTGAGGAAAAAATAATGGAAAGCCAGAGCAAAATTTGAAATGGACTTAGTGAACTACTAGTAACGACTGGGGTTGAAACAACTTTTTTAGTTACTGTTTTTGTAGCTTTTTTAGTTGTTTTTTTGGCAATTTTTTTTACAGACTTGATTGTCTTTTTTGGGGTGGATTTTTTCATGATAAATTAGTGTAGCATGAAATTTTGGTGGCTGTTGACAGCTTTACTTGGTTTATATCTGGCGGTAGCCAATCAGTCTCTATGGCTCGACGAAGCTATCTCGGCTAATGTGGCCAGAAACAATAGTTATCAAGGAATCGTAACTAACTTTTCCAAATATGATTTTCACCCTCCGGGTTATTATCTCGTATTAAAAACATGGGCGGATATTTTTGGATATTCAGAAATATCTTTACGCATGCCATCGATAATTTTTACTCTGATAACAGTGACCTTGGTCTACAAACTAGGTGGAATGGGAGCTGCCATGATAGTTGGGTTTAACCCTCTACTAACCTACTATTCTCATGAAGCCCGGATGTATGCCTTGGTAACCATGCTACTAACATTTTCTGTTTATTTTTTAATTAGAAAAAAATATTTGTATTCGGGAATAGTAGCTGGACTAAGCTTTTTGGTTTTTTATGGATCAATATTTTTGACAGTTAGTATCGGAATTTACCTTTTATTAAATAGAAAATATAAACCATTTTTTTTATTTTCAATGGGACCAATATTGGGATTATTAGTGATCAGCCCGCTACTAATTAGCCAGTTTAAATACTCCAAAGAAATGCTGTCGACAGTCACCAACTGGAGCTTGGTACTGGGTAAAGCGAACATAAAAAATCTATTACTAATCCCCATGAAATTTACTGGTGGGAGAATAAGTTTTTATCCAAAGGTTTTATATTATGCAATTGTAGGTATTTGGTCAGTGTTTGTATTTTCAAAATTATTTAAGAAAAATGTTTACTCATTCTTATTTTTGGCTAGTATCGCTCTTGGAACTTTGTTTTCAATATTTACCCCAATGTTACAGTACTTTCGATTTTTGTATTTGATTCCACTAATGGCGCTAATAATAAATAAAAATAAAGTGATTGTATTTGGGTCGCTAGTTTTTAGCTTAATATATATAGTAGTTCCAACTTTTCACAGAGAAGATTGGAAAAGTTTGGCGAAAAGTTTACCCATGAAAGTGTATATGGTCGAAAGTTTTGGTGACCCGCTTCGTTACTACAAGCCAGGTATTGAAATTATTGATATTAGAACTAAGCCAGCGGAAAAAGTAATCATGGTAATACCTTATGGTGAAATAATCCACGGAGTTGATCACCAAAAAATATTAACCGACCAGGGATATAAGTTGGTATCAAGGACAGTCTTTCGAGAATTGGTAAGCGAAACTTGGCAACAAGGGTCTTGACATGCTGGCACAATCTATCTTATACTGCTAATAACTCCCGTCAACATTGAGGGAAGAGCTCTTAACCACAAAACAATACGGGAGATAGTTAAAAATTAAAAATAATATGCGATACCTACCATATAGCCCGCTTATTAACTGGCACCCGTTATCATGGGATGAAGATAATTGGCCAGAGTTACAATCAAACTCAGGTCTTAATGTTTATATCGATGACAAAGAAACTGAGGTAACTGTGGAAGCACCTGTCCCAGGAATGGATCCAAAAAATTTAAAGGTTACCTATCATGACGGAATGCTTCATATATATGGAAGTGCCAGTGAAAAAGATGAGGAAAGAAAAAAGGGTAAAGTCATCAAAAAGTGGGAAATGGCCAGCTCTGTTGACTACGTCACTTCCCTACCCCGACCGATTGACACCAAATCGATTGACGCCAAGATAAAAGATGGAGTGGTGACCATTAAGGCAAAAATTGCTGAAGAGGCCAAACCAAAAGAAATTGAAGTTAAAGTCGGATAGATTTTAATTCTTCACGAGTTAGCTCCCGGTATTCACCGGGGGCTAATTTGTTTAGTTGGATTGGGCCAATGCTTATTCTCTGAAGATCTACTATATATAGATGCAAGGAAGCACAAAGAAGTCGTATTTGGCGTTTTTTGCCTTCAAACAGGGTTATTTTGATAATAGTGTGATTGTTTTCCTGTTTGTAGACTTCAGCCTTGACGGTAGGACTTAGCATAGAAGAGATTTTGGTAGGAGTTACTTTACCTAAAATAGTGACTAAGTACACCTTTGGTAAATGATAGCGAGGGTGAGTTAACCGTAGTGACAAGTCACCGTCATTAGTGAGCAAGATAAGCCCGGTTGATTCAAAGTCCAAACGACCAACTGGATAGACTCTGATTGTCCTGGGGACATAATTAAGAACAGTATCTCGACCACGATCATCTCGTGAAGTACTCAGAACATATTTGGGTTTGTTAAGTAGATAATAGACCAGTTTTTGAGGATGGGGAGGAATGATTTTTTTATCAACGATTACTTTGTCTATTTCTGAGTCAACTTTGTCTCCGGGAACAGCGATCCGACCATTAATAGTAATTCTTTTTTGAATAGTAAATTCATCAATTGTACGACGAGAAGCAACCCCGAGACTAGCAAGATATTTGTTGAGACGAATTAATGGCATAATATAGATTATATGCCTAAAGATAAATTCAGCGCGGTGTGGGTCAGTCACTCTTCTATCGGAAGTTTTTTAGAATGTCCTCGGGGATATTATCTACGCAACATATATAAAGACCCAGAAACCGGTCACAAAATTAAAATTACTTCACCACCACTGGCTTTAGGATCGGCTGTTCATGAAGTAGTAGAATCATTATCCGAACTCAAAACTAGTGAAAGATTTAAGGAACCACTTTTGGACAAATTTAATCGGTCGTGGAAAAAAGTTTCTGGAAAAATGGGTGGCTTTTTTGATGATGACACTGAATATAAATATAAAGTTCGAGGTGAGGAAATGATTCGCCGGGTGACCAACCACCCAGGTCCAGTGGCCGAATTAGCAGTAAAAATAAACATGGAGCTGCCTTACTACTGGTTATCTGAAGAAGACAATATAATTTTGTGTGGGAAGATTGATTGGCTTAAATACAACAGTGAAACTGATAGTGTCGAAATAATTGATTTTAAAACTAGTAAGAATGAAGAAGGGTCTGAGTCACTGCAATTACCTATCTATAGTCTATTAGTTCACAACTGTCAAAAAAGA
>Ga0172379_10012243_pt1 | contig 10080 bp, 11 predicted proteins | sample GrowelOW334metaG_FD_119756 | JGI IMG/M metagenome (GOLD analysis project Ga0172379, IMG submission 119756) | Groundwater microbial communities from an aquifer near a municipal landfill in Southern Ontario, Canada - Groundwater well OW334 metaG | ecosystem: Environmental > Aquatic > Deep...
CGTCGTGCTTAGGGTGCTTGCCCCCACCTCGATTTTAGTGTGGGCAGTACTGTTTAGGGTGTACCGTTGGTTGCCGCCTGTGTGGGTATTAGCTGCCACACTGGGTGGTTTCGTAGGCACTGCTATCTACGTGCTCGACGAAAAAGGCCGCAGCGCAAATGCTGGCGAGTAAAAGGAGGCCGATCAATGGACGATCTAAAGCTGGCTATTCTGGGTGTGGTCGAGGAGGCGAACAAGCGCAATGTCTACCCCGACGTTAACTACATCTACGGAGAGCTTCGTCGGCAGGGTTCGGATGCGACGTTGGAGGAGGTAACCGCCGCCTTTGACGATCTACGCGTGGACGGCAGGCTTGAGCAGTACGGTTACTATAGAGTAGCAAGTGTGGTACTGCAGTAGCGGAGGAGAAGCTCATTTTTCTTTTCTTTCGCCCTGGTAAAAAGGTCAACTTATATGAGGCAAGTTGACCTTTTTTAATCTCTTGCACCGCTACTCTCTATTCAAACAGCGTACTCCAACGACTCTGGGCATTGACTAATGTAATACATTATCACTTATAAAACTATGCAGATAAGGCGGTTTTATAGAGATGAGTAAAAACAGCAAGGTACCAAAATTTAGGGATGTAAAAGAGGAAGCTGACTTTTGGGACAGTCACGATATAACTGGCTACTTAAAGGATCTTAAGCCCACCAGGTTGGTGTATAAAACAAAGGGAGAGAAGACTGCGACTGTAACAGTAAGGGTCGCACCAGCTTTAAAAAAGGAACTCACACGAGTAGCCGGGTGCTACGACATCTCACCGTCAGCCTTAGTACGGATGTGGGTAGTAGAAAAGCTACGTGCTGCAGCTTGTTAACTTTTTCTGTGCGCACAAAAAGCAGGTTTGAAATACTTTAACCAAAGTTGTACTATAGGCGCCAGCCTAGCTTTAGGAGGGTCAGCATGGCAACGTATGTTACTCTCAAGTTCAAGGGGATTTTGGATCCACAATCGAACCCGAAACTGGAGAACGGGCTGTTCCTCGGTTACCTGGAGACGCGGATGCTTGGATTTCGATACTACCTTGCAGCTGAAACTACCACGGTCACACTGTCCGTGGATGATGTGCAGAAGCTACGAACACTAGCTAAGGAGCTTGGCTATGAGGAGGTCGAAAGCTAACAGTGCTGGGGTTGCTTCCTATGAGCGCACTTAGCCTTGACTATACAGCCTGAATGGAAACCCCACCATTTAGGCTTGACCTTTTTTTGTTAGTACTACAGCCGTGGATAGGCAACAAAGTGCGGCAGGGGACACTGGATAGTGTTCGAACTTTTCTTATCCTACGTAGATTTACTGTATAATACTTATTAGGTTTTCGTATACTAACGAGTGAGGTGTGAAATGAGCAACGATCTCGGGGACGATCAGTCGCTGGAATCGCTCACGAAAGGGCTAAGCCCCGAGCAACTCCAGTTTGCGGAAGCGGCGGTACGTTTTGCACGGCTGGCACTTACAGACACCCATTATGTTTCAGCGATGGCCGAATCAGCGCAGGCTGCATTTAAGATGTTGGAGGTTGATCCGTCGGACGAAAAGGGCGCTACGATAGCAGCCCTACTCATTCTTACTGCCCATATACGAAAGGGATAGGTACCGCCCACGAGGCGTTCTGATGTGACAGCAATCTGCTGATATATTGGGGCGCCTCTTTGGTATTTATAAAACTATGACAAAGTATGGCAGGGGCGGAAGGAATCGAACCCTCGCTGAAGGTTTTGGAGACCTTAGTACTACCACTATACGACGCCCCCTGATAGTCACTGTATTTTAGCATTACTGCCGCCGTGTATGCTACTAGTTGAGTGCTATGAGAAGTGGGTACGTATCGGCTGGTGGGCACGCAGGTAAGCTGATTTAATTATTTTAACTTTTGCTTTTCTTTATGCGCGGTGGTTTTTCTGCAGCCTCTGCAGTACTTGTTGATTTCCAACTTCTCGGCAGTGTTGATTTTGTTCTTAGACGTTACATAGTTTGACGCCTTGCAGACGCCGCATTGCAGTCCTATTAATACACGATTTGTTTTTTTAGCCATAGTTTTGTTATTTTAGCACATTCTGGAGCCTGGAGGGAGATTTGAACTCCCGACCTAAGGTTTACAAAACCCTTGCTCTGCCAGCTGAGCTATCCAGGCTGGTACTTTGGCTGGTGCCGAGGATGATCCGCCCTTGCGGGCGTGCTCACCTCAGCTGGTGCCGAGGATAGGATTCGAACCTATGAAGGCTTACGCCAACAGATTTACAGTCTGCTCCATTTGGCCACTTTGGTACCTCGGCACGTCTACCCGGTTTTGCCGGGTGGAGCCTGGGGGGAGGATTGAACTCCCGACTTCCTCCTTACCATGGAGGCGTTCTACCACTGAACTACCCAGGCCGGTTGCTTGGGTAGTTTAACATGTTGCCAGCTAGACATAAAGGTGCGCGTGTGGTTAAATAGCCCAGTTATGTCAAGACTATGTGATCTGTGCGGCAAAGGTAGACTTAGGGGCAAGCTGGTGCCAAGAGGTATTGGCCGACGCGTTACTCACAGGACCACCCGCCAACAACAAGTTAATCTACGAGCTAAAAGGTTGGATATAGGCGGCAGAATGGTTAGGGTTAAGCTGTGTACCACCTGCCTGTCGATGTATAACAACCTTACTAACAAGTCAGACTAAATACCCGTTTGTGAATTGCTCCCACGTTAACATATTACCGTCCGCCAGCTTAAGTGTTTTAATGCTAAGTTGAGTAGCCGTGCAGCTTGCGGTGTAAAGCTTAACGACTTTGGTTAGCTTAGTTGCATCTTTAACCGTGGTAAATCCCGTTACTTTATGCCCTGAGGCCTGCAGTTCTCCCAGGGTGGTCCAGGCAATGGGCCAGGGGTTGTACGCCCTAATAGCCGCGCTGATTTGCTGGACGCTACTTTTCCAGTTGAGCCTGGCGTCCTCCTTAAAAATAACCGTGGCCGTTGGATGAGAAGGGGAGTAGGTGTAGCTGGCGCGCGCCTCATCCTGTGGCTGCGGGACGGTTTTGCCAGTTATGTAGTCTGTAATGACTTGGGGCAGCTGCGCACCTGCCAGGCTAAAGAGGGTTTGATACAGCTGGCCGGCTGTTTCGGTGTTGGTAAGGGGGTAGCTGGTTTGGCTGATGATCGGCCCTGCATCCAAGGCTGCTTCCATAAGCTGGTAGCTGATACCTGTTTGGGTATCGCCGGCTAACATAGCAAATTGGACCGGACTGGCGCCGCGGTATTTAGGGAGGAGCGAAAAGTGCACGTTGATCAGTCCGTGCGAAAAAAGAGCCAGCAGTTCTGGCGGAAGCATAAAGCCAAAATCCGCTACTACTCCAAGGACTGCTCCTGAGGATTTTAGTTGTTCACTAATGGCCGGAGCCTCTTGCTTTGGGGTCGTTGATATGGTTACAACATGTACTCCATTTTGGATAGCCCAAGTTTTTACCTGCGACGCTTGAGGCACCTGATGTCTGCCAACAGGCACATCGGCTTTGGTTATACACACCACCAACTCAAACTTACTTTTGAGTGCCTCCAGTATGGGTAGTGACCTGTCCGAAGTGCCAAAAAACGCAATCTGCATAGTGTACCTTAATCTACCACCTTGGTGGTGGTATCCAGCTCGGCGCCAGTGTACGTTTTGCCTACAATCTTGGTGTTAAAGGTAATCCCTGCCAGGTGATCCATTTCGTGCTGAATAACGCGCGCCAAAAATGCGCTGGCGGTAAGCCTTTGGGCGTTACCTGCCAGGTCCTGATACTTAAGTTTAACTTTTTTTGCGCGCCACACCTTACCGTACATGTCAGGAAAGCTAAGGCAGCCTTCCCAATCCAGGTCCTTCTCCGGGGCTATGCTTACAAACTTTGGATTGATTAAAATAAAGTCGTGGGTTGTTACGGTAGTGTGGCCTTGGGCATCTCGGGCGGAGGAGACAGCAAAGTCTCGCGCAATGAGCACCTGCACCGGAATGCCTAACTGGATGGCGGACAGTCCCGCTGCCTGAGGTTCTTTAAAGGCGTTGATGGTGTCTAGCATGTTGTGCACCAAGGTTTCAAGCTCGGCGTTAATTACCGCTTTGTGACTCTTGCGGGCCAACAGCGGGTTTGGGTATTTAATGATCTCTAGCGTCATATAAGCTATTATACTGCATTGGTGGAAAAATCTAGTCTCACTAGAGTACACTCCCTTGACACGTGAGTAGGATGGGCTACCCTGCAGCTATGCTTATTACACTACCGGTTACCGATGCCAGGTATCCAGCGTCGGTAAAGCAGCTTGTCGCTCCGCCAAAAACACTAAGCGTTCTAACGAGTGATGTTGCAGGTAACGCGTTTAGCTGGCCCACACGGAGTTTGGCAGTTATTGGCAGCCGAACTATGACCGACTACGGCAAAAAGGTGGTATGGGATTTTGTGCCTAGGCTAGTACGGGCAGGACTTACGGTAGTATCCGGGTTGGCAGAAGGGGTTGACGAAGAAGCGCAGCGGGCTGTTTTACGCGCCGGTGGGGCAACCATTGGGGTGCTGGGCTTTGGTGTGATGCAGCTTAGCAAGTTTAGTAACGCTACGTTGTGCAGGCAGATTGTAGAGTCGCACAAAGGCTTGTTAGTATCACCGTTTGAGCCGTATCTTTCGGCCACACAATGGACCTTCTTAGAGCGGAACCGATTAATTGCCGGATTGGCAGATGCACTGTTGGTAATAGAGGCCACACACAAGAGCGGATGTATGAGTACAGTGGAGGCGGCATTGGAGCTAGGTAAGGAGGTATACGTGGTCCCAGGTACCATTTTTGCGTATACCAGCATGGGTGCCAACGACCTTATTAAACAGGGCGCGCATCTGGTTAGTACCGTAGACGACATTTTAGCTTAGCACCTTGTAAATTTGCTGGGTGTGGTATTCTTGAGCCATGAACTTAGTAATTGTGGAGTCACCCACCAAGGCCAAGACGCTGTCTGGTATTTTAGGTAAGGACTTTGTGGTGCGGGCATCTATGGGGCACGTTAGAGATTTGCCAAAAAGCGGCTTAGGGGTGGATGTTGAGCACGACTTTGCCCCGGAATACGTGGTACCTGACAAAGCTAAAAAAACGCTTACCGAGTTAAGAAAGTATGCAAAGGATGCCGATATGGTGGTGCTTGCTACTGACCCAGATAGGGAAGGGGAGGCTATAGCTTGGCACCTAAAGGAGTTGCTCAAGTTAAAAGAAGCCGGGTATGGCCGTGCGGTTTTTCACGAAATAACCAAAAGTGCGGTGCAGGAGTCCTTTACCAACCAGGGCAAGATTGACGGCAAGTTAGTGGACGCCCAACAGGCCCGCCGCGTACTCGACCGGTTAGTGGGCTATAAACTGTCCCCGCTCTTGTGGAAAAAGGTGCGGTTTGGACTCTCTGCCGGCAGGGTACAAAGTGTGGCAGTAAAACTTGTAGTTGAGCGCGAGCGTGCCCGAACGGTTTTTACTCCGGTAGAGTACTGGTCGGTGGAGGGTTTGTTTGATCACGCAGCCGGCAAGGTTACCGCAGCGTTAGTAGAACAGGCGGGCAAAAAACAAGAGCTTGCCAGTAAGCAGGAGGTTGCCAAGGTTGTTGACGCACTGCAGGGGGGGCGTTTTACCGTAGCAAAAATTACTAAAACACAAAAGCAGAAACGGCCGTACCCGCCGCTTAAGACCTCTACTCTCCAGCAAAGCGCTTCTAATGTTTTTGGCTATCCCGCGTATAAAACCATGAAGGCTGCCCAACTGCTTTTTGAAAAGGGCTTGATAACTTATCACCGAACAGATTCGCTTAACCTGGCAGCTCAATTTATTGATGCGGTGCGTGACTTTGTAGCTACTACGTACTCCCCAGCGCACCTCCCCGAGTCGCCCAATTACTACAAAAACGCCTCCAAAAACGCGCAGGAAGCGCACGAAGCCATAAGAATAACCAGTCTTAGTTTGGCTCCGGGGACTGCCGACATTGCTAAATTAAGCGTAGAGGAGCAAAAAGTGTATGGGCTCATCTGGCGCCGCTCGCTTGAGTGTCAAATGGCCCCGGCTGTGTACGATGCTACTGCCGTGGATATTGTGAGTGAACACGGCTATGGGTTTAGAGCTAGCGGGTCGGTAATAAAGTTTGCCGGATGGTTGGCGCTTACCAATATGCCCGGAGGGGAAGAAGAGGAGGAGACCCAAAACCTGCTGCCGGACATGGCCCAAGGGGATAGCGTTAAACTGGTTAAGCTGGACCCAGCCCAGCACTTTACGCAACCGCCCGCCCGGTATACAGATGCTAGTTTAATAAAAGCGCTGGAAGAACTAGGTGTGGGTAGACCGTCAACCTACGCCCCCACCATCCAGACTATTCAGCAACGGGGTTATGTAGAAAAAGAGAACCGGTCGTTTAAGCCCTTGGACGTTGCATATGTTGTCATAGATTTACTCAACACGCATTTTTCTAACATAGTCGATTACGAGTTTACCGCGCGGATGGAGGAAGAACTGGACGAGGTGGCACTTGGCAAACTCAAGTGGCAGCCCATGATTAAAGAGTTCTACGAGCCGTTTGCGCAAGTCGTTAAGCACAAGGATGCCGAGCTAAAAAAGCAGGATATTACCTTTTTAGGTAACTCGGACGAACTGTGTCCAAAGTGCGGCAAGACGCTCATGTTTAAGTTGGGTAAGTTTGGTAAGTTCTTAAGTTGTTCAGACTATCCCACCTGCGACTTTGCCAAACCGATAGAAGAAACTATTACCTCGCTAGTGGATGAGCACGGTAATACAGTACCACAGGCGCCCGAGGTACATGACTACGGCAAATGTGAAGTGTGCGCCGAGGGGGATTACATCTTGCGCGTGGGCAGGTTTGGGAAATTTTTAGCCTGTTCGCGGTATCCGGCCTGCAAGTCCACCAAACCCTTTTTGGTAAAAGTTGGTGTAAAATGTCCAGAGTGTACAGAAGGCGAGTTGGTTGTTAAAAAGGGTAAAGGGCGCACATTTTACGGGTGTTCGCGGTACCCTGAGTGTAAGTACTCTACGTGGAAAAAGCCTGCCCCAGCAGTAACAGAAGGCTAATATGCAGCACAAAGCGGTTGAGTTTAAGGACCTGGTTAAGCTGGGTCGGAGGGTTCACAAAAAAGGCCAGAAAATTGTGTTTACTACCGGGTCGTTTGAATTGATCACGCCCGGGCACTGCCGGTTTTTGGCAGAGGCTAAAGCTTTGGGCGATGTTTTAGTGGTAGGGCTGTGCTCAGACCGGTCTATTACCAAGCTCAAGGGCCCAGATTTTCCACTACTTAACCAGTCGGCCAGAATGGAGATGCTAAGCTACTTAAGGTCGGTGGACTACATAACAGTAATTGACGAGGGCGAGCCGCATACCTCCATTGTTTTACTGGAACCGGATGTTGTATATGCCAGTCACAAAGAGCTGGAAAACGGTAATATTGACGATCAGGCGCGGTATTTGCTCAAAAAACACCACGGCAAGTTAGCCCTTAGTGCGGATACGCATCCGTATAAAAGCGCCAGAGACTTAATTGAGCACATTGCTGATATACGGTTTATGGAAATTGTGGCGGCCTACTTGTGGTCAAAGAACATCACTTTTGCCCTTAACACCGTAGCTGATTTTAAACCTGCCGACTACGGCGAGCAGTTGCCTGCCAGTCCCAAAGCCTTTTATCCAGCAGCTAAGATCTACAAAAACCCCCTGGAACTGCTGGAATTGACAGGTAAGACTAACACCGTATTTGTTTCCGGATCGTATGATTTGCTACACGTGGGGCACGCTAGGTTTATTAGCAAAGCCTCTATGTTGGGGACTACGTTAGTGGTGGGTATACCGTCCGACACCAGCATTAGGCTTACCAAGGGTTACGGCCGGCCCATTATTTCTGAGTTTTCGCGGGCATACGTTTTGGCAAGTCTGACGTGTGTTGACTATGTATATATTTTTGACGATCCCACCGTGGCCGCAACACTAGATGTGCTCAAGCCGCAAGTTTTTTTTACGGTGGCCGAGGAATGGAACAAGGGCATTAAGCAAAGTCAGGAGTATAAAAGTGTTACAGGCTATGGCGGCAAAGTGGTTGTGGAACCCAGACAGTCGCCGTTTGTGTCGTCGTCTACACTAATTAACCGGATGGCGTCCAAAAAAGTTAAGGCTATTTTTGGCGAATGTATGCAGGATGATAAATTTAAGGCGATGTTGCTAGAAAATGGCCAAACCGGCTAATCCGCGGGTGGGTGATTGGTATGATAGAGTAGTAAGCTCGTTAGATAAGTGTGTTTTTTGCGATCTAAAAGCCAAGTACATTATTGCAGAGGTAGCAGGCATGGTTCTGGCAGTCAACCTGTTTCCGTATGTGGACGGGCATCTGCTGATTATTCCTAGAAAGCACTGTGAGCGCTTTGGCGACCTAACTGCAGGCGACTGGGAAGCGGTTAGGCAGCTACTGGCGGTGGGTATGGACGTGCTCGCCCGGGGTTTTGGGGTGCAGGACACCAATATTGTGTATCGTGAGGGCGGGGTAGGTAGCGGGAAAAGCTTGGGGCACTTGCATGTGCATATTTTGCCCTGCGTTCCCGGCTTTTTAACCCGGTCTGCCAAGGGACTCTTGTATAGCTATCAAACACTGTCGGTGCAGCCGGCTGATACTGCCGCCATGTTGCAGCCGCTGGCGGCTAGCGGTGCTAAGGCAACTGTACCGTCGCCTGCCGATCAGGTGGCCCTTATGCGGCGAGCGTGTTTGCTGTGCGACAAGTCTACCTGCGGTTATAAAATAGGCTGCGTGATAGTACAGGCCGGCCAGGTTATAGCTGAGGGTTGGAATGCTACGCTGCCCGGTGAAGTGTATTGTCAAACCGGGGGGTGTGTCCGGGAGCAACAGCATCTGCATGGCGGCAAGGAGCCTGATAAAGTGTGTTCTATCCATGCAGAGGCTTACGCCGTAGCAGAGTGCGCCAGAAAGGGTATAGCACTGGCTAACGCCGATGTGTATGTTTCTACCTTTCCGTGTGTAATTTGCGCCAGACTCTTGGCCAAGGCCGGGATAGCCAGGCTCTATTATATGGCTGACTATATGGGTGGTAAGGTGGGGGAGTCGCTACTGCTTAACAACGGTATTACGCTCCATCAGCTTAAGGAGTCGCAAGTATGGGGTTAGACTGGCCCGTCTATTTTAAGGACCGGTTGTTGGTGGGGGACTTTGACTCGTGTGTGGGGGTGGCAACGTTGTGGATGCCTAAAGAGAGTGTGGCAGAGACACTGCGGAGTCCTAAAGGCGCAAGCGAGACGCCTTTGTACAGTGTGTGTGGTCAACTGTATACCAAACGGGGTATTAACCCGTTGCTGCGAAACATTTTGGCTAACCCAAAACTTAGGCACTTGGTGCTGTGCGGACCGGATAGGCAAGGCAGTGGCGAAGCGTTGGTTAAGTTTTTTACCGCCGGGGTAGACCCGGTGACCCGCAAGATTATTGGGGATACGGAAGCAGTGCTTGACAAGGAAATACCGCTTGCGGCTCTGGAGCTGCTAAGAACCAAGGTTAAGCTGCATAATATGATTATGCGGCCGCTAGATGAGGTGCGGGCTTTTATCCAACAACTGCCCGCAGAAAAGCCCTTTGGCAAGCCCCAGATTTTTCCTGAAGAGCACGCTCAGATTCAGTCGGGCTTTCCCAGTGATCTGTCTGTTTTTAAGCTCAGGCGGGACTATATAAGTGATGCATGGTTGGATGTGTTAAAGACGGTTATGCGCTTTGGCGTGGACACCCCAGGGATGTACGGCAAGGTAAAACAAGTCCACAATCTGTGTGTAGTGGTTGACAAGGAAATTACTCAGTCGCCTAAACTCGAAGCGTACCTAACTTTTAGTGCCGAATCATTAGCAAGCTATTACCGGGGCTTTTTTAGTCAAAATACAGATGGAGCCGAGTCCTACACTTACGGCGAGCGGATTTTTACCTGGGGAACCGGGCTGGATCAGCGCAAAAGTATGGTGGAGAAATTGCAGCGGTTTCCGTATGACCGGGGGGCGGTAGCAGTGCTGTGGGAGCCGCA